>Ga0265297_10001253_pt1 | contig 61551 bp, 55 predicted proteins | sample Munlanlwell13791_FD_192502 | JGI IMG/M metagenome (GOLD analysis project Ga0265297, IMG submission 192502) | Leachate microbial communities from a municipal landfill in Southern Ontario, Canada - Leachate well 137-91 | ecosystem: Engineered > Solid waste > Landfill > Unclassified | place... | reverse complement strand
TACACCTTATTGTTTTTCAATTACTTAAATTTAACTATAACAGATGCTTTTCTTTTAAAAAAAATTAACTTTCCTTTCCATAAGTATCCTCTATTGATACTCTTTTTTGGATTGAAAACATTTTTTTCACTTCTGTGGTTGTTGTTGCGGTTTCTGGTTTCTTGTCGCTTCTTAATTTAATCATTCTTGGGAATCTCAAGGCATATCCTTTTCCTTTTTCTTTTCCACAAGAATGTAAAGGACTTAATGTTATTTCATCTGCCCTTGTTTCTACAACATATTTGGGTATTACCCAACAATCAGGCTCTAATTCTGAAACAACTCTTACTGGCTTGTTTTTTGAAATTGTTTTTGATAATAGTCCTTCAAGTTCTCCAAGCATTTCTTCGCTCATTCCTGTTCCTATTTTTGCCACGCTTTCGAATAAATCTTTTTTTTCATTATATGCGGCAACAAGCAGTGCCCCTAATCCGAATTGTGTTCTTTTTCCTTTCCCTTTATAGTAACCAATTATCACTAAATCAAGTGTATCATCTAGTGTCCCTTTGTATGAGCGTTTTAGTTTTATCCATGCAAATTTTCTCGCTCCTGCTATGTAAGGGGCATCTAAATCTTTTGCCATTACCCCTTCTAGCCCTTGAGAAATTTTTTCTTCAAAGAAAGCTTCCAGTTCTTTTGGGTCATCAATTATTTTTTGTTCGCTTAACTGTATGAGTTCTCCTTCCTTTACTATGCTTTCAAGTTTTTTTCTTCTTTCCCACAAAGGTTTTTCCATGTAACTTTCCCCTTCGCAGAACATTAAATCAAATAAAAATAGTTTCAATGGATATTCTTTAGCTTTTTTTTCTATTTCATATTTTCTTTTTCTTTGAATTGTTACTTGGAATGGATAATATTCCTGTGTATTTTCATTGAATGCAAGTGCTTCTCCTTCCACAATGCATTTTTTTGGAGTAAGGTTTGTTTTAACAGCTTCAATTATTTCAGGGAACATTTTTGTTATATCTTCGCTTTGTCTTGAAAATATTTTTACTTTGTCCCCCTCTTTTGATATTTGTACCCTGAATCCATCGTATTTGCTTTCTACAGCGCATTTTCCAAGTTTTTTGATTATTTCCTCTGCGCTTGGCAATCTTTCTGCTGCGGTTGGCCTTATTGGGGTTCCGGGTTTTATTTTTATTTTTTCAAGCCCTGGTATTCCTTCTTTTTTCAATATTTCTGCTATTTCCCCTAAATCAGAATCAACATTGTATGCTCCCTCAATTTTTTCCCTTATATTTACTTTGAGTTTTCTTTGCATGTCCTCTATTCTTTTTTCCTCTTTTTTTTTCACAGCCTTTCCTTTTTCTTTTTCAAGTTCTCCTTGTTCTTTTTTTGTTAAAACCATTGCGAATGCATCCATTATTGTTGGGTCCCCTATTCCTAATCTAATATTTCCTAATGGTATTCTTGCTATGTACCTTGCTTCTGTTGGGGAAGAAGAGTTAAATAATTCTGCTAAGAGTTTTGTTTTTGATTCCTGGCTTCCTGTTCCTTCTGTTTGGGACATTTTTTTTAGGTTTGAAAAAACTTTTTCTACAGTAAGCGGGTTTGCGAATAGTGCTTGTTGGGTTCTTTTTTGCATTAATTCTTCTGCTGTATTCCCTAGGTCCCCTGATTTGTTGAATAATGCATCAACTTCTTCTCTAGTAAAGCCGGTTGCTTTTGCTATTCCTTCTGCGATTAATTTTTCCCCGAACCCTATTTCTTTTCCCTCAAATTGTGGAGCAATTCTTCCTTGGAGTAGATACACTACTCGTTTAGCATCATTTGCAGGGGTTTTTTCAAATAATTCAGCAAGGTAATCAGTCATTACTAATCTTGAGGAGGCTTTCTCTATTTTGTCAAAGTATTTTGCTGTTTCCAGGAACTGCATTTCATCGCCTTAATGATTAATTTTTACTTGTTTATATACTTGTTTTGTTTCATTAATCTTTTATATTCCTCGAACAAAGTATTTCTTATGGTTTGGGGGCTTGAACTAATTTCAGGAATGAATCCTTTTCCTTTCGGGCCAATGTCTATTATTGGGGCGTTGATTTTTTTCTTTATTTTTGGTTACATTATTAACAGGAATAAGCCGAATCCTGTTGAGATTTCCCTTGAAATAACAGGTTATTCTTTGTTAATTGGTTTTATTTTGGTGTTGCTTGATCTTCCTCCATTGTATTTAGGGACTTTATATATTCTTGGTTATATTTTAGTTAATAAGCATGTTTCAAAGTTTAAGGCAAATTTTGAGTGGTTTTTCTCGGTATTTTATTTGATTATTATTTTTACTATTTATGCCCTTCTTGATGATTTTACCAGGTTGTATTGGCTTGTTTTTGTAATAGTTGTTATGGTTGCATTAAGTGAATTGGAGAGGCATGAAAAAAAGAGTGAAAAAGAAAAGCCTAAGAAGTAGTTTTTGCTTTTTCCATACTTTTAAAAACCATTTTGAAGCTTTTTTCTTTATTCATGGGGTATTAGTCTAGCCTGGTAGGACCGGCGCTTTGGGAGCGTCAAACCGGGGTTCAAATCCTCGATACCCCATTATTTGTTGGACAGGTTTTTTGTTCAACAAAATTTTTTTAGTGGTTTCATGGCAAAGAGGCTTTTTCTTGAAGATTCTTATTTGAAGTCTTGTGAAACGATTGTTGTTAGTGTTAATGGCTGTGAAGTTGTTTTTGCTGAAACTGTTTTTTATGCACAGAGTGGGGGCCAGCCTTGTGATACTGGAAAAGTAATTTGCGGAGCAGAGGTTTTTAATGTTCTTTCCGTGCGGAGCAATGGTGTTGATGTTATCCATATTTTAGATAAGCCTGGTTTGGTTGTTGGGGATAAAGTTAGGTGTGAAATAGATTGGGAGAAAAGATATAAACATATGAGGATGCATTCTTCTGCTCATGTTCTTGCAGCTATTTTGAATCAGGAACGCAGAGCATTAATTACGGGTAATCAACTTGGAGAGCAAGAATCAAGAATGGATTTCAGTGTTAAGGATTTTGATAGAACTTACTTGAAAGGAATTGAGGATAAAGCTAATGAAGCAATTCAAAGAGATTTTGAAATAAAAATTAGTTTTGAAGAGAGAGATAAAGCTTTACAGAGAAAAGAATTATTTCGCCTGAAAGATGTTTTACCAAAAGATATTCCTGTTTTTAGAATACTCTCAATTTCTGATTTTGATATTCAGGCTGATGGCGGAACGCACGTTGCTCACACAAAAGAAATTGGAAAAATAGTTATTACTGATATGAAAAACAAGGGTGCGGAAAACAGAAGGATTTATTGGAAACTTGAGTGAGCTTTAGCTTGGTTTTGCTTAGTATGCAGGTTTGTTAAAACTTTAAATAAATTTTAGTTTAGGCTTTTCCCTCACTAAAAGGAATCTTTTTTAAACTCCTTTTTCCTTATTCATTCAGAATTTGGAGGTTTGTTTTATGAAAAGAGAGGATTATGTTTCAGGAGGAGAAAGCAATTCTAGCCAAAAGTTTTGGTTCATTGTTGTTGCCGTTCTTCTTGCCGGAATACTTGTAGCAGTTTCTTTTAATGCTGGTTTATCTGCTAACCCTAGTCAAATAGTTTTGGGTGCTGATGGTAAGCCTGAAGTAAAAACAATGAGTGTTTCAGGATCTGTAACAAAATATGTTACTCCTGATAAGGTTGATATTGTTTTGAGTGTTGAGACTCTTGATTTGTCAGCACAGAAAAGTCAGAGTGATAACGCTGTTATTGCTGATAAGGTGAGAAAAGCTTTGAGTGGCATTGGAGTAATTAGTTCTGATATAAAAACTGTTTCTTATTCAGTGAATGAAGATTTTGAATGGAATGATTATACAAGAAAGTCAGAATCAATTGGATACAAGACAGTTAATCAAATTCAAGTTACTTTGAGTGATACAGCAAAGGCTGGAACAGTTGTTGATGCTGCTGTGCAGGCAGGCGCTAACAGAGTTTCAAGCATTGCTTTTGGTTTGAGTGATAAAAAAGAACTTGAGGTTAAGAAAACTGCTTTGAGTGAAGCAGCAACTACTGCAAAAACAAAAGCGGAGAGTATTGCTTCCGGTTTGGGTGTTTCGCTTGGAAAAGTTTACTCAATCAGTGAGTCATCATACTATTATACGCCAAATTATAGTAGTTATGAAATGGCAAAGGATGCAAGCGCAGGTTCTGCTCCTACACAGGTAAGTGCGGGGGATGTAGAAGTAACTGCAAGCGTTTCTGTAAGCTTTGAAATAAATTAGAAGATAATTAATTAGGGGCTTTTGAGCCCCTTTTCTTTTTTTAAACTCTTTCAATGTTTATTTTGTTATGGATATTTCAAAATACGATTTAATCATTATTAAAGTTGGTACTAATTCTGTAATGGATGAAAATGGGGTTAAAAATGAATTTTTGACTCAACTTGTTTTTGAAATAAAATCTTTGCTTGAGGTGGGCAAAAAAGTTGTTATTGTTACTAGCGGAGCAATTGGGTTTGGAAAAAGGAAAATTGGTTTTGGGAAAAAAACCGCTAACATTAAAGAGCAACAGGGGTTGGCGGCTATAGGACAGATTAATTTAATGAGCGAGTATTTGAAAAGATTTGATAATATAGGTATTTGCGGAGCCCAGATTTTGGTTTCCCAGCATGATTTAATGAATAAGCATTGTTTTGATAATATAAAAAATACTTTTGATTTTTTGTTTGAACACAAAATTGTTCCTATTGTCAATGAAAATGATGTTGTTGCGACAGAGGAACTTAGAATTAATGGTTCTTTTTCTGATAATGATGAGTTAGCTGCTTTGCTTGCAAAACAAATCCATGCTGATTTACTTGTAATGATTACTACAAAAAATGGTTTAATATCAAGAGATGGTTCGGTGGTAAAGAATCTTTCTGATTTTTCAATGGTTTGTCCAATGGGTGAAACATCAAAAGATGGGCGCGGGGGAATTTATTCAAAGCTTTCTTCAATCCAAACAGCAACCAAATCAGGGTGCGATGTGTTTGTTTCAGGTCCTGATTCATTCAAAGGCTTTTCAGAAGGAAAATCAAAAGGTACTTTTGTTAAAGGAAATTTAACATAATGATTAATTTAAATAAAGAAACAGCCTTTTTATTTAAGGTGTTTTTATGCCTGTTACTCTGAGAAGACATTTAAGGACAATAAAGGTTAGTGGAAAAAGAGTTGTACCTATTTCTGCAAAAAAAGAAGGGATAAGAGCCGGAAGAGAATTAAGAGCTGAACTAAATTCAGAACTTGGTTTTGGCAAGAGTATTTCTGATTATTATTCCAAGGGGAAAATTAAGAGTTACTCAAGTGAAGTTGAGAGAGCTGTGCTTGGTGCAAAAACTGCCCAAAGAGCTTTTGGGTTAAAGAAAGGTAAAGTAAACTTAAGAAAAGAAATTGGGTGGGCCGGTTTTTTTATTGATGAAAAGAAAGCAATGGATTTATTAAAAAATAAATATGGTGGTGATGAGATTAAGGCAAGAAACGCTTGGCTTGCAGGAGACACTTGTGAAGGTTCTTTGCATCCTGCAAAACAATTTGCTGAAACCATAATCAAGCGCAGGTTCGGTTTGGCATTAGCTGCTGAAGCAGGCAAGGCTGGTTTTGGCAGGAAAGCTGCTCTAATAAAATATTTAGTGCAGGATAATGTAACTCATAGTTGGATAGTTGAATCAGTAGTAAAAAGACTCACACTTGGAATGAAGAATGCCCCAAAGATAGCAGGTCTTCCGAAAGAAACAACTGGAATAAAGATGGCTTTTGTAAGGCAGCCTAACGGAAAATTCAGGGTTCAGATGTCTTATGAGGAATTTATTGGGGATGTTACAAAGAATTTTTCTGAATGCATGCTTCCTTCAATGAAAAAGTATTTGGATGCTTAAATTATTCAAGTGCAAACTAAAATTTTAATTTTTAAGCACTTTGGTTTTCAACTACTGTAGTTAAGGAGTTGTTTTTGTTGGAACTAACTCGTTTTTTTAATGAAATTTCAAAAAAAGATGTTGGTATTGCTGGTGGAAAAGGTGCTTCCCTCGGGGAAATGACTCAGGCAAAGATACCTGTTCCTAAGGGTTTTGTTATTCTTTCTGATTCTTTTGAAAAGTTTTTAGAAGAAACTGATTTGAATGTAGAGCTTGACTCAATTCTTGACCAAGTTAATCATAAAGAAATGCAGTCAATCGAAAATGCTTCCGAAGAAATCAAAGCCCTTATTCTTAGAGCAGAAATGCCTAAAGATATTGAGAAAGAAATTGTTAAGGGGTTTAAAAAACTTGATTCAAAATTTGTTGCAGTTCGTTCTAGTGCAACAAGTGAAGATTCTTCCAGCGCAGCATGGGCCGGACAATTGGATAGTTTTCTTAACACTAAAGAAAATACTTTATTGGAGAATGTAAAAAGATGTTGGGCTTCTTTATTCACTCCACGAGCAATTTTTTACAGATTTGAGAAAGATTTGCACAAGACAAAAATTAGTGTTGCGGTTGTTGTTCAAAAAATGGTTGAGAGCGAAATAAGCGGAATAGCTTTTTCTGTTCACCCTGTAACACAAGACAGGAATCAGTTAATTATTGAAGCAGGCATTGGGTTGGGTGAAGCAATTGTTTCGGGGCAAATAACTCCTGATTCTTATGTTATTGAAAAAGAACCAAGAAGAATAATTGATAAGAATGTTAGTGAGCAGGAAAGAGGATTATTTAAAGTTGAGACTGGTGGAAATGAATGGAAAAGTACAAAAGAAAAAGGGGGCGAGCAAAAACTCTCTGATAAACAAATTGAAGAACTAAGTGAAATAATTTTGAGAATTGAGAATCATTATGATTTTCCTTGTGATATAGAATGGGCATATGAGAAAGGAAAATTCTTTATTGTGCAATCAAGGCCGATAACAACGCTTACTGATAATAAGGTCTCTCTGGATGTTGAGTCTGGCCAAAAGAAAGATTCTGCAATAATTGACTTTCTTGAAGATAATAAAAAAAAAGAAATAACAAAACAAGAGGGAAATTTATCGCTGCTTATTTATGGTTTATCTTTTTCTTTTCAATCTGCACCAAATTTTAGCAAGTATTACAAAGAGGATTTTGGTTCCTTGCTTTTACTTTCAGAGGATAAGAGAGGAATAGGATTTTTTAGTCATGATGATTACCGCAAATCTGCAGATATTATTTTGGAAAAATATTTAAAATCAAGTAATTTTACTACAATGAATGAATACTCGGAAATAGTGAAACAAATTGAAAAATTTTATTCTAAATATAACCCTGCACAGTTAAAGGCATTGTCAGATGAGAAAGTAAGAGAAGTTATTGTAGAAATATACCATCTTTTGCAGCGTTGGCAGGTAGCAACGCTTTTTGCCGAGGCTCTTGATGAGCAAACTGTAAAAAAGTATTTTGACAAAGTTAATGATAAAAAAACGAATTTTAATGAATTTTTTGAAAAAGCTTCTCTTCTTGATTTTGAATCATTTATTTTCAAACGAGATGGCTGTTTGCTTGCACCGCAAAAAGATAAATATCGTGACATGTGGATTCATGCAAGTTATCTTTGTACGCCGAAACTTTCAGAAGCTGCAGAATTAAGAAAAAAATTGTTGAATGATTTGGGCGGAATTGGGCAAATAAAGAAGGAAAGGGAAGGCATTAAAAAAGAAATTTCTAAAAACAAAGTTTTAAGCAAAAAATTTGAGAAAAACCTTTCAAAAAAACTTTCTAAATTATTTAATTTTGTTAAAATTTCGCTCAGTTTGAGGGATACTCGGAAGGAATCCTCTTTCAAAGGAATAACTGTTTTATCAAATGCTATTAGAGAAATATTTGTAAGAATAGGATTGGATGAAGAGGATATAGTTAATGCGCGGGGAGAAGATTTTGAGAATAACTTGGATAAGAAATCAAATTATGGGGGGATAATAGCTAAGAGAAAGAAAGGAGCAATTATTTACTTTAGCCGAAAAAAGAATTTTGAAGAATATGGCGATTATGATAAAACAAAGGAATATATTTTCAAACAAATAGACAAAGAAGTTAATTCAAATGTCCTTAAAGGAAGCAGTGCTTTTCCGGGAATTGTAAAAGGCAGAGCTAAGGTAGTTCTTAATCAAAAAGGATTTGCAAAATTCAATAAAGGGGAAATTCTGGTTACTTCTATGACCCGCCCTGAGTTTGTTCCTTTAATGAAGAAAGCTTTGGCAATAATTACTGATGAAGGTGGCATAACATGTCATGCTGCAATCATTTCCAGAGAATTGAAAATTCCTTGCATAATAGGCACAAAAAATGCTACTCGGTTAATAAAAGACGACGACTTGATTGAGGTTGATGCAAATCACGGTGTTGTAAAAATTTTAAAATAACTGTGTTGTTTTATTAAATTGATTTTGAAAGTTGTATTATTATGAATTCTTTAAGTAAAGTTGATTTGATTGAAAAATTTATTTCAGAGATGAATGGCGAAAAAATTATTCAACAAGCGGGCACGATTTCTTTTTTTACTGTGGAATATTTTGTTGAGGGTTGGTTTAATAATAAATGCAAATCCTTGTATAAATCAAGAATAGGTCCTTTTATTTCAGTTAATGATGGTTCAAACGGAAGCGTGTTTTTTGCGGAAAAACCTTGGGTGGGAGTAACACTTGACAATTTAGAACATTTTTTTGAAAAAAAGGTGGAAAAAAAACTTCTTGAATATAAAGAATTTTATAAAGTAAAGAAAGAATGTGCAAAATTTTATTCAAAGATTAATAATGAATCAGTTTATGAAAAAGCTACTCAAAAGGAATTAATTGGATTCATAAAGGAAGGAGAGAGGTTTGCGCAGGATGCGCTTGCAGCCTCAACCTTTGCAGAAGCGCTTGATGATGAGCTTTTGCTTAAAATATTTAAAGAAAACAATACGGGCGAAGAAAAGGCAAAGAGAATTATTGAAACGCTAAAAAAGCCTTCTTTTGAATCAATCAGCCTCGCCACAGATAAAGGGATTTTGAATTATAAAAATCTTGGTGAAATACAATGGTTGTTTTCGACTTATTACTCAACCTTGAAGTTTGGTGAGATTAAAGAAAAAGTGTCATTGCTTATAAAGGAAAAAGGGGGAAAAAAGAAATTGGTTTCAGAAGTAAAAAAAATTGAATCAGAGATTATAAAGAATCGTAGAGAAATAGAAGGGATGAAGAAAAATTTAAGTGAACGAGAAAAGATAATAGTTGATTTTGCAATTTTTAATATGCGCATGAGGGATGAACGAATAGAACCAATAAAAAAAGGGATGACGGTTATTTATAATTCTATTAAAGAATATGCAAAGAGAATTGGTTTAGATGAAAAATATGCCCCCTTGTTAGCAATTCATGAGTTAATTAACCCAAATTTTAGTAAAAAGGATTTGGTTATTCTTGCTGATTCGAGGAAAGGTGGGCAAATTATTTTTGTTAGCCAGAAGGAGAAAATTGTTTCTTCACAGGATTACTCAAAATCAATTCAAAGAATAGAAAGCATGATGCATAAAGAAATTAACGCTTCTGAATTGAAAGGTTTTGTTGCAAACAAAGGTTTTGCAAAGGGTGTTGCAAAAATAATACTTAATGCAAATGATTTTTTCAAGTTTAAAGAAGGAGACATTCTTGTAGCATCAATGACGAGAGTGGAATATGTTCCTTTAATGAAAAAAGCGGGGGCAATTATAACAAATGAAGGGGGAATAACATGCCATGCAGCAATTGTTGCGCGAGAACTCAAAAAGCCCTGCATTATTGGAACGAGGGTTGCTACTAAAGTTTTAAAGGATGGAGATATGATTGAAGTTAATGCTAATACTGGAATTGTGAGGAAGATAAAATGAGTCAGGGTGCTAAAGATTTGGTGAATTCTGAAAAGGTAATTGCCTTGTTTCATAAAAAGGGATTAAAAAAAGCGACTCACCGTGAACTTTCCCTTTTAACTATAAGTATTGTTGGTTGGGCGTACAATGTTTTGTTGAAAGAAAAAGTTGGATTTGGTTATGATTTAGTTGGGGCAGTGGGAAATGAAAAAGAGTTTTATAGTTTGTTTAATGAGTCGGATATTGCCCAGAAAATGGGCAAACTCCTTGTATCTAATCCAAAATTAGCCTTTAGCAGACTTAAGGAAGCAAGAGCGATTTCTGAAAGCAAATTTGCGCAAATTAAAAAATTATTAGGGGATAAAACTAATCTTAAAAAATTTTCAAAAGCAATTGGCCAGTATTACCCTGAGTACATGGTTTGTCTTGGAGTGTATAATTGTTTTTGGAGGTATGCAGGCGATGAAGAGTCAAGGGCTCCTCTTACAAAAGAAGATGTTATGAGGATATCAAGTGAAAGGCAGAGAGTTGCAGAGCTTTATTCGCAAACAGAAGAACTTATTGAAAAAGCAATAAAATCTCTTTCAACTAAGTACGGAAAAAATGTTAAGCTTGTTAAGAGCGTGACTGTTAGTGAGTTGAGGCAATTTCCTTTGGGTAGTTTTCCAAAAGAACTAATATTGAGAGCGAAAAAACGCCAAAAATCTTATCTTTATATGATTTCGAATTCAAAAGAAATGGTTCTTACCGAGGATAAGATAATTGAGGGGGTACGAAAAGAGTTTATTGATGAAAAAATTAATTTAAATGAGCCTCTGAAAGGAAAAAGTGCTTTTCATGGGAAAGCAGTTGGAAAAGTAAGAATAGTTAATAATACAGAAGAAATGCTGTCCTTCGAAGAGGGAGAAGTTTTAGTTTCAATTAATACAAATCCTTCTCTTCTGCCCGCAATGAAAAAAGCCTTCGCAATAGTGTGTGACGAAGGCGGAATAATGAGCCACGCAGCAATAATTGCTCGTGAATTAAAAAAGCCGTGCATTATTGGGGTAAAGGTTGCTGCGAAAGTTTTGAAAAATGGGGATTTGGTTGAGGTTGATGCGGATAATGGAATTGTAAAACTATTGCCTGCTAATAACATTATTCCAGATAAGGTGGATGAAAAATTAATTGAAACAGCGCAGGTGATTCTTTTTAACCAGCTTAATGTCAGAAAAAATACTAAAGTTCTTTTGATTAATGACCATTTACCTAATACTATTTTTGATGCTTTCAAATCTGCCCTTTTAGAAAAAGGAATTTTTTTCAAAGAATTAATGTTGAGTGAGAATAGGAATAATAGCGAGCCGATTCCTGATGCGTTAGATGAGATGCTTAAAGCAAAAGTAATTATTGCTCCTACAAAGAAAAGCATTACTCATTGTTTTGAAACAAAAAAGGCTGTTGAGAAAGGCGCACGAATAATTACTCTTCCTGGGATTAATGAAGAGATTTTTTTAAAGATTTTGGAAGCGGATTTTAATGAAATTGAGAAAATTGGGAAAAAAATTGTTAAACAGTTAAAAGGAAAAAATATGGTTCAGATTAAAACTCCAAGCGGAACTAATATTTCTTTTTCAATAAAGAAAAGAGAGCTTGTAGGATTGAAACCAAAAACCAAGGGATTTGCAATGAATCTTCCTTGCGGAGAGATTTATTGTGCTCCAATAGAAGAAACAGCTGATGGGGAAATATTTATTGATTATTTTAAGGATTTAATTAATCCAGCTCAAAAGGCTTGGTTAAAGGTTGAGAATGGAAAAATAGTTGAGTGGAATGATGCTGCAAAGCCGTTTATTGCTTTTAACTCTGTGGAAAATGGTTTTATTATTGCTGAGTTTGGGATTGGTACGAACAAGGCTCACAAGAAACCGATTGGGAATGTTCTTCATGATGAAAAGATTTACAAAACAGTGCATATTGCATTTGGAAATAATACTGGTTTTGGCGGAAAAAACAAGAGTCCTGTGCATAATGATATTATTCTAATTAATCCAATGGTTCTTGTTGATGGGAAAAAGCTTGAATGGTAAATTAGATTTCCTGTGCCCAGACCTCTACTTCGCTTCCATCAAGTATTTTGTCATGCATTTTTTCAAAAACAAATCCTGTTTTTTCATATAAATATTTAGCCCCTGTGTTACCTGTTTTTACCAAGAGGAATAATCGCTGGATTTTTTTGTGTTTGCATTCGTTTATGCATTGTTTTACAAGCGTTGTCCCTATTTTTTGGTCACGCCACCCGTCTTCCACGTAAAGTGCGTTCATCCGTGCTTCTTTTTTTTCCAAAAAAAGCTCTAATTCTGTAAACCCTGTGTAAATATTTACTTGTTTTGAAATCAGTATCAAGTATTTTGGATTATTTATTCTCTCAATTATTTTTTCAGGGGTAAATTCTGTGTAAGGGAATTCTCTTTTTATTACTTCGTCTAGCCACTCTACATCATTAGGTTTTGCTTTTTCAATATTCATAAATTCACTTTAATTTGATTTATTGCTTTGCTTTGGAATTGTTCAAGTATTCATTGATTTCGTTTTCGCTTACCGCGCATCCTGCGAATTTTGTAGCCCATAGTGCTGCTTCTAGCTCTAGTTTTCCGTGTGCGAGTTCGTGGTCGAAAAGGTTTTGCTCAAATGCGGTTGCAATTAAATCTACGCTCCTGAGCATTAACAGGTTTGGAAACATAGCTTTAATTGTGTCAATGTTTTGCTGATTTACACGTATGGGTGCTTCTTGTTTTCTTTCAAGCACTTGTTTTAAGCGTAAAGGATTTTCAATTAAAGTGCGTGTTGTTCTTTCATCAATGAATAGTATTTTTGCCCCAAATATTTTTGCAAGAGCCAGTGCTTCTGCTTCCCCTGCTTGGATTATTTTCAATGGGCCATCTGCTGTAAAGAAAGAATTGTTTGCTAATTGGAGTATTTTTTGTTGTTGCTGAATTATTTGGTTGCTTATTGGGATTACTTTTATTGTTTGTTCCGAGAAAGCGTATTTTATTCGAGCAGCGTTTAAAGCGAATCGTTTGTTTGTGATTGGTTTCCAAACGCTTTCTTCTGCAACAGCGTTTGAAATAATTAATTCTATTCGATTTGTTTTAACGAATACTTTGAATACATTCATTAGGCATGTCCCTGAGAGGGAAATCATTGTTCCTGTATCAATAACTGCTTTCATATTTCATCAACCTTTTATTCTTTCATCAAGTTTAGAAAATCTTTTACTCTTTGTGAAATATTTTTTGTTTCCGGTTCATCATCATGCATTGTTGTGAAGCCAATGTATGATTGTAGTTCTTTCTGGTCTGCTCCTGTGAGTGCTGAGGATTGTTCTATGCTTAGTCCGTAGCTGTATGCGAGTGATGCTTGTTTTACTTTTGCTTTGTCATAAATGTTTTGGGCAAAGTTGCCTAATTCATTATCTATATTTGTAATGCTTTGGATTACTGTTTTTAGTGCATTCAAAAACTTTGCTTGTTCGTTGTTTTTTACAGCGTTTTCTGCCTCTAATAAGTGTTGTGATATAGATTGTTTTACTTTCCCCCATTTAGGGTTTCTAACAAAGTGTTCTTTTGATTCTAATTTGTGTAAAGCATATGCAATAACCCCTAGTTCTGCTTTTGCATAATCATTACTCATAGCTGCTTCTCTTATAAGTCTGTTGCTTATTCCCCTTAAATCAAACACTTTTTTTTCATCAAATAACCTTAGCACTTCTTCTATGTCAAAGCTTAATGGTTTCATGAAGAAACAATGCTTTTTGAATATATAATATTTAGCTTGTGGTTGTTTCCTGTTCTCAATGCAATGCTTTTTAATTTATTTAACCAATGATTATTGTGTTGAAAGTGGTGTTATGAAGGTTTTGGTCCCCTTGCTTACTGGAAAAGAGAATGATAAGGATTTTGTAGAGGCTTTTACTTTTAAGGTTGATGAGGTTGTTTTGTTACAGATTGTTGATAAGGATTTTATGGTGAAAACTTCTTCTGCTCTTGGAGAGGTAAGGCAATCAAGAACCGAGATGGAGGAAATAAAAAAAATTGTTGGTGCAAAGAAAAAGAAGTGTGTTGAAACAACTGAGTGGGGTTCAACTATTCAAAAGATTCTTGCTAATGCTGTTTTGCAGAAAGTTGACAGTGTTTTTTTGGTTAAACAACGTAACCAGTTTTTTGAGGATATTTTAAAAGAACTTAAAAAGAATAAAATAGTATGTGAAGTTATTGAGGTTAAGGAACAAGAAGAGGAAGAAGAAAATTAGGGTTTGTATGGGGTTATGGAAGGGAAGAAATAAATTGTTTTTGTGATTTGTATGGTTGAGAATATGGATGCATTATTATTGGAAAATAAGGTTCTTGTAGAGGACTCTACTTTGAAAGGAATGCTTGTTGAAAAGGGTTTTGGAGAAAGCAAGGGTAGGAATCTTATCCTTGATTTGTTTGAAGCGCTTTACTTGGTTCAAAAGGACAAGCTTAGTATCTTTGACAAGAAGGGAAAAAAAGTTTTGGAAAAAAAGCTTCTTTCTTTTGGCCTTGACCATGATAAGAATTTTTATTCAAAATTTATTGTTTATTCTGATATAAAGGAAAAAGGTTATTGCATTAAGACAGGATTAAAATTTGGTTTTGATTTTAGGGTTTATCCTAAGGGCAAAAAAATGGGTGAAGCGCATTCACAATTTGGTGTGCATGTTGCTCCTGAAAACGAAAAACTCTCTATGACTCAAATAAGTAGGATGACTCGTTTAGCAGGAAACATTCACATAAAAGCATTGATTGCTGTTGTTGACAGAGAAAATGAAATAAATTATTACAGCTCTGAAAGAATTCTTTTATGAAACTTAGCCGTACGATTATTTTGCCTTTTCAGCATTTTTCCAAAGGGCATTGAAGTACTGTTTGAAGCTTTCCGCGATTAATTTGTTTTTTATTGCAAAAACAAACGGTTTTTCTTCCCATAAAAATATGTAAGTATAATCCTCAAATATGTCTACAGCTGCGGGGCTCATGTAGTCATCGGCAATATAACGCACTTCTGAAAATGGTTCTCTTTCCCTTGATTTTCCGGCTGTTTTGCGCACGGATTCTGAGAGAATTATTTTTAGTTTTTGCTTTTTTGCCGCACCAGTTTTGTTCATTTTTGTTATGAATCCTTCTAGGGATTTTGAAGCAAAGGAGGGTTGTGAAAAACCTAGAACACTGATTGTTCCTCCTTGTGGGCAGTCGCCAATTATTTTGGCAAATGCGGATTTAAATCCATTAAATCCCTCATAAACAAGTGTGTTGGTTTTTTCTTCTTTTTTTTCAGTTCTTTTTAGTTCTTTTACAAGTTCAGCTAATTTTTGTTCTTTTTCTTTTTGTTTTTCAATAAGGATGCTTGGATCAACTGCTGAAAAATGTTTTCCTTCTTTCTGAATTGTGTAAGTAACAATGCCTTTTTTTATTAAGCTCTCAAGGGCGGCATATACTCTTGAGTTAGCTATTCCCGTTGCTTTGAGTATTGGTCCGGTGGTAATGCTTCCCCTTAGGAGAAATCTGTATATTTTGGCTTCATTCTCTGTTAGCCCATATGTATTTACAAGTTCATCCACATTTACCTAAATGTTAAAGATATATATAAGTTCTCCTGATTGGGAGAACTTTAACATAAGTAGCATTATTGGCGAGTTTTTTTATATGAAGACTTTGCCAAAAATAACTCAGGAATTTATTAAGGAAATAGAATCAAATTCAGCTAGTGGGGATGTAACAAATGTAATAGAACTCCCTAGCGGAAGAAAGCTGGTTTTTTCGGTATTTCCTTTTGTTTTTCCGATTGAAGCAGATTTTTCCGGAAGCTCTAATATAATTTATAGGAATCTTCTTGGGTTGGAAGGAAAGTCAGTCCTTGATATGGGTACGGGTTCTGGTGTGCAAGCGGTTTTTGCATCTATTGCAGGAGCAAGCGAAGTTCATGCGGTTGATGTTGATTCTAATGCAGTTGAGTGTGCTTATACTAATATTATTTCAAATGGGATAGAAAATGTTTTTGTATATAAGAGTGATTTGTTTGATTCAGTTCCTAAAGGGAAAAAATTTGATTTAATAATAGCTAATCTGCCAATAGTTGATTTTGATTTATCTTCTGATTGGCAAAAAAGTATTCTTGACCCGGACTTTAATATTCATAAGCGTTTTTTTAGTGAAGCAAGGAACTATTTATTGGATTCGGGAAAGATTTTTCTTTCTCATTCAGATTTTGGGGATGTGCCTTATTTTGAATCTCTTGTTGACCAGGCTGGATTAAAAATATTGCGTAAGATTCCTTACAATAAGGATCATGGTGGTATTAATATCACTTGGTATTTTTATGAGTTAGGATTATGATTTTTAGAAATAATTTTTGGATTGGTTTTCATGGATTTGTTTTTTCTTGTTTTGTGGATTTGTGCTATTACTGTTTTCTCTGTTTTTGGGGCTTGGTATGCGAGGAAGTATAAGACTCCTGATGCTTTGATTGGTTTGTATGTTGCTTTTGTTTTGATTAGCAATATTTTGGCTTACAAAATAGCTGCTTTTGATTTGGGTTTAGTGACTTTTTTTGCCACTGCCCCTACAATTATTTTTTCAGTTACTTTTTTACTTACTGATGTGGTGAATGAAAGGTTTGGGAGAAAAGAAACCCAGAAAATGATTTTAATAGCGTTTATTACTCAGGTTGCTGTAAATTTTTTTATTTGGTTAATGATTCTTCTTCCTCCTGCTCCTTTTTGGACTGAGCAACAAGTTTTTGAACAAATTTTTGGTTTTGCTCCGCGTTTAATGGTTGCGGGTTGGATAGCTTTTTTGGTTAGTGAGAATATTGATGCTTATATTTTTTCCGGGTTTAAGGAAAAAACAAAAGGAAAGCATTTGTGGGCGCGTAATGCATTTAGTTCTTTGCCTTCAATGGTTATTGATTCAGTTATTTTTGTTACCCTTGCTTTTTACGGTGTCCAGCCTTTAGAGCCTTTGATTATGGGTATGATTGCTTTGAAGTGGCTTGTAGGAATAATCAATGTTCCTTTCATGTATCTAAACAGATGGATAATGTATAGGAAATGATTTCAATGAAACTAGAAAAAGAAGTTGAAGAAAAGCTTTTGCAGTATGTAAAAGAAATTTTTGTGGGTGACGAGTGGGATTACTTGCACACGATTGCTTCTGTTAATGCTATGAAAAAAATTATTGATGTAGAGGGCGGGGACGAGAGGGTTCTTCTTACCGCAATGTATTTGCATGATATTGGTTATGCGGGTTCACTAAAAGAAGGTTATTCTCTTGATGACAGGATTGAGGTAAAGAGTCACCATATGCAAAGGGGCGTAGAGAAAGCAAAACAATTTCTTCCTGCTCTTGGTTATTCTTTTGAAGAAATGGATAAGATTTGTTATTTTATTGGAGTTCACGATAAACTTGATGAATTAACTTCAAAGGAAGAATTGTTGGTTTTGGAAGCTGATTCTTTAGGTCAAATTGATCCAATTATTAAAGAAGGTCATTTTGGGATTAAGGAATACGAAAAGTATGTTGGGATTTTTGAGAATAAGCGTGCTCCAAAGTTTGTGACTCTGACTGGAAAAAAACTTCTTGAAGAATATGCCCGCAAAAATGAATTATTTCAAAGATTTACAAAATTATTCAAAAATTAATTTTTTAAAAATTAGTTGCTTTGAAGGAGCATTTCTGCTCCTCAAAACATCAAATGCATTAAACTTTATTTAGAAGTCGCATGCTCTTACTGTTTTTCTTCCGTTTTCTTTTGCTCTTGCTGCAGCATCTTTAATCATTTTAGCTACTTTTGCGCTCAAAGCGTCAACAGCGTCTCCTGCTGTGTTACAATCCTCTGCTTTGATTGCGTCCTTTACTTTTGATGCTACTACTAATACTTCAGCCATAATTATCTCCCCCATGCCCATACCAGGCATTTTGAAGAAAATAGCTCTAAAGGGTATTTAAATTAAATGGTTCAAACAAGCGTTTTGTGGCATTTTAAAGGGTTTTTCTTGTTTTGTTTTATTTTTTGCTCGTTGTTAAAAGCTTTTTCTTGCAATAATTACTTGCCTGTGATGAAGCTTAATTTATCTGATTTATGATGAATGATGGGCGAGCTGAGGCTTATTTTTGTTTTTCAGTGATTGCTTTTGTTGGGATTATTAAGCATTTTTTTTAGGCGTTTTTTCTTTTTGCAGTGGTTTTAAATACTTTTAAACCATCTTTATTTCACAGTATATTGTAAGGTTTTTTTATGGAAGAAAAGAATGTTTTTGTTCCTTCTAATCAAGGTTCTCCTGAATCTGGGTTTTCTATTAAAGTTAATGATTCTGGCTCTATTCAGTCAAAGCCTGAAAATGATTCTATTGGAAAAGAAGATTTTTCTGAGTATGAGTCTAATGAAAAAACTTTGGTTATTGAGAGGGTTAATGATGGTTCTGACAAGTCGCGTGTCCGCACTGGGATAACTGGTTTTGATGAATTAATTGAGGGTGGCTTTGAAAGGGAATCAATTGTTCTGACAGTTGGTTCTTCAGGCACAGGAAAAACTATTTTGAGTATGCAGTTTTTGTACAAAGGGATTACTGAGTATAATGAGCCAGGAGTATTTATTTCTTTTGAAGAAGAAGAGGAATCATTGTACAAGCATGCTTTGCAGTTTGGCTGGGATTTTGAGAAACTTGAAAGTGAAAATAAATTCCGGTTGCTTGTGTTTAAGCCTCATCAGGTAACAAAAATCCTTGAGGAGGGAGGCGGTCAGATAAGGGATGCTTTGGCCGAAATTTCCGCAAAAAGAGTGGTTGTTGATTCTATTACTGCTTATGGGTTGCTTTTCCGTGATGAGTACAAGCGGAGAGAAAAAATACTTGAGTTTTTTAATTTGTTGAGGAAATGGGGTGTTACCTCAATGATTGTTTGTGAGGATTCCCCGAAGGATATTGAGGAACAAGAAGGAAGTATCGGATTTATTAGTGATGCAATTATTTCTTTGTATTATGAGCATGATAAAGAGAAAGGTATTAGGATTCATTCTCTGGAAGTGTTGAAGATGAGGGGCACGAAGCACACTAATAAGGTTTGTGCAATGAATTTTGAAAAAGAAGGGATTACAGTTTATCCTGATGTTGAAGTATTCTGATTTTTAGGAACTTTTTTCTTCAGCTTTCAGCTAGTGCGATTGCTGAGACAAATAAATCTGAGTAATCATATGACTTGTCAGAGAATTCTTTAACTAAATCAATTATTTCTTGGTCAGTGGATTCTTTTACAGTGAATATTATTGAAGAGTTTCCTTGGAATCTTGTTTTGTTGCTGAATAAGTGCAAAAATTTTCCCAAAATTTCTTTCTTGTTATATATTGCCAGAACATTTAGAGCATCAATAAGTATTGTTTTTTCCCCCCCTAGGATTTTTTGTGCTTTCTCTATTGATATTTGCACGCTTGTGAGGTCAGAGGGATTGCTTACGTGGATAATGTTTTTTGTTGAAGGAAGTTCATCTTCTTTTGAGAAAGCATCTACTATTATTAATCTTTCAGCATAATTGCTGCTGACATTACCCCTTATTTCTTCCCCGTTTTCGGAGAATGAAACGAGTATTACCCCGTTTTTTTGCTTAGCTAGGATAGTATTTATGCTGAAATCTATCGCTGACCTTAATTGTCTTTGGTTCAGTGCAACGAATGAAATATTTTTGTCCGCATAAATTAATGGCTCTTTCATGAAGAAAACGTTTTGCATGCAAAAATTAGTGTTTTCCCTAATAAAAACTTGATTGTTGGCAGGTTAAACAGTAATGCAGTAATTAATAAATACTAAAAATCCTTATTCTTTCTATGCATTCGCAAGGGCAGACAACCATTGAATTGCTAATTATTTTAGCGGCTTCTCTTGTTGCTTTAGGAATAATTTATTATCTTTATTCTGAACAAGTATATTTTTCAGTGGAAGCACAGGAGCTGGCTACAGCTAAGAGCACTATTGAAAGAATGGTTAATGCTGCTAATTCTGTTTATATTTCAGGAGCTGGTTCAAAAGCAAGAGTTTTGATTAATATTGATTCTTCTTTTGACATGGATAACTCAAATATTGTTGGGCGTTCTATCTTAATCCGCTTATCAGATGGTACTGATATTGCCGGTTCTGCTGATGTTAATTTATCAGGTTCGTGGAAAAAATTTGACGACCAGTATGTTCTAGATGGTTATTATGCAACCCTTGTTTTTGATGGAAATATAGTGAATATTTATTATGATGATTTTGAATTGAGTAATGAAAGTATTTATGTTTCCGCTTTGCAGGGAACCACAATTTCAAAATATTTTAGTGTGCGAAACCTTTCAGTAGATACAGCATATTTTTTGGTTTCCAATAATTTCTCCCATAATCCTTTTGCTGAGCTTTCGATTGACCCAAGTGATGTTTATTTTTCTCTTACTAATAATGAATCAAGGGTTATTGATTTCAATATTATTCTTGATGATTCTTCTTCAGGTAATTATGCGGGTTCAATAGAAATTATTGGCGAGATAAGTGATGGTGTTTCTGATTCAAATTTTACAAAATATGTGAATGTTTCAGTGGAATCCTTTCTTGAGATGAATGATTTATTGATTTACCCAAAAACAACTTCTTTTACAACAATTCCTGACAGTAATGTAACAAAGAGTTTTTCTGTTTGTAATTCTTCTTCTACTGATATTTCAGGCATTTCCTGGTCCCGTGATTCAAATGTTGATGCTAATATGCTTTCTTGGTTTTCTTTTAATCCCGCTGATTCAGAGGGTGTTGTTATTACAGAGGTGGCTGGCGGGGTGTGCAAGGATTTTGATTTGACGTTTGTTGTTCCACTTGGGGCTACTCCTAAAATCTATGATTCTAATTTTACTGCTACTTATAATGATGGAAATGCTTTCACAGCTTATATTTATGCAACTATTGTTGCCCCTTAGTCATTTACTCGTTTTTCGGCTTGTTTTAGAGATTTTTTTGGTTCTAAAAACAATTTTAAATTCGAATTCCTTTATTATAATGGGTTTTTAGGGTTGGTTTTTTTGTGTTTTAATAACAAATTTGGTTCAAAAAATAGGGCACAGTCTTCTGTTGAAACCCTGATTATTCTTGCCACAGGATTGTTTATTCTCTCTGCTTTAACAGTAATGGTTTATGAGCAACTGAATTCTAATTATTACCAGCAGCAACAAAAAATTGGTTCTAATGCGATTAATACTCTTGCAAAAGAAATTAATGATGCTTATTTTCTTGGGCCGGGTACAGTAAAGAATGTAATTATAACAATGCCTTCAATGGTTGATTATGACAAATCTTACATTGAAGGAAAATACCTTATATTGAATGTTGCGGGCAGTGATTTGTTTGCTTCCACAAAGGTTAATGTAAGAGGCATTTGGCCTAACACCAGCGGTTCTTTTGTTTTTGTAATCACCTCCTTCGATGATTTTGTTTCAGTTTCTACTCAGCCAATTAGTTTTTCGCCTTCGCAGATAAGTGAGGCTTTGCAGCAAGACTCTTCAATGGACGTTAATGTTGTTGTTACAAATAGTTCTGCTTCAAACATGGACTACAATTTGGTAATTAATTTTGCAGGAAATGAATCAGAACAAATGGTTTCTTCTTCTGTTTCACAGATTTCTTTTGTTGCAGGCACGGATACAACAGTGCCTTTTTCTCTTGCTTGTTTGAGAGATTCTTTTGGCTCTTATTCAGGTTCCATAGTTTTTGTTCCCCTGAGTTCTTCTGATTCAAATATTTCTTTTCCTGTTAACCTTGTTTGTTCTTCTTCGCAAACAAAACTCAGTATTTATCCTTCATTAAAAACAATTAATTCTTCTCCTAATGGTTCTTCGACAGTGAATTTGCTTGTCTGCAATAATTCTTCAACAAAGTTTTCTGGTTCAAGTGCTTTAGTTAGTGGGGAAATTTCTTCTTACGCTTTTACTTCTTTTTCCGGTGATATTAATGCTAATTCATGCAGGACTCTTTATTTAGGAATTCTTGCTCCTTCTACAGAAGGAGCTTATTCTGGTTTGCTGAGAGTTGATTCTTCTGGTTACACTGCTTACTCTGACCTTAATCTTATTGTTACACAAGCAGTGAATGATATTGTTTTTGATTGGAATGGAGCGTATTATTTTGATGACGGTAATTCAGTTATTGATATTAATATGTCTAATAATGGGTCATTAGTTACTGTAACTGAGCTAGCTGTTTTGTTTGTTAATGATATTGATGATGCTAATTTAGTTTCTTTTTCTGTTAATGGGCAAAACAAATTGCCTGTTGGAACCAAAGTTCCTTCAATGCAGTGGATTAATGTAACTGATTTTAATTTATCTGCGCAAACAATTTATGATGTTAATTTAGTTTTTGATGAAAATATTTCTAATGATTCTGAAAAAATTCGCGTAGTGTTAAAGTTAAGTGATAATAATTCTGTGTGGTCAAGTATTTTTGACCCAACAGAAATGATTGTTGATAATAATCAAGCGCATTTTTCTAATCTTTTGCAAGGACAACAACCAATTTATCTTCAAGACCAGAATCTCGTTGCATTATGGCGGTTGAATGACAAGAATTCTGGTGGATGGATTATGAATTCTGTTAGTGGTGTCAGGGATGGAAATTTGAGAAATGGGGCTGATGTTAATGCTATTGGGTTAGGAGACACTAATGCAGGTTTTTTTGATGGGGTAGATGATTATATTAGTTCAAATTTACTTGATGGGAATACAACTATTTCTTTTTGGGCAAAAGGGGCGGACAATAATTGGAATTTTTTTGTTGATTCAAATGGAACAAAATATGTAAATGGAGTTCAACAGGATTTTAATAATATTTATTATTCTTTAGAAAATTCAGTTTTAAATATTGGGAGGGCGGCGCCTTTGCCAAACAATGATGATTTGGCTCCTAATCTTTATGTTTGGTACGATTTTTCTGATATGAGTACGATTACAAAGGATAGTTCTGGTTTTGTTTCTTATGTTGAGGACAAGGGAGGTAGGAATAATGACCTTATTCAGGCGACGGCAAGCAAGTGGCCTGTTTTTGATTTAAATGGATTGAATGGTAAATCCATGCTGGATTTTAATGGCACACAAGGGCTGGGAATTATCAGTACTGATACTATGACGCAATTTACTTTTTTTGTGGTTGAAATGATAAGCAGTGGTGATCAGGACCATTATCCAGTTGTTTTTGGTGATGGAACCAATACTGCTTGTCTTTATGCAGGGTTTGAGATGGGAGGTCCGAATGCTGGTGGTTCAGGTAATGCTAATAATTTGGATTTGTTTGCAGGTTATGGGCGTGATGATAGGGCAACTCTCACTGATATAACCAAGAGAGGGGAATGGAAGCTCCTCAGCGCAACCTCTGACACTACTGTCCATAATTCTTTTGTATGGGCAGGAGGAGTTGCTGCCACAATGACTCCTCAAAGCAGTGATTGTAGTTGGAGTCTCCAGTTAGGTAATGGCACAGGCACTGGTGCTGGAGGAATAGGGGGATCTCCTGCTTCTTTCATTGGAAAATTTACTGGGTCTATTGAAGAAGTGATATTATATAATCGTGCTCTTTCAACAACAGAAAGAATGGGTATTGAAAAATATTTGTCGCAAAAGTATAATCTTTCTGTTACAGGGGATTATAATTCTGTTTATAGTTACTTCAACGGTTCAATAGATGAAGTCGCGATTTGGGATACTGCTCTTTCTACTGAGGAAGTAAGAGAAATTTATTCTATTGGCTCCGGCGTTCATGATTTCAATACTCAGGCGGATGTTAATGGTTTGTATTTGTCCGGAAGTACTGGGAGTTTTTTGAGTGATGGAAATTTTTATTCAAGGGTTTTTGATTTCAATGGTTTAGTTGATTTTAACAAAATTTTTTTTAATAAATTAGTAACTGATTCTTTGCAGGCAAATTATTATTTAAGCGCGCCTATGAGTAATGATTATTCAAAAAGTAGTTTTGTTTCTCGTCGTCCTGATTCTAATTTGTGGATTGCGAATGGGGAACTTGATTGGAATGCTTTGGATACAGGGTTACAATCTTTTAATGATGGGGACCAGCTTTCTTCAGAAAATCTTTTATTTGATTCTAATCTTGTTGGTTTGTGGCATTTGAATGATAAGAATAGTAATGGGTGGGTTTTGAACTCTGCTACTAGTGTCAGAGATGGAAACTTAATTGGTGGGGTAGATGTGAATGCAACAGGTTTGTGGGATACTAATGCTGGTTGGTTTGATGGGAGTACTGGATATGTTTCTGTTGGGAATTTTGATAAAAGTGTTTTTACTTTTTCTGCCTGGGTTAAAAGGGAAAGGATTAGTGCTTCTGGGCTTGACAGATTGTTTTTGAGTGTTCCTAGTAATGGTTGGGGAGTGTATTTTGAAACCTCAAACAAGTTAACTCTTACTAAAGTCGGGGTAAGTAATGTTTCTTCTATAGCAACTATTGCTGACACGAATGTATGGCACCATATTGTAGTTGCTTATAATGGGTCTAACGCTTTTTTTTATATTGATGGAAACCTTGATTCGAGCCCAGCTTATTCAACGACTTTTAGTTCAGGAGGAGCTTATTCTATTGGTTCAAGAGGAGCCGGCGAATATTTTAAAGGAAACATTGAAGAGATTGCTATTTGGGATCGTGTTTTGACTGAAGAAGAAGTTTCTTCTTTGTATTCTTCCCATGTAGGGGAATATGTTTATCCTAATCTTTCTGGTTTGTGGCATTTGAATGAGTCTGGTTCTAGTTTTGCTGATTCGAGTGGGAATGGTAATACTGCTTCTTGTTCTAGTTGTCCTTCTGTAACATCAGGGTTGTGGGATTCGAATGCGCGGTCTTTTTCTGGTGGAATTTATATTGATGCTAATAATCAGAGTCCTTTAGATGCAACAAACAAATTAACGATTTCTGCTTGGATAAAAATGTCTTCTTCTAATTCTAATAATGGTATAGTGTTTAAAGGACCTTTGAGTTCAAGTCAAGGAGTTTATTCGCTTGGATTTTTTAATGGGAGTTCATCAAACCTAATGCTTAGGTTAAATGGTTCTACTAGTGAGGGTTCTGGTCAATTAACTTCCCCAAATGTTTTGCCTGTTGGTTCTTGGGTGCATGTTGTAGCAACTTACGATGGAGCGAGTATGAAGTTGTATGTAAATGGACTTCTTGATGCTAATAATTCTTATTCTACAGCAATTAGCACTAATACTGATACATTAAAAATTGGTTGTTACTATAACACCTCTTATTGTTTTTTAGGTTCTATAGATGAGGTTGCTGTTTGGAAGCAAGCACTAAGTTATTCTGAAGTCCAAGCCTTGTACCAAGCCCAGAAAGGAATGTGGGTTGACAATAACCTTGTCGCTTATTATAAGTTTAATGAGAAAAGCGGAACAACTATTTTTGATTCAGCAAGAGGAAACAATGGAACATTAACTAGCGGAGCTGATACTAATGCTATTGGATTATGGGATACTAATGCTGGTTACTTTGATGGGGTTGATGATTATGTTAGTGTGCCTGACAGCTCTTCTATTAGGATAGGTGGTAGCGGGAATTCGTTTGCTATTTCTTTTTGGACAAAATTAGCCAGATCTTCTGGAACTAATATGTTAATATCTTCACATGGAGGGGGCTGTGAAACTTTTGGGTTTGTGAGTTGGTTTGACACTACTTATGGGCTTGCTCAGCAAATAAGAGCAGATGATGGTTCGTGCCAAGTTTTGTATATAACTCCTTACACAAGGATTCCTCTTAATAGTTGGATACATGTGGTGTTTGATTACAATACTACTGATTTGGTTACTTATGTTAATGGAACTCAAATGGGAATAACCCATTACGTAGGGTACATGAAACAATCCACGGTAGGAATGAATTTTGGGAGAAATATAAACACGGGAGACGGGTACCTGCAGGGTTTAATTGATGAAGTAAAAATCTATAACCGTTCCCTTTCTGCAACAGAAATCCAGGCTGATTATAATCAGTTTTTGAATTCAAAGTTTGTTGATTCAAATATTGTTGATGCTGGTTCTTCTGTTGATTGGAATAATGTAAGGGTGAATAAGAATGTTGGTTATAGTTTTGGAAAAGAAATTGAGGATTGGAATACTTTGAAACTAATGGGTGTTAATGAGTTGGGGCAAAGTGTTGATTCAAATTATTTGTTTGATTCTAATCTTGTTGGTTTGTGGCATTTGAATGAAAGTAGCGGAACCTCTTTTACTGATTCAAGTGGTAATGGTAATGATGGTTCTTGTACTAATTGTCCTACTCCAGCAACTGGTTTGTGGGATACTAATGCACAGAGTTTTGATGGTAGTCCCTCTCATGAATATATTAGTATTGATAATCGTGCTGGGTTTCCAACTGGGAATGAGGCTTTTACTTTTTCTGCTTGGGTCAGGCCGACGGATATTTCTAATGCAACTAATTATCAGGTTCCATTTATGGTCGGGAACATGAGTTGCCCAAATGGGGTTATGTTTTTTGTTGCTCCTTCAACTTCAAAGATAAGCATACAGTGGCATTGTGGTTATGGAAGGACTGATAGTGTATCGACTTTGAATAATGGCAAGTGGTATCATATTGCCGCGACTTATAGTGGTAGTGTTGTAAAAATATTCCTAAATGGAGTTTTAGAAAATTCTACAAGTTATTCTGGTTCAAATCTAATAAATAATTCAGCTTATATAAGTGATTCTGCTGAATTGACTTCGACGAGAGAATTTTATGGTTCAATCGATGAAGTCGCTATTTGGAATCGCGCTTTATCTGATTCTGAAATAAAGGATTTGTATTATTCGCAGAGTCCTTCTTTTCATAATAGTTTGGTTGGTTTGTGGCATTTGAATGAGACTAGTGGAACACTCGAGGATTTATCAGGGTATAACAATGATGGGACAAATAATGGGGCTGCATCAACAACTGGATTATGGGATACAAATGCTTATGATTTTGATGGTGGAACTGATTTTATTAATGTTCCAAATTCAACGTCATTGCAAAATGTTTCTGGCGGATATACTATTTCAGTGTGGGCATATCCAACTGCTTTGGGAGATAATTATGGGTTAGTGTGTAAGGGAGCGCTTCCATCTAGTGGACCGCAGTATTGTTTATCAATAATGAGTGGGGGATCACTTTGGTTGGGGTCATCAGGAGGGAGCTTAACTAGTAATTCAAAAGTGGTAACAAATAAGTGGCAGCATATTGTTGGAGTGTATGATGGAGCAGGTACGGGAAAAATATATATTGATGGGGTGCTTGATAAGAATGGTTCGCATGGAGCAACAACAGTAAATCAAACAGAACCATTATTCATTGGAAAATGGCGCACGAACTATGAATATTATGGGAAAATAGAGGAGGCTGCTGTTTGGTCTCGTGCTTTGTCTGCTAGTGAGGTTAGTGATTTGTATCGCAAGGGTGTTTCTCGTTTGGATTTGAATGTTTATTCTTGTTCTGATGCGAGTTGCTTGAACAAAGCAAGTTCTGTGTTTGTGAGTGATGCTAATAATGGTTCTCTTCTTGATATTAGTTCTTTGTCTTCTTCACAATACTTGGGTTTTGATGTTTTTTTTAAGCAGGCAAGTGGTTTTGATGGGAATGCAAATATTAATTGGTTAGGATCTTTCCTTACGGATGCAAATGTTTTGTATGGTTCTTCTACTGTTGATTTGAATTTGTTTGTGCGCTCAAGCACTGATGGAGTTACTTGGTTTGATTGGAATTCAATTACAGGTGCGAATCCTCAGGATTTGTTGATTGACAATGGAAGGTTTTTCCAGTACAAAGCTGTTTTGCATTCAGAAAGTGTTGATTCAACTCCGTATTTGCGTGATGTTAATGTTTCTTATACAAGAATAGATAATTAGTTTTCATTGGTTGGTGATTTTTTGAATAAGTCTTGCAGGGGGCAGGTTAGTATGGAGTTTATTGTTTCCGTGATTTTGCTTTTTGCGATTTTTATTTTTGGGTTAATGATTTTTCAGAGTAGGAACGAGTTGAATAATGTTTCTTCTGAGAGGTGGCTTGCCCAGGAAACAGCGTATAGGGTTGCGAGAAATATTAATAATGCTTATTTGCTTGATAATAATTCTGTTATTAGGGATGTAATTTACTGGAATGATTCTGGAGATAGTATTGTTCTTGGGAGAAAGAGTGTTCAGGTTGTTTTTAATGATAATTTTGCTGATGCTTCTCTTGTTACAGGCAATGTTGATTTGAGGGTAACTGATTTTAATGGGCTTATTTATTTTAAAAAAATAAATGGAAGGATTGTTGTTGATTATTCTTGATTTGTGTTGGTGGTTTGTTTGGGGTTTTTGAGTGAGCGTGGGCAGTTTTTTTCCCCTGATTTGGTTATTGCTTTTGGGGTTTTTATTTTTGGGCTTGTTTTGTTTTTTAGTGCGAGTAATTCTGTTTTTGCGCAGGTTGAATTGTTTGATGAAATAAAATCTGCTGATGAGGTTGCCCACATGGTTTTGAATTCTTTAGTTCTTTCTCCAGGAGAACCTTCAAATTGGGATTTGTCAAATTTAAGTGATATTAATGCTTACGGCCTTTCTTATTCACCCAATATGTTGGACAGACATAAGGTTGCTGTGCTTTTAGAGGATTTGAATAGCGCTGATTATTTGGTTGTTAAGGAAAAACTTGGTTTTGGCCCGTATGATTTTTATTTGCAGTTAATTGATTCTTCTGGTTCTGTTGTTGTTGATGGGAATTTTCTTGAGGGTGGATTAGTTGCTTTGGATCCGAAGCTGAAGCTTATTTATCGCAGAATTGTTTATTATAATCAGGAACAGGTTATTCTTGAAGGGATTGTTTCGCTTGGGGAAGAGTAAGGGTTTTTATGAAAAGATTTTTTTCGCAAAGAGGGTTTGTCATTACTGTTGATTCTTTTCTTGGGGTAACTCTTTTGTTTTTGCTTATAGTTCTTTCTTTTTTTTACCTTTCCCAAACTTCAATAGATTCATGGAATACTATTGATTTGAGGGATGCTGTTTTTGATGAAGCAATTGTGCTGGAGAAAAGCCTTGTCCTTGAGACCGCGGTAAAGCAGTCTTCTTCTGAAGGAATTCTTTCAAGCCTTGATTCCACTCAGGCTTCTTATTGTTTTGAAGTTTCCATTCTCAACCCTGATGATTTTTCCATTGCTATTAATGCGTTGAAAACCGGTTGTATTAAGCATGCTGATGAGTCTTTTTCTTTTGAAAAAACTCTTGTTGTTAATTCGAATGGAACTGTTTCTTTTTACGTTGCGCGTATTGAGGGGTGGTCAAAATGATTTCAAATAACTCATTTTCCTCTAAAGGATTCCTGTTTACTATTTCAGTAATATTGTTTGCTTCAACCCTTGTTTTTTATGTGCAAACTTATTCAGCGACTAATTCTTTGAATGAGAGGCAGATTATTTTGTCGGAAAAGCCCGTAAATGCTCTTGTTTTGAATGATGATATTTCATTTGATTTGATTCGTATTCTTGGGATTAATTTGGATTTGAATAATTCTGATTCTAACAGGGTGATTATTTCAGGGGATGTTAACTTGAGTTCCAATATTCCTGGTGTTTTAACTGATTATGAAAGTTTTTTGAATAATGATTTTTTCCCTAGAGTTGGGGGTGACCAGTCAATTGATTTGAGTAATTTGAATGATGGGGTGGGAGAGGTTTTCTTTGGTAATTCCTTAGAGTTTGATTATGATTATTCATCAGGAATTTATCTTTATCCTAAGGATAGTGCTGTTTTGGAGTCTCTTGATCTTAATGTGCATTCTTCTGGAAGCTTTTTGGATTTTGATTGGAATGGTTCTTCTGGTTCCCAGCAGGTAATAATAAATTATTCTGATGATTCTAATTCCATTTCCTTGGTTAAATCAGTTGATTTGAATGCCTTGTCTTCGTTGAAGATTCTTTATTCTGATTGTAATGCATTTGTTTATTTTGGGGAAGTTGATGCTTCGGGCAGTGATTATAATTCTTCTTTGTCAATTCAGCCTTGTTCTTCCCAGGCAATATCTTACTCAATTAATGCTGTTTATTCCGGGCAAAGCGATTTTGTGCCTGTTTTGTTTAATTCTGTTTTTTCAGTAAGATACAGCAAGGTTGATGTTAATTCTTTTGTTGTTTTGAGGGATTAGAAAGATTTCTTTATTCTGTGTTAGGAACATGCTAAATTTACTTGCTTAAAGTATTCTTTGTTACAGAATATTTTTTTAAAAAAAAGAAGGAAGAAGCATTTCTGCTTCTTCGGTTAAATTATTTTTATTGTGCTGTTCCTACAATATCTGCTGTACCTGCTTGTACTTTTCCAGCTATTGTTGCTGAGTTGTAATCAATGTATATGGTTGATTTTGATATGGAGTACTTTTGTCCTCCTGTGCAGACCACGTTTGGTATTACAACCTGATCAGATGTTGTTGCTGAACCTGCTGGAACACCATTTATGGTTCCATCATTTCCTGTCAAGCCCCAGTTTCTGTCTCCGAGTCTAACAGCGTTCAGATCCATTGCTTCATAGGAATTGTTTTTTAGTATTAGTGTTAGGTTACAATCTGTTCCGACATCTTTCATTGTCCAGTCAACGATTGCCCATGGTTCTGCTGATTTCCAAGCTGTTTTAGCAGTTGTCTCCGGCACCCCGCTTCCTTGGTTCATTACCTGTAATAGTAATCCAACTACAACGAGTGCGATTACAACAACAATTGCAATTATTACCAAGTATTCGATTGTACCTTGAGCTCTTTTAGCCATCATAATTTAACCTCCCTTTAAGTTAAAACTGTACATAGAATAATTTACTAGTATTTAAACCCTTCGCAAACGCTTTTTTTTATTAGGCTATAAATGTCCCTAGGAGGCCTCCTATTGCCCCTACGAGTATGATGAATAAAATTAATCCTATTATTGACATTATGGGGGCGAATTTTAATCCGTCACGTATTCTTCCCCCTCCCAATATGCCCATGAATATGCTTGCGAGTAAGGAATTTGTTATTATTATAAAATAAGAAATATTTTTCATAAAATCAGGGGTTATGGTTATTGTTCCTGCCCCTAATCCTGCTTGTTTCATTATTTCGTCATTGTTCATTCCACTTATTCCCCCTGTTTTGAGTTGTATTGTGGATAATACGCTTAGGAATTGAACGCTTACGGCAAGAAGCATCGGGGATGCGATTATTACAACAAACAAAATGAACATGGTGTACATTCTTGTCGAGGTAATGAGTTCTTTTTTCAGTTGGTTTGTTTGTTTTATATCCGTTGCTGTTGTTTCAATTAATTGTGCTAAGTGTCCTCCTGATCTTAATGCTTGGGCAAAGAATTTTGTGGTATCTGATAAAACTTTTGAATCAATTCTTTTTCCTATATCGCGCAGTGCATCAGAAAAGGATTGTACTCCTAAGCTTTTTTGGGTAGCTATTTTGATTTCTTCGCTCAGCGGACCGAATTCCGGTCTTACTGCTGATCTGAATGCATAGAATGGAGACATTCCGCTTTTCAGGTTATTTCCGACTAAAAATAAAAAATCTGGTAGAATGTTTTCAACCATTTTTTTTCTTCCATCAATTACATATGATATGTGCAGGTAGAACAGGATTAGGGTTGATATGAATCCTACTATTGCTAAGGCAATCATTAATAAGATTTTTATTTGTGGTTCAAAATATATTTCTTGGTTAAAAATAACATTTATTAGAGGAAACAAGCTGTATGGTATTAGGAGTCCTACTGTTGCAATTAAGCTGGCAATAAATATTCTTATCCCCACCCATGCTCTTGGGTCATCTTTTGAACCTGCGTATACAAGTGCGGGCCTGATTTTTGTGTCAAGAATTTTTCTAGGCACTATTATTGAAAAAGCATGTGCAATTATTTCAAACATTTATTTCACTACCTTTGGAACTTTTGATCTCACGAGAATTATCATGGCTACTTGCACTGAAAGTGATAACACTAGTATTAGCATTACTGCTTCGGGTCCTATCCCTGATCCCCCTATTGATGATGCTATTACTAAGAAAGTTATTCCTAGTGAGGGCATTGCTGCTGCTATTATCAAGTAAACAAGGGTCCATAAGTTTAGTTCTGCGGAGTAAGCCTTTATTGCATCAACTTGTTGTGCAACAAGTGCTTCAACTTGTGAATTAAGTGCATTTACTATGGAGCCTCCGCTTCTCATTGTTGTTATTAATTGCCATGCAGTTTTTTTGAGTACCTCTGATTTTGTTCTAAAAGCCAGTTTTTCTAATGCCTCTGTTTCGCTTGTTCCTGAATTAATATCTTTGACAACTAAATTGAATTCTGTTGATACTTGCCCGTAATTTGATTTTGAAATTAATTTAATTGCTTCAAACAAGCTTATTCCTGAGCTTAGTTGGATTAGCATTGTTCTCATTGCGAATAATAATTCCTGGTCAACCATGCTTGCTAATTGATAAGCAGCAAGTTTTGGGTAAAACAAATGGAAGATTAGCATTGTTAGGAAAGATGCTAGGCTGAATACAATCATTAGTGTTATTGTGAATACTCCTAATTGTCTTGAGATGATTGTTCCGAAAGCCATTCCAACGAACAGAAACATTATTCCGTAAAGGAGTGCTGAAAGGAAAGAGGCTAAGCAGTATCTTTCAACATCAATATATATTTCCGCTTTTTGGAGATCATATTTTAATGAGAATATTAGTTTTGAAAGGAATTTGCCCAAAAAAAGGTATTTATCACTGAAGGATTGTGCTTTTTCCAGGGGGAAAAGCATCATTACTGGCATGTTTTGTTTTTCCATTAAATTCACTTCTTGAAATTCCTTGTTAAAAATACTTGTTTACTAATAAATAAACCTGCTTGAATAATTGTTTTGAGGGAATTTTTTATTCTAGGGCGCTGTTCAGCCCTTCTATTTCTTTGTCTTCAATTGGGTTATTTCCTGCTTCTTCTTTTTGTATTTGCATTAATTCTAATATTTTTTCCATTGGGGTATTTTGTTTAGCAAATTTTTTGATTTTGTCGGGATTGGAGTAGAATAATTTTACTATGTATCCTATTGCATCAAGCTCTGTGAGGTTTATTCTTTTCAACCAATCAAGTATTTCCTGCCTTTCCATTATTTCTCTGTTAATATCATCTTCAGTCATTCCTGTGTGCATGTTAAGCAGGGTAATTAGTTTTGTTGGTTTATTAAGTTTTTCCCATGAATCGCTTCTTGGGACCCACTTGTATACTGTGTTAACTTGTAATCCTTGTCCTGTTGATGTTTGCTCAATTTCAGCTATTTCGTAGGTTCTTCTTTTGTTTGTTTTTCTGTCACGGTATTGTACAACAATTAAATCAATCATTTCTATTTGCATTAACGGAATGTTTATTGGGGGTTCTGCCAGTCTTCTTAGTACTTGGTACCCTGAGTTTGCGTGTATTGTGGAGTAAATACTGTGTCCTGTTTCAATTGCTTCCATTAGTACTTCAGCTTCTTTTTTTCTTCTCATTTCCCCCACAATTATTCTGTCAGGCCTCATTCTCAGGCTTGTAACCATTAAATCAAGCATGGTAACCTCTCCTAATCCTTCTGGATTTGGTGACCTGGTAACCATTGATATCCAGTTCCAATCCAAGTATTTTGGTAGGATTATTTCTCTTACATCTTCAATTGAAATAATTCTGTGGTAAGTAGGCACTAATGCAAGCAAGGAGTTTAGTGCAGAGGTTTTTCCTGAAGCGGTTCCTCCTGCAATTATTATGTTCATTTCGTATTGCATTGCTAGCCACAGCATTGCAGCCATTTCTGAATTCATTGTATGCGCTTTTCCTATGAAATCAACTATTGTCCATGGTTTTCTTGCAAATCTTCTTATTGTTAGAGTATTTCCTTCTGAAGAAATTGGGAATAAAGTTGCGTTTACACGGTCCCCTGAAAGCAGGTGAGCATCAAGGATAGGGTTTAGGTTAGTGATTTCTCTTCCTATTTTTCTTCCGATTTGTGAGGAAAAATTATTTATTTCTTCTTCAGAGCCCGGCATGAGGTTTGTTTTAAGCCATCCGTGTACTCTGTGATAAATAGTTATGGGTGTCTTGGATGAATTGATTCCTACTTCTTCAAGCATATCATCTCCCATTATTATTTCTATATCCCCTAGACCATACATTTCGTGGAGAAGTACTCCTGAAAGCATATTAAGCGTGTCCTTTGTTACTTTCGGGAAGTATTTTGCTAAATGCTCGTTTAGTTCTAAAAAAAATCTTTCCTTTAATCTTTTTGATTTCTTGGGATCAACAATTTCTTCTAATTCAATAGGCATGGTTTCTGCAACTTCATCTTTAATGTAATCAAGGAATTTTTTAGTGTATTTTCCTATTGAAGGCATTTCTATTGCATACACTGGTCTTGCTTCTTCCGGTGCAAGGATTATTGATATTTGTGCAGGAACATAATCAACCTCTATTTTGTATGTTTCAAGTACCTCTCCTTTAGGTACTTCATTCAGCCTTGATTTCGAGGGGTTTTTTAGAACCAGTACTGGTTTTTTTGTCAGGCTTGTCGGGTACTCTATTTCAATTATGCCGTCTTCTTCAAACATTTTTGAAATTTTTTCAACTACTCCTGAATCAAGATTAATATAAGCGGATAATTCTCCAATATCGGCTTTTTTATATTTTTCCAGTACTTCAAATAATTCATCTATTGATGTTTTCAAGGATATTGATTTGTCTTCTGATTGTTTTTGTTCATTAAGCGCTTTTCTTTTTGCAAAAGGGGATTCTTTTTCTTCAGGAAAATCTGCCGCATATGGTTCCTCTGTTTCAGGGCCTTTCATCCATTCAAAAATTTCTTCATTGTGCGAAAAAAAACTTTCCTCAGGCTTTTTTTCTTTAATTATTGGCTCGAGTTTTTTTTCTTCAGGTTTTGACATTATTTGTTTTTTTTCAAGTGAGCTTTGCATTGAAATTGTTCCTGCATTAACATCAGTTTGCTGTACTATTTTTTCCTGGAAAACGCTTTGTTTTTTGAACTCAGGATCAATAACAGTTTTTCTTTTTGTGTCAGCTGTTATTCCGCTTGATTTTAAATTTAAGAGTTTCTCGAACGAGCTTCCTTCTGGTTTATTATCAGTGCTTGTTTCTTTTTGTTTTTCCTCAGGAACTTGTTTTTTGAGTTCTTCAGGGACAGCATAATCAGGTTCTTTGTTTAATTCTTTTGCTGAAGTTACTTGAGTGAATATTTTTTGCTCTTCTTTGAATGCGCCCACATCTTTGTTTAACTGGCTTTCTTTTTCCTCTTGTACAGGTTTTTCTTCAGGTTTTTTTTCCTGGACAGAATTTTCCCCAGGTTTTGTATTGCCACTAAGTGTTAGGCGTTTTATTTCATCCAGATTTTTTTTCTTTTCCTGGCCGCCGAAAGGAAGTATTCCCATTTAATTCACTCTCAATGCAAGAACTCCATATTAACTAGTCCACATGATTTTATGCCTTAATGGATTTTTTGTCCTGTTATTTTGGCATTCAGTGGGCTGTTCAATATTACTTCTTTCTTGTTTATAAAGCTGGCTTTTGGTTTTGCATTATTGATTATTATAAATATTTTTTTGATAATTATGGAAATTTTGACTTTAAGTTTATAATAAGTTAGTGCCTTTATTTTGGCATGGAGAAAGGCTTTTCTTTAACATCTGAGCAAAAAAACGCTTTTGATGATATTCTTTCCAATAAGAATTCTGTTTCCGCTAATATTGCTAAACAAACAGCTAAATTTGATGCTTTCAAAGCTTTGCTTGGCTCTGAAAGGATTCTTACTGATCTTAAATCCAAGCTTCTTCTTAGTTTCAGGGGCCAGGCTTTGGTTGATTGTGATCCTGCTAATTCAAAAGAAGTGTTGATTGCTCTCACCAAGTTTGTTATTCAGACGGACATGAAACCTGTGCTGGTTTTAATGAATTATAATTACAAAACTGTGTTAAGTGCTCTTGAGGAAGCAGGGGTTAAAGAAAATGTCATAATGATTGATACTATTTCCAAAAGCATTGCTCAGGTTGATGATGAAAAAAATTTGTTTTTTGTTGATTCATTGAGGAATTTGACTCAGCTGCAGATAAAAATGCTTAATGTGATTGAAAAGAATAATGGTTGTGCTTTTGTTTTTGATTCATTGGTTATGCTTGAGCTTTACCATGAACCTGATGTTGTTTTCAAGTTTGTTTATTCTTTGACAAAGCTTTTGCACAAAAACAGGGTTAATGGTTTTTTTATTTCTTCAAAAAAATCTTTTTCCTTGAAATTAAGCCAGTTCTTTGAAGAAGTAATTGAGTTAAAGAAATTTATTTGATTTTGGCTTGTTCTGCATTTATGACAGAACTCCGCCCTAAGCGCTAAGGATTAAATACTCTTTTTTCTTTTATTATTGCATGGTTTATGCTTCGCGGAAACTAGTTTATCCTTTGTTTATAATTATTTTTTCTCTGACTTTTTTTGCATTGCTTTTCCTAGTTTTTTTTAATCAGGGTCTTGAGGTTAGTGAGCCCTCTGTTTCAATTATTGGCTCTGAGGTTGTTCTCAAAATGACTTTGATTAATAAATCAATGCACAGGATTAATGGGGTTGAGGTTGTAGTGTCTAATACTGAAACCAAAAAAACTTTTTATTTAAGAGGAGAGAGTTCTGCGCAGTCTTCTTCCCTTGATGCGAATCAGAGTTTTGATTTTGTTGCTTCAGTACCTTTATCTAAGAGCTTGAAGTATGAGGTTTTTGTTTCTGCTCCTTTTAACAGAACTATTCCATTGAGTTTTACTCTTGAAGAATCAACTATTGACCCTGTTAAGGCAGAGGTTTCTCTTCCTTCCCAGCTTTTTGTTAATGAGGAATACACTTATTCTGTAAAGTTCTGCAATATTTCTGGAAATGATTTGGTTGATGTTATTTGGGTTGAGAATGCTGAGCCTGGTTCTTTTAGGGAAAACTTTTTTGATAGGTCAATTTCGTTAAAGGTTTCTGAATGCAAATCCATTCCTGCTACTCTGACTCCACTGAAAACTGGTAGTGTTAATATTGGCTTTACTTTGCGAATAGGTACTATGGAGAAAAAGACTTCAAAGGTTCTGCAGATAGTGGAGAGAAATTGATTTTTTTGATTGAATAAGAATTTATATACTTGGAGTTTGTTGTTATATTAAAGTGGTTTTATGGCTAAAACGGAATCAATTATTGATATTATTCAGAAAATGGTTCAGGAAGGCCAGCCGAGTGATAAGATTGTTCAGACTCTTCATGACCTTGGGGTTAATGATGACCAAGCAAAGCGTTTGTTGTTGATTGCGGAAGCAGATACTTTTACTTTATTGAAAAAAGAGATAAATAATCTTGTAAGAGAAGAGGTTCTTGCACAGAAAAAAGATTTTGAGGAAATAATAAAGCACGATATATCAATGATTGAAGAGGAAGAAAAATTAAAAGCCGGGGAAATTGCGAGAGCGGAGTTAAAGGATGTGAAAGAAGAGGTTTTGGTGGAATCAAAGGATTTTGAGGGCAGAGTAAATAAGGTTATTGGGGATTCACAGAAATCTGTTTCACTGGTTAAAGTTGCTTTGGATTCGTTGAATAATAGGCTTGCTCAGTCAGAATTAGATATTGAACAAATGAAGGTGCATAAGTTCAGAGGAAAATCCTTGTTTTTTTCTTACGCAATGCTTGGTCTTGGAGCAGCAATATTAATGATTGGGGCTTTTCTTTTGATTACTAATTTTTCTAAAATAGATATTGCGCAAATAGTGATAATTTCTGTTCTGATTCTTGCGAGTGTAACCTTAATGTTTGCCTCAATTCTTGGGTAAAAGCCTTTTTTAGTGAAAAAACCCAAAAAAAGGGCTTTTATTTTATTGAATATAAGGCTTCTTTTTTTGAATCTTTTTTAAAAATGTTGTTTTTTTAGCATGCCAATGCATTTTTAAGTGTTTTCAAAGGGATTTTACTTATACTAGTTTTGGGTTTTAGGGGGGCGGATTTTATGGCACCGGATAATAAGAAATTCGTTGAAGAAAAAGAAGAAGAAGAGGATAAGGAAGAGGAAGAAGAAGAGGAAGAAGTTGAAGAAATAGAGGAAAATATTGTTCCCCAAATAGGTCCTAATACTGAAGAGAGTAAGGATTTAAGTGAAGAAAAATCTATTGAAATTAGTGATGATAAACTGCCTTTCCCAAGAGCTACTATTACTAAACTTGTTAGAAAAAATGTTTCCAAGGGAAAACAAATTAAGGGTAGTGTTAAGGATGAAATGAATTTATGGGTTGCTTCAATGGTGGAGCGTATAGCAAAAAAAATGAATTCCCAACCCTATACTTTTGTTAATTATGAAATGTTAAAAGAAGCTGTTGCCCCTTATGAGGATATTCAAGGGATAAACAAACAGCGCGAACAATTAGTGAAAAAAATTAATGCAATTAAGACTGAATGTGATACTGTAATAAATCAAATTGATTCTGAAATAAAATCAAAATCGGTTTCACTTAAACTTGAAAGCGAGGAAATGCCTTTCCCTAAAGCAACTATTACAAACAAATTAAGGAAATATCTTGGCGACGGGAAAACAATTAAAGGGCCTGTGAAAAGAGGATTAAATGTTTGGATGGGAAGCATTGTTGAAAGAGTATCAAAAAAAATGGATTCCTATACTTACCCATACATTGACAGAAGCATGTTCAAAGAAGCAATTGAACCATACGAAGCTGTTGGGGAAATAGAGCTTGAAAAAGAAAGAATCATCCAGCAAATGGAATCAATGAAAACAGCATGCGATTTGCTTGTAATGGAAATTGAGAGAAAATTCAAATTGTGATTTTTTATAATTTGAATTTCTTTTTTTAATTTTCATTTTCTACAACACTAAGTTTAATTTTTCTTTTGTTTTTTTTGCTATTGCTCCATTTGGGTTATAAAAAAACATGCTTTCTATTTGCCCTATGTTTCTTGTGTGGTTGTTTTCTTTTATAGTTGCTTTTTCAAAATCAATTATTACTGGGAAATAATTTTCTTTTCCTTTTTCAGACCGGCGTTTTTCAACTAAAATGTTTTTTCCTACTTGTAATTGGTTATGGCTTAAATTAATTGAGTCAAGTGCGAGTAATTGTTTGTATAATTCTTTTATAAAAAAATATAATTGTTCTGCGTTGACTTCTTCAAATTCTTTTCCTAAAATCCAGTCAACAAGTTTTTTTCCTTTAATGTAATCCATTATAACAAAGTTTTCTTCAAAATTAATTTCCCTTACTTTTGGTCCAATCCCAACTTTGTTTGCGAGTAAAAGCATTTTTCCTTCTCTTTCAGCCAAGTCTTTTCGAGGGGATTTCTCTCTAACTTCCTTCAAAATAAATTCTTTTCTGTTAGAGTCTTTTACGAGCCAGATGTATGAACTCCATCCTTTTGCGATTTGTCTTTCTTTTACATATTTCATTTAAATTTTTTTGTCTAAAAAGAATTAAATACTCCTTTGTGATTATTAAGTCATGTCTCGCGCTCAAGGAACAGTAGAATACTTAATTATTGTTGGGGTTATTGTTGTTTTGTCTTTGGTTGTTGTGGGTTTGTTTTCTACTCAAACTGATTCTGCTCAAGGAGTTTCTGTTTCTGCACAAAAATTGGCTTCTTCTTCTGGTTCGATTAGTATTTCGGAAGCAGTTGTTGATGTTAGTGGGGATGGTTTGATTACTTTTTCTAATTATTCTGGGGAAAATTTTTTTGTTACTGGGATTAATGTTGGGGGTGTTGATGTTAATTATAATAATATTTTTGTGGCTCAGGGAGAAAAAAAGACTTTTAATTTAAAAGGGGTTGAATCTGGTTGTTCTTGTGTTGGTTTTGAAGGTAAGACAAGGACTTGTGAAATAAGAATTAATATAGAGTCAATAAATGGGTTGGATAAGAGTTTTTCTACTTCTGTTTCTGTTGATTGTGTGGGCAGTGTTATTCCTAAAGACCCAGGCATAGTGGTGTTTGAGAGTTCTTTGTATGGAATTACTTTTGATATTAAGGATTCGCTTGATGAGTTTCCTTTAACTGATTTTAATATGGATTGTGAGGGTTCTGCTTATGATTTAATTGAAGAGGATTCTCCAGTAACAATGGATATTAATGCTGGTAATTATTCTTGTGTTTTATCAAAGGAAGGGTATGATTCTAGTACTGAATCAATTGTTGTGGATAACAATAAATCTTTGACTATTTATTTAGACCCCGTTTCCATTAGTCTTTCCGCTTGTGGAACATTAAGTGAAGAGGATGGTTATTATGTTTTGACTCAAAACATTGGTTCTGGGGGAGAATGCTTGATTATTGATGCAAATAATATCAGAATTAATGGAGCAGATTTTACTGTAACAGGAGATATTAATGCGAGTGCAACTTCAGGTTATTGTGAGTTTAATGATCCTTATTGCAATACTAGTGAAAGTGATTGTGTGTATGGTTGTGGTTCTACTTGGGTTAGTGAAACTCAAAGAGATTTTAGTTTATACAATATTATTTTTGATGGTGGGGTTTATTCTTATGGGGGAAGTGATGTAGCAATAGTTGATTCAATTGTTTCTTCATTGACTTTAACTGGGAATTCTGGTAGAGATGGAGATATGTATGGTGGAACGGGTACTGTTTCTGGTTCAATTAGTCTTTCTAGTTCCTCTGTTCTTGGTGCAATTAGTTCTGTTGGTGGAAATGGCGGAGCTAGTAGTTGGGATACTGGTGGTGCAGGCGGGGCTGTTAGTACAACTATTATTAGTGATTCTATTGTTTCTGGTGCGATTAGTTTATCTGGGGGTAATGGAGGAATAGGGTCTATGACTGGTGGTGCAGGTGGGGCTGTTGGAATACTCACTATTACTGATTCAACTATTTCTGGTTCAATTAATTCTATTGGGGGAAATGGAGGCACTGCTTATGATAGTGGGGGAGCTGGTGGTACTTCTGGTGCAATTACTGTTACTGATTCTTCTGTTTCTGGTGCGATTATTTCTAATGGAGGAGATGGTCAAAGTGGAAATTATTCTTCCGGAGTTGGGGGCGATGCTGGTTCAATAGCCCTTGATAATGTAACTGGATTAACTGATGTTAATTCAATAGGAGGAGATTCTTATTCTACTGCTGGTGATGGAGGGAACATAACTTTTGCCATGCCTTGTCCTGAAATAATGCCTTCTTCAATTATTTCTCTTGGAGGAATGGTTCCTGCTAGTCCAGAGCATTGTTCGCTTAATGATCCTTGGTGTAATGAAAGTGAAGATAATTGTGTTAATGGGTGTGGTTCAACATGGTTACCTGCAACTCCTCTCACTTATGGCGAAAGTGGAACAATTTATCCTCCTGTTGGTATGTGTAATGCAAAAATGATTACTGATTTTAGTTTAGTTGGTGCTGGTTCAGTTGATGTTATTGATGAAGAGAATCATACTATTTCGGTGACGGTTTCGCCTACAACTGATTTGTCTTCTCTTGTAACTAATATTACTATTGTTGGGATTTCAGTTAGTCCTGCGAGTGGGGTTGCACAAGATTTCACTAGTCCTGTTACTTTCACGGTTACATCAGCTGATTCTTCTACTCAAGGTTACTTGGTTACGGTAACGCATAGAGATTTTAGTCCTGTTAGTAATTGTGTTGAGTTACAGGACATGAATTCTTGTCTTGTTTGTGATTATGTTCTTATGAATGATATTAATTGTTACGATGATACTCAGGTTTCAGGAGGCTACTTGTATAATGGCGGTTCAGGATTTTTGCCTGTTGGAAATGATACAAATAAATTTACTGGAAGCTTTGATGGAAATCATTATACTATTAGTAATCTTTACATTAATAGGTCCTCTTTACAAGGAGTAGGGTTGTTTGGTTACACTAATGAGGCATTGATTTCTAACGTAAACATAGTTGGGGGAAATTTTATTTCCGCTGGGCATTTTGGTCCTTTGATTGGTCATGCTACTGATACAACTATTTCAAGGTGTTATAGTCAGGTAAGTATTTCTACTTGCGGAGCTTTTGTTTGGGGAAGCAATTTGGGTGGTTTAGTTGGCTCGATGTATGGTGGAACAATGACTGAGAGTTACGTTGGGGGTAGTTTGTATTGCCAGAATGGATGCGTTGGTGGTTTGACAGGTTATATGGAGGGGGGCACAATTAATAATAGTTATGCAACAGGGACTGTTGGTTCTGGTAGAGAGGGTACTGGGGGTGTTGTTGGTTGCACGAATGTTACTAATGCAACAATTTCTAACAGTTATTCTACAGGCAATGTGAGTGCAGGTTACCAAGGTTATCCTGGAGGAATAGTTGGGATTGGTGTTTGGGGGCCCTCAACGATAACAAATTGTTTTACTACTGGTACTATGAGTGGGAGTAATTCTGGAGGAATTGTGGCGGGTTCATCGTTAGTCACGGTAACAAATAGTTATCGTCTTTTTACTGGGACTTATAATTTAGGTACTCTTGAAGGAGGCGGAGCGAGTGCTTTCTATAATTCTAGTCATGCTGTTTACACTGGTTCTCCTGCTTGGGATTTTGTTAATGTTTGGGATATTTGTGAGGGAACAAGTCTTCCTACTTTGAAGTGGGAGAATAGAACTTGTTGATTTGTTAACAAGAATCTTTTGCTAAGGGTTTAATTTTTGCTGTAACCTCGTTCCATAACCTTTTTATTCCTTTTTTTAGGTAAGTTTTCTATTATAGTCTGATTATTTTTGACTAATTTGTTTTGAAGTCGGAGGGATTTTTTATGGCTGAACAGGAACAACAAAATGCTTTTATGAGTGAGGGTACTAAGAGAACAAGGGGTAGGGATGCTCAGAGAATGAATATTCTTATTGCGAGGGCTGTTGCTCAGGCAGTTAAATCTACTCTTGGTCCTAAGGGTATGGATAAAATGATTGTTGATGATTTGGGTGATGTAACTATTTCGAATGATGGTGCAACTATTTTGACTGAAATGGCTATTGAGCATCCGGTTGGAAAAATGATGGTGGATGTTGCTAAGACACAGGATGAAGAGGTGGGTGATGGTACTACAACTGCAGTTATTTTTGCAGGAACTTTATTAGAAAAAGCAGAGAAACTTTTAGATGATTCTATTCATCCTAGTATAATTATTAATGGGTATAGAATGGGTGCGGAAAAGGCAAAAGAATTCTATGCGGATACTGCTGATCCTGTTAAGTTTGATGAGAAAAAAACTTTGAGGACAATTGCTTTAACTGCAATGACGGGTAAGGCTGCTGAGTCAGCTGAAGTGCTTGCTGATATTGTTCTTGAGGCAGTGAATAATGTGGTTGATGTTGATGGGCCGAAAATGATTATTAATGAAGATAATATTAAGCTTGAGAAAAAGAATGGCGGTTCATTAAAGGATACTCAATTAGTTTCAGGTATTGTTATTGACAAGGAGATTGTGCATACAGGAATGCCTAGAAGTATTTCTAATGCAAAAATTGCTTTGCTTGATTTAGCTTTAGAGGTTAGGGAACCTGAGAGTGATGCAAAAATAGAGATTAATACTCCTGAACAATTACAGGCTTTTATTGATCAAGAAGAATCACAATTAAAGGGAATGGTTGCTTCGGTAAAGAAAGCTGGTGCAAATGTTGTTATTACTCAGAAAGGAATTGATGATTTAGCACAACACTTTTTAGCAAAGGAAGGAATTATTGCTGTGCGGAGAGTAAAGAAATCTGATATGGATGCTTTAGCAAGAGCAACAGGTGCGAGTGTTGTTACAAGCATGAAAGAATTGTCTTCAAAGGATTTGGGTTTTGCCGGAAAAGTTTTTGAGAAAAAAGTTGCTGGGGATGCAATGGTTTTCGTTGAAGCTTGCAAGAATCCAAAGAGTGTTTCAATTTTAATCAGAGGCGGAACACAGCATGTGGTTGATGAAGCAGAGAGAGCATTAGTTGATGCTATTGGCGCGGTTTCTTCTGCAGTTTCTACAGGCAGAGTGCTTGTTGGCGCAGGTTCGTGCGAAGCAGAAGTAGCTATGAGGCTAAGAGAATACGCTAAGACTGTTGGTGGAAGAGAGCAATTAGCAATTGAGTGTTTTGCTGAATCGTTGGAAATAATTCCAAGAACTTTAGCTGAAACAGCTGGGATGGATCCTATTGATGCGCTAGTTAATTTGAGAAGCGCTCATTCCAAGAAAGATGGAAAATATGTCGGAGTGAATGTCTATAAAGGAAAAATAGAGGATATGAAGAATGCTAAGTGCCTTGAACCTTTGCAGGTGAAGATACAGGCAATTGATTCCGCGAGTGAGGTAGCAGAAATGATTTTGAGGATAGATGATATTATCCTTGGTTCTTCAAAAGGAAAAATGCCTCCACAAGGAATGCCTGGCGGAATGGGCGAAGGAATGGGAATGTAATTTTAAAATAAAGTGAGGGAGAAAAGCCCTCACTTTTGTACCTTTTTCTTTATTAAGTACTTTTGATAATCTATTTTCATTACTGAAATGATTTTTTTGTAGGTGTGTGGCGTGGCAGAAATAGTGGTTTGTTCTTCAGGTTATTTTGATCCTCTGCATAAAGGACATGTTGAGTGCTTGCAATTGGCAAAGAAATTGGGGACAAAATTAATTGTTATTGTTAATAATGATAAACAAGCTGTTTTGAAAAAAGGTAAAAGTTATATGGATGAACAGGAAAGAATGATAATTGTTAAAGCGCTTGGCTGTGTTGATGAAGTTTTTTTGAGCATTGATGAAGATAAATCTGTTTGCAAAAGTTTAGAGTTCTTAAAACCAGATATTTTTGCTAAAGGCGGGGATAGGTTTGATGGCGAGGTACCTGAATCAGCTATATGCAAAAAATTAGGAATTAAAATTGTTGATGGGCTTGGGAAAAAAATTCAGAGTTCAAGCGCTATATTAAAATTAATGGAAGAATCCAAATAAGTAATAGAATCTTTGGCAATCGAGTAGGTTTTTATTCACTATCTGTTTAATTATTGTCATGCAAAATAAAAAAACAAAGGGCACAAATTCTAGGACACTTTTTAAAATGTCTGGAAAAGTTTTTGTTTTTACCGGCCCTTCTGGTGCGGGTAAAACAACTCTTGCTCAGGTAATTTTGAAGGAAATGGATTCTTTTCAGCGTATAATTACTTATACCACAAGAGGCATGCGGGAGGGTGAAAAGGATGGAATTGACTCTAATTTTGTTTCGAGAAAAAAATTTGAGCAATTTATTAAGGATGATAAATTGCTTGAGCATGCAATTGTTTATGGGAATTATTATGGTTCTTTGCGTTCTGATGTTGAGAAAATAATTGCTTCTGGTAAAAATGTTTTGTTTGTGGTTGATGTCCAAGGGGCGTTAACAATTAAGAAAAAATTTTCTTCTGCGATAACTATTTTTGTCAAAACCCCTTCTTTACAGGAGCTAAGGGAAAGGCTTGAAAAAAGAGCTTTGGATTCAAAAGAAATAATTGAAAAAAGGCTTACTACTGCGGAGCAAGAGCTGGTTCTTGAGGGTAAATTTGATTTTGTTGTTGTAAATGATGTTTTGCTTGAAGCAGTTGCTAGGGTAAAGGAAATAATTAGTTCTTCATTAAAATCATGATTTTTTCTGTAAACGATTTGTTTTAAATAATTTGGGTTTGAAATGATAATGATGGTTGACTTTATTTCTGATACAATTAATGCTTTTTCTTCGGCTTTAGCACAGCTTAATTCTTCCTTAATTTCTGCTCTTCCAAGTATTTTTGCTGCAATAATATTTATTATTGTGGGTTATTTTGTTGGTTGGTTGCTTAAGCAATTAGTTATTCACTTGCTTAAAATGGCTCACTTTGATGATTTTATGTCCGAACAGCGCCTTGTTGGCTCTATTTGGAATAAAAAAATTTCTGAGTTATCAGGCAGTATTGTTAAGTGGTACATTTTTTTTGTTTTCTTGAAGCAGGCAGTTGAGTTAGTACAGCTCTCCACAATAAATGAGGTCCTTGGTTTTTGGATTAATTTTGCTTTATTGTGTTTAGCCGCTCTGGTTGTTTTAATAGCAGGATTAATTATTGCACGATACATTAGGAATGTAATTGAGTTATCAAAAAACTCTGCAAAAAAGATAGCTGGTTTGATTGTTGAATTAACAATTGTTTACATTGCGGTTGTAATGGCTATCAGAATTATTGGTTTGCCTACGGGTATGCTTGAAGCAGCATTCCTAATTGCATTTGCGGGATTTATTCTTTCATTAAGCATTGTAATAGGATTGAGTTTTGGTTTTGCTCTAAAAGATGAAGCAAAAACAATTGTTAAAGAATTAAAGAAAAGAAACTGATTGGATTCCTTTTTAAATTCTTTTAAATGCGTTTATTTTATTGAAGTGTTGATTTATGGTAACAAGTTTTTTGGGCGAAAGGTGGTTGGCCATACAACCCATTCAATTCTGATTTTGATTTAGTTAGCCTGAAAAGCCAAGTTTTTAAAGATTCATTTCCAATTTTTTGTTTAGTTAATGGGGGTAGTTAGGGGCGGTTAGCTCAGCTGGTTAGAGCATTAGTCTTATACACTAGGGGTCAAGGGTTCGAATCCCTTACTGCCCACTCCCGTTTTGTGATTATTATGTCAAGGTTTGAAGTTGAAGAAAAAATTACCCAATTCTGGGAGCAGAACAAAATATTTGAGAAATCAGTAGAAGAGAGGCCTTCAGATAAGCAATTCGTTTTCTATGATGGTCCTCCTTTTGCAACAGGGCTCCCGCATTACGGTCACATACTCGGGTTGACAAGTAAAGATGTTTTCCCGAGGTATTGGACAATGAAGGGGTATAGGGTTGAAAGAAGGTGGGGGTGGGATTGCCACGGTTTGCCTGTTGAAAGTATTGCTGAAAAAGAGTTGGGGATAAAAGATAAAAAAGAAATTGAAGTAATGGGTGTTGCAAAGTTCAATGAGTTCTGCAGATCAAAGGTATTATACTTTGCGAGCGAATGGAAAAAAACCGTTAGAAAAATGGGTAAGTGGATTGAGTTTGATAATTCTTACAAAACAATGGATAACACTTACATGGAATCAGTTTGGAATATTTTCAAAACCCTTTATGATAATAAATTTATTTATGAAGGAAAAAAGATTCTTCTTTATTGTCCTCATTGTCAAACTCCTCTTGCGAATTCAGAGATAGCAATGGATAATAGTTATAGGGATGTTAATGAAAAAACAGTGACTGTTGCGTTTAAAGTAAAAGGGAAAGATGAGTATTTACTTGCCTGGACCACAACTCCTTGGACTCTAATAGGGAATGTTGCTTTGGCAGTTAATTCAGAAATGGATTATGCAAAAATCGATGTGTTTGGAAAAAAATTTATTTTGGCAAAATCTCTTGTGGAAAAGTTTTTCAAACATTATGAATTGATTGAAGAGTTTAAAGGGAAAAAAATTGTGGGGTTGGATTATGAACCCTTGTATAATCTTCCGACAGATGAAAAAAAAGGTTTTTATGTTATTGATGGGGGCAAAGATGTAACTTCCGAGGAAGGAACAGGTATTGTTCACATGGCTATTTACGGTGAATTTGATTACAAAATGATAAAGAAATATGATATGCCGGTTATTCAGCATATTGGTAATGATGGAAAATTAATTCTTGGTCCGGAGAATTGGAAAGGAAAATGGTTCAAGAAACTTGATAGCGAGGTTATTGGCGATTTACAGGATAGAGGGATATTAATTGAGGTGAAAGATTATTCTCATTCATACCCGTTTTGTTACCGTTGCGATACTCCTTTGATTTACAATGCAGTCGATTCCTGGTTTGTTGATATAACAAAAGTGAAGTCAAAGCTTATAGAACGTGCAGCCGATCTTAACTGGTATCCTGCGCACATCAAGGAAGGTAGATTCAACTATATTTTGGAAACAGCCCCTGATTGGAGCATATCAAGGAACAGATTTTGGGCAACCTCAATCCCTGTATGGAAATGTTCTAAATGCAGGAAAGTAAAAGTTATTGGGAGCGTTGAGGAATTAAGGAAAAATGCTGTTGAGAATCTTCCAGAGGAAATTGATTTACATAAACACCTAGTTGATGAAATACATTTGAAGTGCTCCTGTGGGGAAAAGATGACTAGAATTCCAGAAGTTTTTGATTGCTGGTTTGAATCAGGAAGCATGCCTTATGCAGCAAAACATTATCCTTTTGAGAATAAGGATTGGTTTAAAGAAAATTTTCCTTCAGATTTTGTTTCAGAATATGTTGGGCAGGTTCGTGCGTGGTTCTATTATATGCATGTAATTTCGGTTTTACTATTTGATAAAATCCCTTTTAAGAATGTGGTTGTTTCAGGGGTTGTACTTGCTTCTGATGGCTCAAAAATGTCTAAGTCAAAAGGAAACTTTCCAGATCCTGATACATTATTCAAAGTATACGGGGCTGATGCATTGAGATTTTATTTAATGTCTTCCCCATTAATGCGAGCCGAGGATCTGAATTTTCTTGAGGATAATGTTAAGGAGATGTACCGGAAAGTAATAATGATTCTTGTTAATGTAAAAAACTTTTATGATTTATTTGCCGCAACAGATGTTGATTCAAAAGATTATTCATCGAAAAACGTTTTAGATAAATGGATAATAAGCAGGGTAAATGAATTAGTTAAAAATTCAACAAAGTATTTGGATGATTATGATACCATTACTTTTTGTGCAGAAATAGTTGATTTTGTTGATGAACTCTCCACATGGTTTATTAGGAGAAGCAGAGATAGATTCAAGAGGGAAATTGCTAAAGACCGTAAAGAAGCAATGAATACTCTGGCTTATACAATGGATAATTTATCAAAAATAATGGCTCCTGTTACCCCTTTCCTTTCTGAGGAAATATACCAGTCATTGAAAAAATCATGTAACGGCATGGGGGAATCTGTGCACCTTGAAGCGTGGCCAGAAGCGAATGAAAAACTAATTAATTCAGAGATTGAGACAAATATGAAACTTGTGAGAAATATTTGTAGTAAAGCGCTTGATGAGCGAAAGAAAGCAAATATCCCAATAAGGCAGGCGCTAATGAAACTAACTCTTTCAGGGAAGTCTATAGAGCTTTCAAGGGAATTTGTAGAAATAATTAAAGAAGAATTGAACGTGAAGGGAATAGAATTTGGGAAAGTTGTTTCTGATTCAGTGAATTTAACTGATAGCTTTAATGTTGTTCTTGATACCAAAATTACTCCTGAGCTTTTACGGGAAGGGACTTCAAGGGAATTTATTAGAAAAGTAAATGATTATAGAAAAGAAATGAATCTAACAATAAAAGATAAAGTTGTTCTTACTGTCGAAACCTCGGATGACTTAATTAAAGAAAGTCTTTTGGAATTTTTCGACGAAGTTAAAAAATCAGTGCAGGCAGTTGAATTGACTTTTGCAAAATGCGATGTAGTGGAATCAAAAGAAGTTGAATTAAATAAAGCAAAAATAAAAATGCAAATAAGAATTCCTTAAATTAGTCAGTTTTAAAGCAATTTTTATCCGAGCCTAACAATGTATTTTCATTTGTTAGCGAACTGGCTCTGCATCCGCCGCAATAAGATTTGTATTCACACTTTCCACATTTTCCTGAGTAATCACGTTCACGTAACTTTTCCAACACTTTGTTTTTTTCCCAGACAATACTCATTTTTTTATTTTTTATGCTGTCAATCTTTTTCCTAACAAATGGGCAGATATAAATGTCTTGGTTTGCCGCAATATAAAGAGTGCTTACTCCTGCAATGCATCCCCCTAGGATTGTTCTTTTTGGTTGGCTTTTGAATAGCTCCATTTTATTATTGTCAACAAGGAATAGAAGTGGATCAGAACATCCAATAAAATGGTTTGTTTGCTTTAACTTAGAAATCTTTGTTAGTGCCTTGCGGAGTTCCTTTGGCTGTAAAAGTTCATTTTGAAGCTTAGTTGCGTTCCCGACAGCACTGAGGCGGTTAAACCCGATTTTTATTTTTGTTTTTTCTGCAAATTTAGCTATATTCTTAATTTCTGGTAGAAGAGATTTGTGTATTGTTGCCTGTAAGCTTATTTGGATATGATGCTTTTTTAGGAGGGCGATTTTTTTTTCTAAATCCTTAGTATAATCCACACGAAAGCGGGGAGTTTTTCCCGGAAGGGAATCAAAACTTAATTGTATCAAGTCAAATACTTTTAGATTTCTTATGTTCTCTTCTGTTATTAGTAGTCCGTTTGTCATCATCATGACTTGATTTATTTTGAGTTTTTTTGCAAGTGAAGCATAAGCAAATAATTTTTTGCACAATAAGGGTTCGCCCCCAGTAAATACAATTCTGTAAACATTGAGTTTTTTTGCTTCTTTAATTAATGAAATTATTTTGCTGTTGGGTAAATCAATTTGATTTTTTTTATTTACATAACAGTGTTTACAATTGAGGTTGCACCGAGTTGTGAGTTCAATTTCCAGGATTTGTAGTCCGCTGTTTTTCATTTTAAACCATACACCGTGCAGTAAGGATCCGCTTTGAACGGGTCGCCGAGCAAATGATCGGAAAGTGCTCTGCATCCGCCTTTGCATAAACGCTTCATTGTGCATTGTTGGCATTTTTTTTCAACAGGTTCAAAGTAACGGAATTTTTTCATTATAGGAGCATTTTGCCATACATCAAGCAAATTATCTTTTATAGTATCTCCGCAAATATACTCCTCTTTTTTGAAGTAATTGCATGGCACAATTTTTCCGTTTGCTGTAATAACCATCTTGAATTTTCCTCCCATGCAGAAAGGTGCACGGAGTTGTTTTTCCATTCCTGATAGGAAAAGCAAAGCGTGATTTGGAGTTATTTTAATATTCATTGCTTCAATTTCCATGTATTTTTTATAAAAGTATTCCCACTCTTCTTTGTTGAGCATTAATTTTTTAGCTGACTCATCACAAGGAATCATATCAAGTAAATGTATGTTACGGTAACCATTTTTCTTTACAAATTCAGCAATAGGCAAAAGATCTTTGTAATTCATTTTGCTTACTACGCACGAAATAGAAATTCTGTTTTGTGGGTAATGCTTTGAAAGGGTCTCTAGAGATTTGATTGTTTTCTTTATCAAATTTTTTCCATTTCTTATGTCGTCCTGTTTTTTCAGGCTGTCAATATTTATGCTGACAAGTTCAAATTTTACTGAATTTATGTTTTTAGCAATTTCATCTGTTATTAACAGACCATTAGTGTTAAGGAATATCTCAATGTCATTATCACTAAACATTTTTGCTAACTTAAAAAGAAGTTTTGGGCGAGTAAGCGGTTCCCCGCCAGAAAAAGTTATACTTATAGGATTAAGTTGTTTAATGATTTTCAAAACAACTTTTTTATATTCTTTGTCCGATAACTCCTTGCCCTTGATTGTATTTTGCTTGTTATAACAATAGAAACAATCAAGGTTACAGCCATTGGTTAAATCCAATTGCACAGTTATTGGTCTCTCATACACCTTTTCGAATAAGGAGTCATCCATCGGAAACACAATCGCTGCTTTGTTTATTTATTTATTGAATCGAATTCAGACTATCCAGGACCGTCGCCGTTAATCAAACAACCTTGTCTGAAAACTTGTTTCGCGGTTAGCTTCCATGAATCTTTTTTAGGATAATTCATCGTTCTCACCTTGATTAATATGTGCTTAATGCTATTTAAACCTTTAGCTCTTTTAGGTACTAACGAATAAAGAGGTTTATTTGTATATGGTCATAATAGTGCCTTTTTCTACAAAATTTTTGCGGCAGGTAAGAGATTTATGGGTCAGCAGCGATGTTTTGTCTAATACTGCGATAAAAGCTGATTTGTCTTTAAAAGAAGCGGAATCAAAATTAGTTAACCCTGATGTTTTTTCCATAGTTGCGCTTGAAGGCGAAAAAGCGTTGGGGGCTGCAAGATTATGTTTTGGTAAATCAAAAAAGTCTCATTGTGCTGAATTTGTTGTTTTTGTTGGCAAGCAGGACCGAAGAAAAGGAGTTGGTTCTTTGCTTTTAGAAGAAATTCTTTTTGAGTCTAAAAAGAGGGGGTTAAAGCGTTTGGAATTAACTGTTTTTGAGGATAATTCGCCTGCAATAAAGCTTTATGAAAAAATGGGTTTTGTGAAGGAAGGTGTAAAGAAGGAAGGGTTACAGAGAGAGGGAAAGTTTTTTGACGAGATAATGATGGCACGTGTTTTAGATTGACGCTTGTTTTGCCCTGCGTGTTGTTTAATTTAGAAGAAACAATGATTAATAATATTTTAGCAGGTTATATTTTTTATGATTTGTAAGAATTGTGTTCTTCCTATTTCTACAGGTAAAGATTTTTGTGAAAATTGTGAAAAGCTTGTTTCTGATCCACATTATAAAGAATATTTTTCTAAGAGAACAATTTTTAAAAAAGATTTTGAGGATTTTTTGGGTAAGACAAAAAGAATTGTTTTTGCTTACTCCGGAGGATTGGATAGCACTGTTGTTTTGCACAAGCTTAACTTAAAATGCAAGGAAAAAGGTATTGAGTTGAGCTGTTTTACTCTTGATCATGGCTTTAAAGGGAATTTTGTAAAAAATAATATACAAAGGGTAATTGAATTTGAGGGGCTCAAAAAAAATCATGTTTGGGTTGACATATCTGGTGAAAAAGCCCTTGATGGGAATTCAGTAAAAAATTATTTTACTCTTCTTTCAGTCAATGGAATTATTCCTTGTGGAAAAAAATGTAATACAATAATTGATTTTGCTTATAAAAAAATTCTTGATAGTTTTGGTGAAAAAATTCTTTTTACTGGCGGAGATACTCCTGCATGGAGCTCTAGCCTTAATAGATATTCGATTTTTTGGGAAAAACCTTTGTTCACTGTGCTGCGTGGAGGTATTGCTTTTGGATTAAATAAGAAAATGAATGCGGAATTAATAAAGAAAGAAAATATTCCTTGGCAAAACCCTGATTGCGGAGGGTGTGACACGGATTGTTTGTTGCCTGGAGCGGTTTTAAGGGTTTTACAGCAAAAAGGTTTTGATGTTGGAGTAATTTTTAGTAATCTTGATGCTGCAAGAGATTATTTTTATGAGCGGGTTCGCTGGAAAATAATTGATAGGGAAATTGCATTAAATGAATTAAAGATTCCTCCTCTTTCAGGCAAGATTTCTTTTTCAGAGTTCAAAGATATTACTGGTTATTGTGGGAGGAATTTGTAATGAATCCAAAAGTTGTTATGAAAAAGAATGATGCTCATTTTCACTTGGGTACTGGTGTTTTGTCATATAAAAGTCCTTCATCAAAAGGGTTGAAAGCTACTGTCAGGGATTTTATCCAAATAAGAGGCCCTAATAACAAATTATCTTTGTGGTTGAGTAGAAAAATAAAGGGTACTAGGAAAGCTGTTGTACTTGCCGCACCCGAACCAGGAAATGTTGTTGAGCACTTAGCAAAATCAAGTTTGCGGAGGCGATATGACAGGTTTAACAAAAGAGCGTTGTCCATGAAAAGCAAAAATATTATTCCTATGGTTTTTTTTGATTCCCGGGTTTATTCAATACAAGACTTGAAGCAGCTTTTGGGGAAGTTTAGGGCTGTTAAATTATATCCTTCGCGAGATGTGCGGCTTAAAGAGGATGCTGCTTTTAGGGGAGAAGTTTTGCGTGAGATTGATAAAGTTGGCTCAGTGTTGATGCTTCATGTTGTTCCGGATAACAAATATAGTCCTGGTTTTGTAAATGATTTGCTCCACGATCTTAGCAAGTTTCATAATATGAAAATTGTTTTTGCTCATTTTGGTGCTTTTGATAAAAGGATACTTGAATTTGTTAGGAGTTCTAAAAATGCTTTTCTTGAAACCAGCGGGTATTCAAGTCCTAAAATTGATTGGTTTATGGGAGTAAATGGGGCTAATACTTTTATGGGTTCAAACAAAGAGATTAGTGCGAGATTAAAAAGTGCGCTTTCTTTTGTTGGTGAATCAAAAGTAGTTTATGGTTCTGATCATCCTTTTTTACGATCAATCAGAAAAAAAGAAAGTAATATTCTTTTATCAGTTGCAAAGAATCCGCGGGCTATTTTTGAAGAAAATTTTGATTTAATCTTCAAGAAATAAAAAAAAATTATTTTTTTCACTTTCCCAAGAACTTTAGTAATAATATTAGTATAATGAATATAGCTATTGCTCCTACAACAAAGTAGGGGTTTAGTTTAGGGCTTTTTGAGTCAGCATCAAAGAATCTCATTATTCCTATTGCTGAGCTTGGTCCTCCTCCTGCTTCAGAAGGCTTGTTTTTGATGAATTTAACCATTAAAACCACCATTTTTATATATCCTTAATTATTATTACTTAGTAACTTGAATGTTTATAAATCGTGTGATGGGGTAAAAAATTGTTTTTAGTGGTTTTATGTTTGAGAAAGAACAGGTTGATTTGATTGTAAAAATTGTCGGAGTAATTTTACTTGCTTTTGTTGTTCTTTTTCTTTTAACTTGGTCAGGAATTGTTGCTTGTAAAAGTGTTTCTCCTTATTGGTGTGATGCTTATGATTTTATTGTTGGTGGTCCGCGTGTATTAATTGTCCATGGGGACTCTGGTCTTGGTACTCCTGAGAAATTAAAAACTTATTTGCAGGATCCTCGTTTTGTTGGAGCAAATGCTGTTGATTTGCAGCATGTTGAGAGAATTTCTTTAGGGACTTTGAAGAAATACAAGCTTGTTATTGTTGAACAGGCAAGAATGCTTTCAGTTGAACAAATGGAAATGTTTCAAGATTATGTAATTAAGTTCGGTGGGCGTTTAGTTTGGGTTGGAGATTCAGGAGTTGAAAGACCTGAGGGAGAGGTAAAACAATTAACTGATTCTAATACTGGGCAAACTTTGATTAATAATCCGTGGATTAGGGTTAAGGAAACTGATGAAGCTTATAATGTAATTAGTTTTGATGAATTCTTAGGATTAAGGTATATTGATACTTATTGCAAGGAAGTTGAGTGTAATGCAAATTTTTTTACTGCAGGAACAATTGAATCTGAGCCAACAGGGAATCATCCGTTGATTTTCGGCACTGCTTCTATACTTAATTTCAAAATAAATAAGGAAAGAGATTTTGCAATTGTAAAACAAATATCTAACTCTGCAAATAGTAATATTGTTTTGTACTTGAATTTCGGCGGAAATATTGTTGGCAAGGAAAATACTATAGGGAAAAGTATTCCTCTGATTGCTACTTCTAATATTGGTGCTGGGGGCGCAGAAAGAGTTGCATATTATGCTTATCCTCCCGAATGGTTTTACGAAGACAATAATTATTTTTATTATTTGAAAAATATGTATTATGGAATGCTTGGAAGATGATTTTTGTTAAAGAAAAAAATAAGTTTGTTGGATTGAACTTGGAGTTAAGTTTATTAATGACAAAACGCATTAATTTTCCTGTTTGGTGGTAAACAGAAACCATTAAAAACAGTGAAAAACAATATTATATTAACCAATTAATTTGGTTTAGTGAAAAAGGAGAGGGTGTTGGAGATGTATGAAGGAGAAGAAGCAGCGGGCGCTGGACCAGCATTGGGCGCGGCTGTTAAGAGATTTAATCTGGAAGGATTAATTCCTTTGATTCTATTAGTAATCATTGGAGTTGCTTCTTTGAATTATTTTGGATTAATTGATGTGCCTTACCTTCCGAAGGGAAGCGCAAGAGTACAAGTATTGTTCATTGGGGAACCAAGCCTTGGTGAAAGAGTTGTTTTAGATAACTTGGCGTATTTTTTAACTTATAGGACAAGAGCGGCTGATTCTTTCGGTAACGCTTCTTCCGAAGAATTGTTCCAGTATAGTATAGTAATCCTTGATCAGAGTAATTCTGCTGATAAGAGTGTTACTGTAGCACTTGGTGATGCAATACAAAAGTATGTTGCTAAGGGCGGTAAATTAATTGTTGTAATGAACTCAGGTATTTACCAGAGCGTTGGTTTCCAGGGTTACACTGCAGCTGATGTTGTTGGCTGGAAAGCTACATTCGGAAAAATAATTCCTGCTGATTGTGTTGCAGGTCACGATGGTGTTCCTACATGCGCTGAGGGTAGAGAAGAAAGTGTTGTTGGCAGAGTATGGCAACAAGACTTTGATCACCCAATAATGCAGGGAATTGAAGTAGCTCCACCAATGGGTGAAGCTCCTAAAGCTATGAGAACTTTGGCTGTTCAGGCTGATGAGGGAGCAAGAACTATAGCTTACATCAAAGCTGAAAATACACCAAAAACATATCCAGGAATATTAGAGAAAAAACATTTCCCAATGGGGGATGTAATATACTTTAATTATGATCCAGGCATGACTCCTGGTGTATTCAAGAACGTAATTTATTATTTGAAATAAAGTAAAGCAGAGCAAGGCTAACCCTTGCTCTCCCTCTCTTTTTTTTAAAAGAATGTTTATATTATTCAGAACCCTTATCTTGTTGATTAAGAATGGGTTTCCAAAGAGTTTACAAAACTGATTTTTTGAAAGAAGGGGTTTGGGCTCTTTTGTTTTTTTCAGCTCTCCCCGGATTAATTCTTATTTTGATTGATTTTCTTTTACTGATTTTTGCTATTACTAGTTTTGCAAGCGGCACTATTGATGGGGCAAATTTTGCGATTTGGATAGGATTTTGTCTCCTTCTTCTTCCTAGCGGATATTTAATGGTTTATGCTTTTTGGATGCATTACAGGACTAAAGTAATTTTTAGGCAGGATGAAATGAGTTATTTTTCCACTAACTTATTATTTAGGGAAGTTGAAAAAAAGATTCCTTATAAAAAAATAGTTAGTGTTGTTCTCGGCTGGCACATGATGGAAAAAGCTTTTCCTGAAAAAATTGAGGAATGCAGGTCTTTTTTTGGAATGATAAGAGAAATAACTATTGAAATTCATTATGAGGAAGATGGTAAAGTAAAAAATTTGGTTCTGCCAATAATTCACAAAAAAGAATATTATGATGAATTCAGACAATTAGTTAAGCACCTTGGATTAGAGGCAAAAGAATTTCCTTTCGCGTTTAAACAATAAGGATATGTTTCAAATGTTTTTTGTGAAGGAATATTTATATTGTTTGAAGTCTTATTTCAGTGAGTAGTTTTTATGAAACCAGCGTTTTTAAGTAATAGTTTTTTTGATGAAAAACCGATTGCGCAGGGTACTATTGAGTATTTGGTTATTGTTGGGGTTATTGTTGTTTTGTCTTTGGTTGTTGTTGGTTTGGTTTCTTCTAGTTTTGATTCTTTTTCTAATATTGGTTCTGTTTCTTCTAGGATTGCTCAGTCTTCTGGTGCAATTAGTATTAGTGAGGCTGTTGTTGATGGTGGTGGGGATGGTTTGGTTTCTTTTTCAAATAATTCTGGTGGTTTGTTGATTATTACGGGTATTAGTGTGGGTGGTGTTGATTCGAATTATTCTGATGTTTCTTTGTCTCAGGGTGAGTCTAAGACTTTTTCTTTGATTGATGTTAATTCTGGTTGTGATTGTACTGGTTTTGAGGGTCAAACTAAGACTTGTGAGGTTATTGTTTTTGCTGAGTCTGAGTATGGTTTGGAGAAACAATTTCCTGTTTCTGTTTCTGTTGATTGTGTTCCTGATGCGGTGGCGACTAGTGAGAGTGTTGTTGTTGAGCCTTTGCCTGGTGGGGAGGGTGTGGTTCCTTTGGTTTTTTTGTTGTCTCCTGAGGATAATAATTTTTGGTCTAGTGGTTCTGTTGTGGTTTTTGATTTTAATGTTTGGGATGAGTCTAGTGTTAATGATTGTAGTTTGTTAATCAATAGTGTTGATGTTAATGGTATTGTTCCTGTTGTGGGTTTGAATAGTGTTTCTTTTCGTTTGGATGATTTGAATAATTTTTCTTGGGATGTTAATTGTGTTGATGAGTGGGGTAATAGTGGTGTTGCTTCTAGTGTGTTTGGTTTGTCTGTTGATGCTAATGCTTATCAGATAAATAATTGTTTGCAATTACAAGACATGAATCTTAATTTAGATGGTGATTATGTTTTAATGAATGATGTTAATTGTTACGATGATACTCAAGTTGCTGGAGGGTATTTGTATAATGGTGGTTCAGGGTTTTTACCTGTTGGAGATGTTGCAAATAAATTTACTGGAACTCTGGATGGAAACTATTATGTTGTCAGTGAGATTTATATTAATAGACCTTCTTTAGGAGGGGTGGGGCTTTTTGGTTACACTTACGGTGCGTCAATTTTAAAAGTGGGAATTTTCAAAGGGGCTTTTATGAGTTCTTATGCGGCTCCTTTGGTTGGTGATTCAAACAACTCTACAATTTCTAAGTGTTATAGTGATGTAAATATTTCTACAGGTGTTGCTTTTTCTTGGGGTGCTGGAATGGGTGGGATAGTCGGGCATATGGTTGGAGGAACAGTAGAAGAAAGTTATTCAAAAGGCAATATTTATAGTACTGATTGGGGTGTTGGAGGAATAGTAGGTTATATGGAAGGGGGCACAATTACTAATTGTTATTCTACTGGAAATATTGGTGCAGGAAGGGAAGGTGCCGGAGGTATTATTGGGTACAGGGGGGCAGGGGTTGCTGTAACGGTTTCCAATAGTTATTCAACAGGAAATGAAAGCGCCGGCTATCAGGGTTATGTTGGAGGAATAAGCGGGCATCCTACAACTGGTTTAACTATGCTAAATTGTTTCACTACTGGAAGCATGAGCGGAAATAATACAAGTGGACTTGTGCCTACGAGTGGGTCCGCGCCCACGATAACAAATAGTTATTATCTTTTTACAGGAACTTATAATTATGGTACTCTTGAAGAGGGGGGAGCAAGTGCTTTCTATAATTCCACTCATGGGGTATATACTGGTGCATCTACTTGGGATTTTGTTAATGTTTGGGATATTTGCGAAGGATCAAGTTTTCCTACTTTGAAGTGGGAAAATAGAACTTGTTGATTTATTGTTGAAACTTTACTTAATTATTTTACAACTCCTTTGTTAAGGAATATTTAATTATTTAATCTTATTTTTAATGGTTTTTTATGCTGTTGGTTTGAGTGAGTTTTTGTATTGTTTTTCAAAGCGTTTGACTAATAGTTTTGATAGGGCATGTGCTGAGTTTTCTTTATCGCATTTTCTTAGGGTGTTAAAGTATTTTGCTTTTTCTTTAGTTTTGATGTCAATCATTTGGTAGCCGTTTTTGTTTAGCAGGTGGTTCATTATTATTCTGCCTATTCTTCCGTTTCCGTCTTGGAAGGGGTGGATTTTTTCAATTCGCCAGTGTGCCCAGGCTGCTAATTCTAAGGGGTGAAGTTTTGCCTTGAGTTTTTTGTATTCTTCAAAATAATTTTTCATATCAGGTATGACGTAAATTGCGGGTGTTGTTTGGAATGTTGCTCCTTTAACGAAGTTGTCTTTTGTTTTATAGTGCCCTGCGATGTACGGTTTTGTATCTTTAAAATACATTTCGTGAAGTTTGTGTAGTAATGAATCTGAAAGGTCTTCTTTTGATTCTTTTACATATTCTAATACTTTTCCTGCATTTTTTGCTTCGAGAACATCTTCCAAGTCTTTATTTGGCGAGATATTTTCCTCTAATATGAGAGCTACTTCTCTGGCTGTTAGGGTTGATCCTTCAATTGAGTTTGAGTTGTAAACAAAGGCGTTTACAAAGTTGTGCCAAAATTGTTCTTTTTCAGTAGGGTTTAATTTGCTAAATCTTGACAAAAAACCAGAGTTTATTTCATTAATTTTATTTATCTCTATGTTAGTGAGATAATGGTGTCCGAAAATGTTTTTTCTTTGTTCTTCTACTTGTGTTTTGAATGATGCGAATAGCCTTTCAAGTTTTTCATCAGATGGTTTGGCTGTTCCGATATATTTCCTGAATTGTTTTCTGCTTTTATTAGGCAAAGTAATTGCCTCAACAAGGTAATAGTAAGTTTTTTGGCCTCTTTTTGATTCTGCTAAGTAAACCATACCATTGTGTTACACAAAACAATATATAAACATTTGTGTAACATTCATATTTGTGTAACACTACTTTTGTTCATTTTATTCTTTCCCTTTGGATTTTTTTATTTGATTAGCAATTACTTTGATATAGAAGTTGTTGATTTTTATGGTTTGGATTTCAAGGTTTTTGTTTTTAAGTAGTTACTATTTCTTTATCAAAAAGGTTTATATATATCATGATACTATCATGATAGTGCATGACTAATCATGATTCTTCGTATGACGCAAACAAATTGTTGTCTGACCTTAACGCGGTAAAGCGTATTTCTCCAGAGTTCAATGATTTGAGCGTTGATATGCAGGAAGTCATGAAAGAGTCATCAAATCCAGCTTTCTTAGCAGCCTTGTTATTCAAACTAACAAAAGAGAGAGAACAAACAAATCAAATCCTTGCAAGGTTAGAACAAAAATTCGCTAAGATTGAAGAAATATTACTTAAAACCTCCTCTAACCCCAATCACAAAGAGGAACGAGTCTTGTCAGAACCAGACCAACACATCATGCAATTAATTGATGAAATTGGAATGGTTTCTGCTCAAGATGTTCAAATTAGACTTGCCTATAAGAAATCAAACGCTGCATCACAGCGTTTAAACAACCTAGCACGAGAAGGTCACTTGAAAAACATCCGTTCAGGAAAAAAAGTCTTATTCATGCGCCCAACCCCAACCCCAAGCATGATTGGAAAATAATTCCTGAATAATAATTACTCAAGTGACCTCCTCCTTTGCCAGAGCCCTTTTTTGCTGTTGCAAAAAAGCCCCGTTGCAAAATCCTTGATTTTGCGATGCCTCGCAAATGCTTCGCATTTGCTTGGTCGGGGAAAGAGCCTTCAGCCAGAACCCTTTTTATTTTTTTTAAAAAATTAAAAATTTGAATAGTACTCTTATTAACGTAATTTAGTTAAATTTATGATTGGAGAAAAGTATAAATACTCTAACAGGAGCTTTATTATTTATGGTTGGGAAGTTTTTTTGTTTTGTTCTTTTATTCTTAGTTTTAATTAGTTTACCTGTTTTTAGTAGTGGTGTTTCTGAGCAGGATTTTGATAATCTTGTTTTTCTTTCTTGTTCTGATGGTTTTTCTTGTTTTGGTGAGTGGTTTTCTGGTATTGTTAGTAATGTTCAGAATGTGGTTTCTGGTAGGCCTATTGTTTTGCCGAGTAGGGATTCTGGTTCAACTGTGACAGAAATTGTTGGACCATCTTCAAAGCCAACAGTGGTTATTTCTGGTTCTTCTGTTAGTGTAGATTCTTCTGGTAATCAAAGTAATACTAGTTCTTCTAGTACTCAAAATAGTGTTTCTGGTTCTTCTGGTGTTTCGGATTCTTCTTCAAGTAGCGTTTCTTCTGTTTCAAATAAAAATATTGTTTCAACAAGTAATGGTGTTTTTGTTCAAGATGATTCTGTTGTTGGAAAACTTGTTAATTTAAGAAGTGAATTAAAAAAAGAAAGAAAGGTTCTTGAGGGTTATAAGGGTTTTTCTAAAAGCCTTAGCGCAAATGTTTTATCTGCCCAGGAATCAAAAGTTGTTCAACTTGAAAATAAAATTAATGATTTATTAGTTGCTAATAATATTTCTGTTGAATTGGAGTCTGAGTTGGATGAGATTGATTCTAAAGCAACAACATGGGAAGCAAATTATACATCCGTTTCTATTCTTGATGAAGCATCAAAGAAAAATTTGTT
>Ga0265297_10001252_pt1 | contig 61607 bp, 47 predicted proteins | sample Munlanlwell13791_FD_192502 | JGI IMG/M metagenome (GOLD analysis project Ga0265297, IMG submission 192502) | Leachate microbial communities from a municipal landfill in Southern Ontario, Canada - Leachate well 137-91 | ecosystem: Engineered > Solid waste > Landfill > Unclassified | place... | reverse complement strand
GGTCGGTGATAATCAGGTCGATGCCGTGGTCTTGCCGGGAAATTTCCGCCAACGCCGCTATGCCGCCGTCAACGCTCAGCACATTGCCGATTCCCAGCGAAGACAGCAGCAGATTGACCTGCCGGCGCGCCATCGGATCGTCATCGATCACCAGTACTCGGTGCGGCAGATTGTCGCCGGCCGCCGAGGCCGTTTTGTTATCGGTAATAACCGGCGATACGGAGAGACGGCTCACGGCAATTTCCACGTCGCTCAGCGCATATTCAAGTTCTGTAAAAAAGATTGCCGCCGCTTCCAGTCGACCCATCTTGGCGGCGTTCTCAAGCGTTTCGGCCAAGTCGGCGAAACGCAGAGCCCCCACCATGCGAGCCGAAGATTTAAGCTTGTGCATCGATAGCGCCAGCTTGCGTCCATCGCATTCAGCAAGATGCAGCCGACAGATGGGCAGGTCGCCGCGCGCGGTGATGGTGAACAGGTCGATAATTTCGCAGGTTTGTTTGGTGTCGGTAGTGCCGACGATGCGGGCCAGGTAATCGGTATCCAATGTGATTTTGCTTTCCCTGACCGGCGTCTCGGCGACTTCGTTACGGGGGCTGGCCGGAGAGGCGTGCGGCAGCCAGTATTCCAGCATGCGGCGCAGATCGTCCAGCTCGATGGGCTTGGGCAGGACGTCGTCCATGCCGGCTTGCCGACAGGCTGCGAGTTCTTCCGGGTGATGAACGGCGGTGATCGCAATCATCGGCACGTAGCTCCCGCTTTCCTGTTCGGAGGCGCGAATGGCGCGGGCCAGTTCCAGGCCGTTCATGCCGGGCATGTTGCGATCGACCAGCATCAGGTCATGGCCGCCGGATTTCCATTTGTTCAGCGCCAGAGAACCGTCGCCGGCAATGTCGGCTTCGTAACCCAGTGCGTCGAGTTGCATACGCAGCACGGCCTGGTTGGCGGGGTTGTCTTCGGCAACCAAAATGCGCCGTCGCTCATTCTTGCGTCCGGTCTCGACGGTTATTGAGGGGACGGATGCCGGTAACTCGCTAGCCGGGACATCGGCGTCAACCCGGTCGAGCAGGTCGCCGATCAGCTGGGAGAACTGCGCGCCGCCCTTGACGATTTCGTCGATTTGCAGCCGGGTTTCGGTATCCAGCGCATCGTTCATCTGTAGAATCTGCGCATGACAGAGAATGGCGTTCAACGGCGTGCGCAGCTCGTGACCCCAACTTGCGAGGAATTCCGATTTGGCGTTATTGGCGCGGTCGGCGTCATCCCTGGCTCGTTGCAGTTCATCGATGATATGCTGTTGCAGACGCCTTAGCCGGGCGGCTTCAAGGATGCCGACATAGCTGGCGGTGAACGTTTGCAGGAAGTCGGCCATGGCTTCGTCATAGCCGCCGGGGCGATTGGCCAGTCCCGCCATGCCGATCAGCGTTTCGCCCTGGAGAATAGGGACGCCGAGAAAAGCGTTGAGCGGCGGATGCCCTTCGGACAGAACGTCCCGGAGGGGGGCGGATAACGGGTCGTTGGCAATGACGGTCTCGCCCGTATGCAGAACGGCGTCGATCAGGTTGTCGAGATTGCGAAACTCCAGGCCCCGTGCGCGGGTTTCGTCATAAAGATGCCAGTCGGCTTTATCCCAGTAAATGTCGGAGATCGCATGGATTTTCAGGCGGGGTGCGCCGTCCTGATTTTGCTGTACTTCGCCGAGGAAGCCCCAGGCGCTGTCGGTCAACAACAGCATGCCGTCGAGCAGCAGTTCGGAGGTCGCCGCAATATCGTGACTGGAGATGAAATACTCGAACGCCTGCCGCAGCAAATCCAACAGGCGGCCTCGACGCTCCTGTTCGGTCTGTAGGCGTTTTTGTTGGGTTACATCGGTGCGGATGGAGACGTATTGCTCCGGCAGGCCGCGCTCGTCCAGGATAGGAACGATGGTGCTCTGCACCCAGTAGGGACTGCCGTCCTTCTTGCGGTTCTGCACCACGCCCTGCCAGATGCGCCCGGCGGAAATCGTGCGCCACATGTCTTCGAAGAAGGCGCTCGGATGGTGGCCGGACTTGACGATACGGTGGTTGCGGCCGATCAATTCTTCTCGGCTGTAACCGCTGATTGCGCAGAAATTCGGGTTGGCGTCGATAATCGTGCCGTCCAGAGCGGCGACGGAAACGATGGCATGAACATCAAGGGCGTTTTTCAGGCTGTCCCGTTGCCGCATGGCGAGGCGGCTTTGACGGGACGCGATCTGGTATATGCGGAACTGTCGCGTCCGCGTCATGACGGCGGTTACCAGCAGGCGCGCATCGACCGGTTTGACAAGGTAATCCTCGCCGCCGGAAAGGCGGGCATCGAGTTGGTGTTTGATGTCATCGAATGCGGAGAGGTAGATGACCGGCAACCGGGCATAGCGTATATCCCGGTGCAGCAGTGCGGCCAGATCGGTACCCCGGCAAGTCGGCGTTTCGACGTTCAGGATGCAGGCTTCGGGGTCGAATTTCCCCAGGAAATCCCGTGCCGCGCCCGGATCGTCGATGGCCAGTACATTGAATCCGATAGCTTCCAGCAGCTTGGCATGGAAATCCAGGATAGCGGCATTGTCGTCGATCAGCATGATGCGATAGGGCGTTCTAGGCATCCAGGCCAGGCCGGCCAGTTCCGTGATCAGATGTGCGGCATCCAGCGGCAGGTCGAGCAGGAGCCGCGCACCGGCCCGGCGCACCTTGATCTGGGTACGGAAATCGCCGGTATCATCCAAGGCTGCCAACAGGGACGAAGCGGGAAGGCTGTCGGCCGCCGCAGGTAATAGGGAGGCTATAATATCCGCATGCCCGGCCAGCCAACTTGCAGCGGCAAGCACGATTGTGCGGTCCGCCCCCAAGGCTTCGGCTGTCTGATCGACGGTGGCCGCGCGCACTACGGCGAACCCGAGCGAACTTAGGTTTACGGCCAGGTCTGCAAGGCCGTCGGATGCGTCGCCGGCCAGCACAAACGTCCAGTCAGCAGGGCGGGCGGGGAGCATGTCGCAGTCCACTTTGCCGGCCAGTTGTCCAGCCTCCAGCAGGTCGGCTAATCGGGTTGCGGCGCGCAAGAAAGACGTTAGTCTTGCTTCTTTAGGCGCATCCTGGATGAACTCGCCAAGCAAATCGGAAAGTGCGTCGGCGCGGCCGGCGGCTTCGGTCCATTTGACGCGCTCGCACTCTTCGATGACTTGACCGGTAATATATTTCAGGCGCACGCCCGGCAGGCGAGCCCAACCGTTTGCGGCCAGCTTGGTCGCCAATTCGCGGATTTCCCGCGCCAGTTCCAGCTGCACTGCGGTCATGACGTCACCAATCTGCGCGCCATGTGCTCAACAAGCGGTCTCAGGGCGGCAAACGGGACCGGCTTCGGATAGACCGGAATATCGGCCGGGAGCCCGCCTTGGGCCGCGATCTCGGTGACGGTAAGCGCCGTCACGACGATGATGACGCCGCGAATCGGCGTCGATTGGGATTTGATTTTGCGGATCATCTTGAAGCCGTCCAAACCGGGCATAGACAGGTCGGCGATGATCAAATCAGGATTGTGGCGGCCGATCAGCATCAGTCCTTCGAATCCGTCCTCGGCCATCAATAACTGGATCGGAAGATTCCATTCAGTGAATTGCCTGCGATAAAGTTCCCGCAGTACAGCGTCATCTTCCACTACTAATACTTTGAACACTTCCGGCGTGGGCGCTTCAGTCAGGACGGCCTGTTTCCGCAAGCGGATGGCGTCGACTGCATCGGCGGGGATACGCCGGTGGCCTCCGGCGGTTTTCCATGCGGGCAGCACTCCCGTTTCGACCCATGTTTGTATCGTCGATAAGGCTACGCCCAGGCGAGCTGCGGCCTCGCGGGTGGACAGGAATTTTTTTGCCGGGCCGGTCTTGACTTTGTTCATCTGCACTCCAGTTGTCGGGATCGTTGATGTCTAGCGGGAACGGTTATGCGCCGAATACAATCATTTTTGCCCTTTCAATCATTTTCGTCATTTTAAAGCAAACGGTGTTGATTGCAACTGTAAGTTTATACTTACGTCAAATAATCGAAAGCAGCTCTACTGGATGCCCAGGATAGCTGCGGCTTAAGCTGAAACTTTTTGGGCAACTCCGGCATTAGAAGATGATATTTTTGCGTTTTTTCCCGGCAAGCGGCTTTATTAAAAAAAATAAAGTAAAATAATCGTTTTTTGAAAATCTCACTCTGTAGATGACGCAGACAGCAAAGGTACCTAATGAAGAATTATAAAATCGCAGTGCTGGCCGGTGATGGTATCGGCCCTGAAATTACTCGTGAAGCCGTCAAGGTTCTCAAGCTTATTGAAGAGCGTAACGACGTTTCTTTCGAACTGATGCCCGCCGCTTTTGGAGCCTGCGCCTATTTTGAATTCGGCGATGCTTTTCCGCAGGGAACCATCGATATTTGCGACCAGGCCGATGCGATTCTTAAAGGGCCGATCGGTTTGAGCCATGAGGAATCCAAAACAATTCCCATCGATAAGCAACCTGAACGAGGCGCTCTGCTGCCGATGCGCCGCCGTTACAATACCTACGCGAACTTTCGGCCGGTATTCCTGCCTAAAGCTTTGGCGCATTTCTCGCCGCTAAAGCCTGAAATCATCGGCGAGGGGATCGATATTATTATGGTTCGGGAACTGGTCGGCGGCCTGTATTTCGGCAACAAGGAAACCGGCGTTAACGAGCAGGGCTTGCGTTATGTCAAAGAAACCCTGGAATACGACGAACACCAAATCAGGCAAATTCTGCTACAGGCGTTCAAGCTCGCACAAAAACGCAAGAAAGTGCTGCACAACATTCATAAAAGCAATGTGCTGAAATCCAGCGTGTTGTGGAATGAAATACTCGATGAAGTGGCTAAGGACTATCCCGAAGTCGAGGTCATCCATCAGCTGGTGGATTCGGCCGCGACTAACCTGTGTCTGAAGCCTACCCAGTTCGATGTCATGGTTATGGAAAACATGTTCGGCGACATCCTCAGCGATCAGGGCGGCGGTATTCTGGGCTCGCTGGGATTGATGCCTTCCGCCTGCATAGGCGATGAAAAAGCCTATTACGAGCCGTCGCACGGCTCGGCCCCGGATATTGCCGGAAAAAACATAGCGAACCCTTATTCGATGATCGGCTCGGTTGCGATGATGCTGGAAAACAGTTTCGATATGGCCGAAGAAGCCAAGAACGTCTGGGCGGCGATGCAGGGCGTGTTTGGCGACGGTTATTCGACCGCCGACCTGTCCAAGCCGGGCAGCGGCGTTACGATGATCAGCACCGAGGAGTTTGGCGATAAGGTTGTTGAAAAACTGCGGCAGATGCCGAAAGTAAAGTAAGGATACGATCATTAATAACTTCCCAATATGGATCGGGTAAAATTTTTCCGTTCGCCCTGAGCTTGTCGAAGGGTGGACGGAAAAATTTCGGCCTACCGCGTCAAGCCGATCATGCTTCGACAAGCTCAGCACGAACGGCTTAACGATAGAAGACAGTGATTTCGGGAAGTTATTTTTAACCAAATCCTAAGCAAGCCGGACAACGTGGGATTTGTGGAGTTCAAAGCCGGCTTTGAACTCCATTAAAGAATTTTCAGCACGAAGTTTTCTTTCTTCGTGTCCTTCGTGGTGAATAAAAAGAGATCTGTATAGCTCCCATTTTCAAGCGGTGTAGCCAATATAAGCCCGATAACCCGCATAAACCGACAGCATCAGGAAGATGGTTCCGCTGATCTTGTGCAGCAACACTAACGGGACTTTCTGCAAAATAGTGCGTCCGGCCAGGATTCCCAGGGCCGATGTCGACGCCAGCGCGGCAGTGGAACCGAACCATACTGCAATAGGTGCGGCGGTACTGCTTAAGCCGACCACAGCCAGCTGAGTTTTGTCGCCGAATTCGGCCACGGTAATCAATAAAAAAGTGGTGAAGAAAATGCCGTGACCGCTTTTTTCCTTGATTTCCTCATTTTCATCTTCCATTTCTACGCGCAACGAATGAACGCCGAACGCGGCAAACAGCACGGCGACGACGGTTGCGACGATATATCCGGGCAACCAGCTGGAAATAGCGATGCCAAAAACAACGGCCAGGGTGTTTAAAAAGGCGAAGGCCGCGATTGCGCCCAGCAAAACCGGCATGGCTCTATGCCGGGAGGCCAGCGTCATGCACACCAGCTGGCTTTTATCGCCGATTTCAGCCGCTGCAATCAGCGCAAAACTGGTCAGCGCCGTGGCTGATATTTCGCCTAGATTGTCGGCGCTTAGCAACGATAAAACGTGCTGTAAGGAACCCCGCAGATTTTCGAGAATAGGGGCGGCGCTCAGTGACGCTAGAAAGTGTTGTAAATAGCTTTGCAGATGATCCATTTTGTTTCCTGAGAACGCTTTTTCCGGTAGCGGCTAACCCTATGATAGAACACGGATGGCGCTGATTAGACGGATTTAAACGCTTGTAAAAAGAAGAAGCACCCTTGATCAGTGCTTATCGGTCAAATCTGTGTCATCCGTGTTCTATTTTTTCTAATTGCTGAGTAATTACGAGAGTCTTAGGAATATGCATAAATTAATTTAAGCAATTACCATGAAGATCATGAAGACTTAAATTCTTCATGATCTTCATGGTTTAAAAATTAAGCTTATAAATACAAAACTTGCTCAAGTTATTTCGTGCGCGTTCCTTAACCCAACATATTGTCCAAGGCCATCATAATGATGAAGCCGATCATGAGTGCAAAAGTGGCGTAGCGCGAACGGCCGTCGGAATGGGTCTCGGGGATGATTTCTTCGCTGATTACAAACAGCATCGCGCCGGCCGCAAAGCCCATGGCTATCGGCAGGATAGGCTCGAAAAGGGTGACCATAGTGATGCCGAGCAAGCCGCCGACCGGTTCCACCAGACCGGTTAGGGTGGCGATACCCACCGCTCGCCACTTGTTGTAGCCTAGTCCGACCAGGGGCAGGGCGACGGCCAGGCCTTCGGGAATATTTTGCAGGGCTATCGCAATCGCCAGAACCACGCCGTTTTTCATTTCCCCTGAACCGAAGCTGACGCCGACCGACATGCCTTCAGGAAAGTTATGGATGGTGATGGCGATGATAAAGAGCCAGACTTTTTTCAGGGAGCTCAGATGCGTATCGGAAATCGAATCAAAATGCACATGCGGCAGCTGGCGATCGGCGTAATGCAGAAACAGCGCACCGATCAACATGCCGATGGAGACGACATAAATGCCTTTGCCCGGCCAGACCTGGTTGCCGTATGCCATGCCCGGAACCAGCAGCGAAAATGCGGTGGCGGCGAGCATGACGCCCGCGGCAGCGCCGAGCAGGCTGTTGAACAGGTTTTTGGAAATGTCTTTAAAAAACAGGGCCGGCAAAGCGCCAACGCCGGTAGCCAGTCCGGCCAGGATGCTGGCAAAAAAACCGATAACAACAACTCTGCCGAAAATTAAGTACAAACCGCCGAACACAACCAGCTGCGATAACAGGAATAATCCGGCTACTGTCGCCCAGCGCTTTAGCGGCGGCATAGCCAGCAGTTTTTGGTAGTTCTCGCCGGCTTTGACGGCGTCTATCCGGTCTTCAAAATAGCGTTGCACTTTGGTGACGGTCTTTGTTGTTAAAGTCATAAGGTTTACCTGCATCAGCTCGTTTTGGAATGTGCGTGGGGCATTATAACCAAATACGCATAGCTTGGGTTTGTTTGTGCCGGATTGCCTTGGCGCGCATGTGTTCGCTTTTCAGCGGCACGGGAATATTTCCTTTTGTCCGCTGTCGGCTAGTCCCGACGTAGCGGTTTGGCTATCATGGCCTGATTATTTTGAGGAGAGAAGAATGAAAAAATTGACCTGCACCCTACTCGGGCTGAGCCTGACGGCGGCCGGCGCTGTGGCGGCCAAAGATCAACCGCGGGATTTGAGCGTCATAGACGTAGTCGGCGTTACGCCTATAGAAGGCAGCAATGTCGCCGCCAATAAAATACCGGCCAATATCCAGACAGTTTCTTCCGAACAGCTGGAAAAAGCCCAGAGCATCAGCTTGGCGGATTATATCAGCCGCTATCTGGGCAGCGTGCATATTAATGAAGCGCAAAACAACCCGTTGCAGCCGGACGTTTCTTATCGCGGCTTTGTCGCTTCGCCGCTGCTCGGATTGCCGCAAGGCTTATCGACCTATGTCAACGGCGTGCGCTTTAACGAACCGTTCGGCGATACGGTCAACTGGGACCTGGTTCCCGAGGGAGCGATCGATTCGATGGCCTTATATCCCGGCTCCAACCCGGTTTACGGTTTGAACAGTTTGGGCGGCGCCATCTCGATCAAAACCAAGACCGGTTTTTCAGCGCCGAAGCATCAGTTGGAGGTTTACGGCGGTTCTTGGGACAGGCATTCGGAGGAATTAAGCAGCGGCTGGAATAACGGTACCTGGGGCTATTTTGTAGACCTGCGCCATTTCGAGGAAGACGGCTGGCGGAATTATTCACCGACCAAGGCCGATCAGGCGTTCGGCACCTTGAGCTGGCGCGGCGATAGAGGTTCCCTGGACCTGACCTTGGGCGGCAACGATAACAATATGCGGGGCAACGGCGCTGCGCCTGTCCAGTTGCAGGAACAAGACCGGGCCGCAGTGTTCACCCATCCCGACCAGACCGTCACCCGGATGTTCTTTTCCGAATTGGCGGGCAGCTACGACGTGACTAATGATATAGAAGTGAGCGGTAATGCGTACTTCAGGCAGAACCGGATCAGGACTTTTAACGGCGATAACAGCGATTATGATGCCTGTCAGCTCCCTGGCAATGCCGGGAATTTGTGCGAAAATCCGGGGGCGGATGAGCAGGAAGTTGAAGATACTAACGGCAATGAAGTGTTGGCGGACGATTCGGTCGAAGGCGCGACCAACAACACCAGCGAGACCCAGATGCGCAGCCGTGGCGGCACCTTGCAGACAGCGTTCGCCCAGGATTTGTTCAAGCATAAAAACAACCTGACGGTCGGCACCAGTTACGATTATGCCGAGACGCATTTTGCTTCGGACACCGAGCTGGGCTCGCTGACCGATACGCGGGGAACAACGCAAAGCGGGATCTTTGTCGATGAATCCAGGGTGCGCCTGCATAGCAATACTTCAACGGTCGGCGTGTTCCTGACCGACAGTTTTTCCATTACCGACGACCTGACGGCAACCGTAGCCGGACGTTACAACTACAGTCATATCAATATGGAAGACAAGTATATAAAAGATCCTGCAAAAACCCTGGACGGATCGCATACTTTTGAACGGCTTAATCCTTCGGCAGGCTTGACCTATCAAATCAGGGATAACCTGAATGTGTACGGCAGCTACAGCGAATCGGCCCGTGCGCCGACGCCGATGGAATTGAGCTGCGCCGATCCGTCGGCTCCGTGCAAATTGCCGAACTCGTTTGTGGCCGATCCACCGTTGGAGCAAGTGGTTGCCAATACCTGGGAAGGCGGTTTCAGGGGCGATTTAGATAAACTGTTAGGCGAAGGGAATTTGAAATGGAACCTGGGTTATTTCAATACCATCAATTACAACGACATTATCTTTCGCCGCGATGCTTCCAGCGGCCTGATCAGCCAAGGTTATTTCAGTAATGTAGGCAAGACCCGGCGCTACGGCATAGAAGCGGGAACTACGGTTAATTATCCGCAGTTGTTCAGCGGTATTGACGACTGGCATTTCTCGACCAACTATACTTATTTGAACGCCCGGTTTTTGGATAGTTTCGATATTCAGAATCCGATGGATACTAGCCAGGCGATGGCGGTTACCAAGGGCAATAGGATTCCCGGTATCCCCGAGCATATCTATAAGGCCGCCTTGAGCGTCGATTTATGGCAACGCGTGTCGTTAGGCATTGACGGCATCTACAGCGGCGACAAGTATTTCAGGGGAGACGAGGCTAACGTCACTCCGCAGTTAACCGGCTACTGGCTGTTTAACGCCAAGGCGGAATACAAGGTCACCAAGAATTTTGCGGTATTCGGCAAGGTCGATAATATCTTCGACAAGAACTACAATTCTTTCGGTGTTTATGGGCAAGTCAATGAGGTGTTTCCGCAATTTGACAATAACCGCTTTGTATCGCCCGGCGCGCCGAGAGCGGGTTGGATTGGCGTGCGTTTGACGCTGTAAGCTTTGCCGGAGTGGAGGCGGTCTGTTTTGTATTCATCAGAGCACGATCTTCCACTCCGGCCTGTTCTTTGAGGCTATATCGTCCCTGCCGGTTTACACGGTAAATTTCAGCGGCGCAAAGTTCAGCCCACCGCATTCCCTTGAACCGCTAAGCGTTCGGTGGCGGCGAATACCGCTTTATGGGCCGCCGATTGCGTCGCCTTTTTCAGGCGCTCCGTAGCGTCTCATCACAACTATCTTCAATATTCCATATCGCCAGGCCCTTTTCGATAGAGGCCGCAACCACTCCTTACTCTTGAGGCTCAGGGAACGGTCCAAGAATGAGCTGCGATCGCAGTTATCCACCCTAAAAACCGCAGTTAAGCGCCCCAAATGGGCCGTATCCGGGAAAGCCGTTAGGGCTCTGATGAGCCGCGATCGGGACGGTTTTTCTCGTTCCCACGCGTGCGTCCACTGCCATTAAATTAAAGTTCAAATGGCAGTGGACGCACTGCAAGGCTCCAGCCGCTGGAAATAAGCTGTCATCTGTGACGCGCTACGCCGCGAATTGAACGCTCCACATGCAGCACGACAAATAGGACAAAAACTATCTGTGCGCAACATCAGTCAATAAGCTGCGATTGCAGCTATCCACCCTAAAAACCGCAGTTAAGCGCCCCAAATGGGCCGTATCCGTGAGCCTGAGTTTTCCAGGCTCATGCCCGATTTAAGTGTTTGGCGAGAATGTTGATAGCCAGTATAAACGGCAATACGCGGACGATTGCATCGTCGTGCATAAATTATTACCACGCGCCAACGGCAGCAATAATTTTTTACCGGATAAATTCACAAGTGTGAAGTTCAAACGTCAATTCTTTACCTTTTAATTTCTTATTAATGCTGTTGGAGGGCCATGGTTGTAATCAAATTTCCCCTTCGAAGCGAACATTTCCAAGAAACTGAAATCGACAATCCGGCGGCGGATGGTTCGCACCAGTTCAGGAGTGGCGCTGAGTTCGAGGGTAATCTGGAATCGGAATCCTGGCGCGATGCTTACGGTGATGGCCAAGAACGCTTGCAGCCTAAGAATTCCGGTCGAAAAAAAGCTCTGTCGCCCGCGCAAGTAATTGCACAGTCCATAGGGCCGTCCAGTCCCATGCCTACGGTAAGAAAGCGCACGCCGACCCCGGCGGAAGTCATCGCTCAATCGCTACAGCCCACGAATTTTGGCGGTGCGGGATTGCTGGGCGATTCTTTTTGGCAAGGCTGGATGGAGCATGAAGAGTACCTGCGCAGGAAATGCAATTATCTGTTAGGCGGCAACAGGGAGGAGGCCGAGGACGTTTTGAGCGCGGCGATGATGCAGGCTTTCCAGAACTTTACCAACCAATCCTGCGGCGTCGGCAATATGCGGGCCTGGTTGACGACTATTGTCCATAATGCATGCATGGACGGATTCCGCAAATCAAAACGCAAGAATAATTACTTTACCGACATTGAAACGTCGGAAATTGAGAATATACCCGCCGACTACGGCGCGCCGTCGCAATCGCCGGAAGACATCGTCAGAGTCCGGGAATCGCTGGACGAACTGTACCAGCTGATTTTGGCGTTGCCCGAGACCTTACGCGAGCCTCTTTTACTGAGAACGATAGAACATCTTTCCTACCCTGAGATTGCAACGCGGCTCAATCTAACCGAAGCCAATGTCCGCAAACGCCTCCAGCAGGCGCGCGACCGGCTTCGCGCCAGCAAACTGAGTGACGGTTTGTCCGAATACTCAGGAAACACTCCCCGTAACTATTAGTTTTGCATGGTCGGCTAGCCAACGGCGTACTTAAGCCGTTTGTTGATTTGTTCAATACCGCGTATACGAATTGTCCCTTGCACCACCGGTTAGGATCTGGTTACAAATAACTTCCCAAAATCACTGTTTTCGGTTGTCAGGCCGTTCGTGCTGAGCCTGTCGAAGCATGATCGGCTTGACGCGGTGGGTCGAAACTTTTCCGCCCACCTCATTCGACAAGCTCATGACAGGCTTCGACAAGGCTCTCCTGAGCGTAGCCGAAGGGCTCAGGGCGAACGGAAAAGTTTCATCCGATCCATATCGGGAAGTTATTACTGACCATATCCTTAGCGTTTATTGTCCCTCAGTCGGGTCCGCGTTTGCAGAGGTGGCGCTACCCGTATCCGAAATCTCGTCTGCACCTGGAGCCGCGGTTTTTTGATCAAGCCGTCGCGAAACTTCTTCGGTAATCATGTCTTTTATGGCGTCAAGGAATTGTTGCGTTGCTACGGCATGCTGGGCGGCAGCGGTTTTAACAGCGGTAGAGCCTGATGCTGTCAGCATGCTTAATGCAGCGACAAGTTTTTCGGTCGGGGTCGAAGCGACAACAGCGGCGTCCGCTTGGGTTACGGGGTCAGCGGGCTTTGAGGTGACTCCGGGTTCTGGAATCGCTACGGGTATCGCCTCTTTCACTGTCTGCAAAAAGGTGTCCAGGGTGTCGGTACTTTGCCGGGTATTGGCGACTGCCTGAGTTACCGCCTCCCGTTGCGCGGCAATAGCCTCTGCGAGGGTGGCTCTCTGGGATTCGAAGGAACGGCGGATGGATTCCCGATGCTGCATTGCCGCTTGTAAAATTTGCACCGTCGGATAAGGGCTGGCCGGTTCAGCGGCTTTCGCTGGAGGCTCATTCGTCGTGTCAGTCTCATTTGGGATGTCAGTCATGGCCGTGCCGATTTAACAATTGATTATGAAAAAAGATTTTAGCGCACGCATATTGGATAAACAATTTTAGTACATACAGTACCGGGCGCATTCCGAGGGTGGTGCGGTCAAAGAACGTCTTCCGAATTTCTGCGTTTATATGCCTATAAAGGGTGCGGCGGCAATGATTTATGCGGCCTGAAACATTGCCGCCGCCGGCGTATCCGGGTTGCCAAGGCTGAGGAAAAGGCGTTCTACATAGAGGTATCGATAAGCGTGTCAGCGCGGGAAATCCGTGGCGACGCTGATGGCGCTCATGCCGACTGTTTCAAGGTTGGTTGCGGCCATCGTGACAGCCGTCTGGGCTTGTGTCAGGATCTGGCTGTAGGAAGGATCTTTCGTCTCCAGAAGCAGCTTTAGCGCCATACCTTGGGCGGTGGAGGAGATAGCCATAATGTTACGCAAGTAGTCGGTTGCATCCTGTACCGCAAAGGCCGCAGCCTGGCTGGCTTTTTGATAAGCGATGCCGGAGTCTATCACTTTACTGGTATCGCTGCTGCCTATGCGGACGGCGTCCCGCGTCTGCTTGACCGCATCGACGATTTGCGAGTTGACCAGTACCTGATTGCTATCGGCGGTTGGGGTCTCCGGTTCAGCGGCTTTTTTTGCGTCTTCAGGGGCATCTTTTGGAGCGCCTGATTCGGCGGGATCTTTCATCTCGTCATTAGGGTCTTGGATATTTTCTTCACTCATAGCTGAAGTCCTCGTTTATTTGTCGATGTCATTATTTTTCCGATTTGGTCATACCGCCCGAGGAAATTTCCAGAATTTGCTTGCAGGCGGTTGAGGTGATCGCGTTGCTGATCTGTTGCAGACCGCCTTGCGCCTGCATCGAGTTCTGCATAGCCAAGCTGACGGAATGAGCCAGGGTCTGATACAGAACCGCCATGGCTTGGGCTGGTGCTTCGCCCAGCACCTTGACGTTGGTCTGTGTCACAGCGTCGGTGATTTGCGAATTGACCGGTGTGTTGTCTGCCATGGTTCTATGCCTCTTGGGTTAATTTGGCCGGGCGCTTGGCGCCCGGATGTTCAGCGCTTGGTTGCGGCCAATGCCACCAGCAGCGCCAGCAGTACACCGGAATTGTCGCTTTTGCCGAGTTTCGAGGCCGCCGTCGCCGCAGCCATGGTGTTGACGCTGTACATTTGAATCACACCCAGATTGGTCGCCGCCTGGCTGGAAATCGCCGCATGCTGCTGAGCCATGGTAGAGTTCTGGTAGAGGATGCCCAGCGAGTGAGCCATGGTCGTGTACAGCGAACCCATAGCGATGGCCGGTGCGTTGCCCAGGACTGAAATGTTGGCTTGCGTCACCGCATCGGTGATTTGTCCGTTTACGGCGGTCGGGAATGCCATAGAAATTCTCCAAATAAAAATCTGTAATGTGCGTCATGGTCTGTCTAAGTTGATATAGACGTGCCAATGGCGGTTTTGTGAGCGCTCCGTCGGCCTTATGGCGATTTCGGCTCAACTTTCAACAACATGGTGCAAATCACCGATGTAGCGCTGTTGCCAACCTGCTGCATCCCGCCCTGAGTCTGCATGGCGTTTTCCATCGACAGACTGGTCGAGTGCGCCAGCGCTTGGTAGGCGACGCCCAATGCTTCCCACGGCGACTCCCCGACGACCTTAACATTGGTCTGGGTGACGGCGTCGGTAATTTGCGGGTTTACCTGAGGATCTGGATTTGCCATAGCCTAACCCCCCGCTTATGTGACTACCGGCATTTGCGGCTCGGGAGGACGATGTTCGGTTACTGTCTGTTGCCACGACGAAGTTTGCAGGTTGACGGCTCTTTTTTGGGGCGGTTTAGTACCGAGAAGCTTGGTGACGTTCCGGGTCGTGACAGACAGCCCAACTGTCGCCTGTTGCTGTTGCTGATTCACCATGTTGGCGAACAGCACCGTCAGCGCCTGAGTTTGCCCTAGATAGGCGTTGATCGCCGCCGTTGCCGGTCCAAGTCCCAGCACATGGCTGCTGGTCTGGGTGACGCCGTCGGTAATCTGAGAATGCACTAATTTTGGCATGGCCGTTCCTCGTTATGTTGTTGATGCTGGATACGCCGCCATGCTCATTCCTCATCGCCGGCGGCGAATAATTGCGTGAGCTCCTGGGTCAGCGTGGTCGCTGCGATATTCGCGTATTGCGCCTGCTGGTTGACCATGTTGGCGAATAGAATGGTCTGCGACTGGGCCTGGCCGAGGTAGGCGTTGACCGCGGCCGTTGCCGGCCCCAACCCCAAAACATGGACCGAGCTTTGGGTGACTCCGTCAGTGATTTGCGCGTTGCAACCGGGGTCTCCATTACTCCCATGATCATGGGTATCCGGGTCTCCCGTTTGATTGGTATCTTTGATGTTATCCATGAGCTTCTCTTAATTTCAGGTGAGAAAATATGTCGTGAAAAGATAGGGTGATCTGGGCGACCACCCCCAATCTTAGCTTTGGGTAGCCTTGAGGGCGCTCAACAAGGCCAACATCGTATCGGGCACGTCGCTTTGGCTGACTTTGCTGGTAGCTACCGCGCCGGCCATGGTATCGACGCTGTACAGCTGAATCACGCCCTGATTGGTCGCCGCCTGTGCGGAGATAGCCAGCTGCTGTTGGGCGCTGGTGGCGTTTTGATACAAGATTCCGGTGGAATGGGCCAGGGATTGATAGATCGCGCCCATCGCCATGGCTGGGGCGTCGCCCAATACTTTTACGTTGGCTTGGGTTACTGCATCGGTGATTTGACCGTTAACGGCTGTTGGGATTGCCATAATAAAACTCCTTAACTGGATTTACGAATAAGTGATGATTTTTCCGCCGAGGCCTGCGCCTATAGGCGATGTTAAAACGTTGTTGCTGTTTTCAGAAACGTTTAATCGTTCCGGTATTGCGTTTTGCTAACTTCTGGTCGCTTTAAGGGCGGTCAACAAGGCCAGCATGGTGTCGGGCACGTCGCTTTGGCTGACTTTGCTGGTAGCCACCGCGCCGGCCATGGTATCGACGCTGTACAGCTGGATCACGCCCTGGTTGGTGGCCGCCTGTGCGGAGATAGCCAGCTGCTGCTGGGCGCTGGTGGCGTTTTGGTACAGGATTCCGGTGGAATGAGCGAGGGATTGATAGATCGCGCCCATCGCCATGGCTGGCGCATCGCCCAGCACTTTGACGTTGGTTTGGGTCACGGCATCGGTTATTTGATCGTTGACGGCGGTAGGGAATGCCATATCGAGTTCCTTATTTAAGTAATGAAAATAAAGTGGGGTGAGCCACCGGAGAAGACCGTAACCGGAAGGTTTCCGTCTCTGCTTAAATAGACGATTCGGCTTGGCGTTTGTGAATCGTTGGAAGAAGTTTTTGTAAAAAATAAAATATCGAGGTCGGAATATGTCTGTTGGCAGGATAACTTATCCAAATGACAGGGTAATCTATGGAGTGAGCAGCCTTGATTCCCAATGAGGCGGTGGAAACATGGGGAATCAGGTCTAACAGGCCCTGTAAGTTTAGAAAGTTAGCGTTTCCAGGATTACCCCCAATCTGGAGATTGAGGGGCGGATAATGAACGGAACAATAAAATGCAGCCTGCATCGTGGGCGAATCCGGCTGTTTTATCGGAGAAGGCTTACATTATTGCGGGAAACTTTCCGCCAAGGAAGTTTGCTCTTTTATATCCGGTTCGTTCCCGGTAACCATTGAGTTGATTTCTCCCAGCCAGGCTTGGATAAGTTTTATTTGCTTGGGATCATAGCCGCTGCCCCGATTGCCCACAATGCTGTTCGAAATCGGCAGGATTAGAGACTGGTCAATTTTTGGATACCTGGCGGCCACGAATATTTCGCATAATGGACGTTCCGCTTGATTTAAAAAATAGACCACAGGCATGTCATTAAAAATTTGCAGCCATCTTTGGAGGGCTTGTGTATGTTCGAGATCGTAGCCGTAGGGGGAAATGCGCCGCCCCCCGATAATCAGGCTTTCAACCATCGGCCAATTGCCGGGGTCGAGTCGTGGATAGCGGCCGGCGAGCAAAACGGCGATGCCGGTCTGGTCCATGCCGTTGAAATCGACCGTTTTCTCACCGACGATGATCTCCATGAAACCGAGCAGATCGGTTACATTGGCCCGTGCGGCAGGAAGGAACGCCCGCAAGCTCTTAATATCAAAATTACTTTCATTGTTTTTATGAGTAATTGTCTCGATATACAGCATATTCTCGATAACTTGATCGCAGCATTGGCCGAATCGCCCGCTTTCCTCTTCGTCTACGAGCTCTTTTATTTTATTTTGATAAATCCCTTGGAAGTCACTTATGCTTATCTTTAGAAAAATTGTAGAAAGCCGAAGAATAGGCAAAAGAGCTCCTGGGCTATAAGGCGCCTTATCAGGATTCTCGAAAAAAACAGCATCTTGCAGAAAGTTCAATGCGTCACGAGACAGACCATTCCCGTCATCGGCATTTCCCCGTATATCAAAGCCGGTGATCCCCTCGATCTGGCTACGGATGACTCCAAGCTGGTCGGCGGTCACCTGCGGGGCTTGGTTGAGCTGCTTGACCAAATTCAGCATCTGCTTATCGATGGGGGGATCGGTCTTTTCCACATACAGTGGTGTTGGCGAGTGCCTATTGCCATCGTTGGCCTTGGCAAGCGCGAATGCGGCAGCGCCGATAACTTCCAATCCCAAGTATTTATCTGTGCCGTCAAGTTGTAGGCCGAGTGCGGTGCTTTCGCGGGAACCGAAACGCTGGCTGACGTCATTAATCGCTTTAAGCTTCACTTTGTCTAATATTGGCAGCAGTACCCGTGCCGCGCCGATGCGGGTCACTCGCTCCCCAAACTTCTCATTTCCCATAGGATATCGAAGAATTTCCCGTGCCTTCGGGTCTTGTCCGGTGGCGTAGACGATAAAATCCACATTTATATTTTTTCCGCTACCGTTAGGCTCAGTGTATGTGATTGTGTAGCTTTCTTTATTCTGATCTATTGTAAGTCCACCCCTTCCTGAACTTTTATACTTTATAATGCAGTCTTCAACCGCCTTGATGGCCTGATCCCCTTTTATACTCTCATCAATTTCATAATGCTTGGTCGCCAACCAGAAAGGCTTATCGTTTGTTCTTAGCAAGTAATTAAGCGTAAATCCGTACTGTAACGCCGCGATGGCCGCGTCTATACCGGCATTGGGTCCCATCAAGGCCACTGTTTTGCCTTTGTCGCCATTCTTTTCAAGATTTCCGCACAGGCGCATAAAGCTGTCCAGGTCGAGTATCCCGCTTTCGAGGGATGTATCTAAAAAAGGCACGGTTATGCATATGTCGTTATTCTCTTTTGAATAAAGTCCTTCTTTTATAAGCAGTTCCTGCAAGAAATCCGGCACCGTGTGCGGGCCTGCACCGCCGCCATAAACGATCTTCAGCGCAGTAACCGGTGTGGGAAGTTTTTCCGGTGGGTAACCGACCGAAATGGGACGGTTGAATTGAACATACTCCAATTCGTTGACGGTGATCGAAGCGCCGATATCCTCCTTGAATACGACCGTCCCGTCCGCTGAACAACGTTCCAAAGGCTCAGTCAAGGTAATGGTTTTCGTGTCGATTTTGGTGACAAGCGCCGGAATATCATTGACTTGTTTGCCCGCTTTTATAAGACGCTGTTTCCAATCGGCGATTATTTTTTCGTTGTCACTGACCAGCACTTGCCTTTCGGTCGGATTTGGTGACTGTGAACGCCGGTCTTCAAGGCTGCGCCCGTACATGTACACGGCGTGGTTAACGATGCCCGCATCGCCTCGCACTACGTTTTGCCAGGCATCGACCCCGCCGATGATGCAAATTTTTTTCGCCCATTGGAGGTCTGCCATGTAAAGGTAGGTGGCTATGCTGTAGCCGCGTCCTACAAAAACAATATCGTAATCAAAATCAGCCATCTCTATTTCCCGTAATGGAATTTTATCGGTAAGGGCGCTAAGCGGTGATGTTACTGATAGTGTCTATCCAGCAACTGAAAAGCATTTCCCGTTCATCGCGTGGCGCGTCAAAAGGCGTCTCGGTTTGGGCGTCGTCCGGTTCCGAAGAATCTTTGGAATCGAGGACGGACGACGATCTGGCAACATATATTTGAACAGAAGACTGCAAACGTTCGACCAGATCATTTTGGGTTCTGGCCATTTCTGGTGGGATAGTTCGTTTGAGGTTCAGTTGCCCCATTTTCATTAAGGCCGTATTGGCTGTGATGAGCCCTAGAAATAACGGCAGTACTGTTTTGTTGGCAAAGTCAAGTGATTGTCTTAGCGATTCTATCGAGAGGGGATTTGATAATTGGAGGTTAAGCAAACACTGTTTAAAATCGGTCAGGGTTGCGACTATAGCGATTTGTGGTTCATCGTAGTCGGGGCGTTTTCGGAGACTGGCGATGACGGGATCCAGATTGTCCAGCACCGATTGGATCGCGTTGGATAGCAATACGCTCTTGGGCATTGTTGTGAACCTCTCTTATTGGCGATAAAAGTGGGCAAGGTCGACCACTGTTGGCATGTTAGTAAAAGCGGACGGGCAGTCTTGGGTTGTTTTTTGAGATGTAACGAGACAGGGACGAACGCTAAGCGGTATGTATATCCTGTCTCGTTTTAAGGTTTGTTGTTGGAGTTAGGTTTCGGCGGCTGCGGCACGCTGCCCTGGATGGCGTCGATGGCTTCGAGCGTCATTTCCATGACGTGTTTTTCAAGCTTCAGCATTTCTTCGCGCATTTCCGGGTACAGTGTATTGTTTTGAACCAGGATTGACATTTGGTTGGCGGTGGCGTCGGTAAATGTTTTAAGTGCTGACTGTATGGCGGCCTCGGTTGCTTTTACGCCGGCCGAACCATACATGATCCGGTCGAGCAGTTCTTGTTGAGAGGGCGTTTCGCTAGGCATGTTCGTGGTCTCCGGCAAAAGGGAAGGAGGGTGAATTCTTCCGGCGGCAGTGTTATTTGGGTTTTGATATTTTATTGCTGAGACGCGGCGGCGTGGGCGAGTCGTCAGTATTCAGCTCTTTGATGCTGGTCGTCGTTACGGTGACGTCATTTGAATTTCCGGCCGGGGTCCCGCAGGTGCGGGCATTATCGGGGGTGTCCTCCGGCTTTGCGGCTTGATTAGCGGATGGCGCGTCGTCAGCATCGTCGTCATCGGCCGTTGTGTTCGAGCTATCGGTATCATTCGTTGGCGGCGATAGCTCGGCGTCCTTCAAATCCTGATCCATTTCCAGCATATAGGTGATCGCTTCTATTTCTACATCGTTAGCGCCCAACTCCACAGTTTTTGCGTTCAACTCGACCCGCGAGGCTTCAAATACAACTTTCTCAGCCGTGTCCAATTCAATAGAAATCGCAACGGCATCGTCTGTATCCAATAATGCTACAGCCTCTTCGGGATTGGTATCCTCGTCGGGTTCATGGATCGTTGTCATAGGAAACTCCGTAGTCGTCTGTCAATAAAATTAACCGCCCATGCCGCCGGATGAAATTTCCAGAATTTGCTTGCAGGCGGTCGAGGTGATGGCGTTGCTGATTTGTTGCAGACCGCCTTGCGCCTGCATCGAATTCTGCATCGACAGGCTGACGGAATGAGAAAGGGTCTGATACAGAACCGCCATGGCCTGAGCCGGCGCCTCGCCCAGCACTTTGACGTTGGTCTGTGTTACTGCATCGGTGATTTGCGAATTGACCGGTGTGTTATCTGCCATGATGTTATGCCTCTTGAATTAGTTTGTCCGTGTGCTCTTAATGCCCATATTCAGCGTTTGCTTGCCGCCAATGCTACCAGCAGCGCCAGCAGCAGACCGGAGTTGTCGCTTTTACCCAGCCTTGAGGACGCCGTCGCCGCGGCCATGGTGTTGACGCTGTACATTTGAATCACTCCCAGGTTAGTCGCCGCCTGGCTGGAAATCGCCGCATGTTGCTGAGCCAGGGTAGAGTTCTGGTACAGAATGCCCAGCGAGTGAGCCATGGTCGTATACAGCGAACCCATGGCTACGGCCGGCGCATTGCCCAGGACTGACATGTTGGCTTGCGTCACCGCGTCGGTGATTTGTCCGTTTACGGCGGTCGGGAATGCCATAGAAATTCTCCAAATAAAAGTCTGTAAAGTGGCGTCATCAGCTGTCTAATTTACACAGACGTTCCGCGAACGGTTTTGTGAATAACTGGACATCATTTTTACGGCCCGACTTTTAACAACATGGTGCAAATCACCGATGTGGCGCTGTTGCCAACCTGTTGCATCCCGCCTTGAGTCTGCATGGCGTTTTCCATAGACAGACTGGTCGAGTGCGCCAGGGCTTGATAGGCGACGCCCAATGCCTCCCACGGCGATTCACCAACGTTTTTAACGTTAGTTTGGGTGACGGCGTCGGTAATTTGCGGGTTTACTTGAGGATCCGGATCCGCCATGACTGTTCCTCGCTATGTTGTTGGCATCGGATGCGTCATCCTGTTCATTCCCCGCCGCTGCCGGCAGCCAGTAACTGGGTCAGCTCCTGGGTCAACGAGGCTGCCGCGATATTCGCATACTGAGCCTGCTGGTTGACCATGTTGGAGAACAGGATGGTCTGCGACTGGGACTGGCCTATATAGGCGTTGACCGCGGCCGTTGCGGGACCCAAGCCCAAAACATTGACCGAGGTTTGGGTGACTCCGTCGGTGATTTGCGGGTTGCAACAAGAACTTCCGCCGGTTTCGTCGCTCTGGCTTGGCGGATCGCCGCTTGATGTTGGATCTGACATTTGTTTCTCCTGATCTTAGCTAAAAAATCGCCCTGTTACAGGGTGACGCTTGACTCATCCTGTAACATAAGCCGGTCTGGATTTGCCGCGCGTTAGGTCGGAAAGACGATGGCCTGTGAGACAACGCAACAACGGCCTAACGCACCAAGCCAAGCGCATTCTGGGCAGCCAAGCCGCCCAGGAACATGGATTTTTCATGGGCAAGGACTTAGGTGGCGTATGTGGGGCTGGTCTCCCACCCCCAGGCAAGCGTTTCGTACTTAACTCTTAGCTTTGGGTCGCCTTGAGCGCGGTCAACAAGGCCAGCATCGTATCGGGTACGTCGCTTTGGGCTACCTTGGCAGTGGAAACCGCACCGGCCATGGTATCGACGCTGTACAGCTGGATCACGCCCTGATTGGTGGCCGCTTGCGCGGAAATAGCCAGTTGCTGCTGTGCGCTGGTGGCGTTTTGATACAAGATGCCGGTGGAATGAGCGAGGGATTGGTAGATCGCGCCCATTGCCATAGCTGGGGCATCGCCTAATACTTTTACGTTGGCTTGAGTCACTGCATCGGTGATTTGGCCATTGACGGCTGTTGGGATTGCCATAGTTATACTCCTTAGTATATTTGTCGAAAATCGATTGGTCATTTGCTGCCGGGGACATCCCGATCAGCAGAATTCATTACAATTGCCGGGCCTTGGCGCGTTATCCGCCGGGTGCCCGAATATAAAACCCTGCGCTAGAATCTGGTCGCCTTCAGGGCGGTCAACAAGGCCAGCATCGTGTCGGGCACGTCGCTTTGCGCGACCTTGGCAGTGGAAACCGCGCCGGCCATGGTATCGACGCTGTACAGCTGAATCACGCCCTGATTGGTAGCGGCCTGTGCGGAGATTGCCAATTGCTGCTGGGCGCTGGTGGCATTCTCATAGAGGATGCCGGTAGAGTGGGCGAGGGATTGATATATCGCGCCCATCGCCATGGCCGGGGCGTCGCCCAGCACCTTGACGTTGGATTGGGTCACGGCATCGGTAATCTGATCATTAACGGCTGTTGGAAATGCCATAGTTAATCTCCTCCAATAAAATATCTAAGCTGCGGTTTTGCAGCAAGGGGTTAATCAACCACCGGACACCGGATGTTCGGCTGCGGATTCCCGAATCCGGCGGCATGTTGCTTCGGCATCGCCGAATTCATTAACTCTGCACTGCTTTGAGGGCAGTCAGCAGGGACAGTAAGTTGTTAGGTACATCGCTTTGGCTGACTTTGCTGGTGGCGACCGCTCCAGCCATGGTGTCAACGCTGTACAGCTGGATAACGCCCTGATTGGTGGCCGCTTGTGCGGAGATAGCCAGTTGCTGTTGGGCGCTGGTAGCGTTCTGGTACAAGATTCCGGTGGAATGTGCCAGGGATTGATAGATCGCTCCCATTGCCATGGCTGGGGCGTCGCCCAGCACCTTGACGTTGGATTGGGTCACGGCATCGGTAATCTGATCGTTGACGGCGGTAGGGAATGCCATAATCGAGTTCCTTATTGAGTTGATGGAAACAAGGTGGTGTCGAGCCACCGGGATTGACCGGCAGCTTGTAGGTCACTGGTCTTTGCATTAATAGACGATTCTGTCCGGTATTTGTGAACGAGTTGAAGAGGATTTTTTTTGTTTTTTTTGTAACTATTTGGCAATAGAGTAGGGATGCGCTGGTTGGACGGATAAAAGGCAAAAGGCAAAAGGCGAAAAACATCTTTCACTCTTTGTCTTTCGCCTTGTGCCTGTAATATTTTTTGTCTCAATGGATTCCGCCGGGGCTTGTTTTTGGCTTGCTGTCAGCCTTTCGGCGGGTGACCGTCTGCCGGGGCAAGCGTTATCGTGCCCAAACGCAGACCCACCGGGCCTTTATCGGTCATTTCGATAAACGCGAACAAAAACGCGGGAGCTGGTGCCTGATTATCGAGGGTCGACGCTGCCGGAATGGCTAGCACAGTGGGGCTGGTCATCCGGCATCCTTCGCCGAGACCGTTTACAGGCCAGTCCAGCTTCTCCGTTGCGCCGGTGTCGTCGAACAACATCAGTTGCGGCGCGGCATCGGTCGTCGCCAGAAGAAAATAAACGCCGTCCCGGACATCCACATCGAACTCCGCAACGATCGGCTCGTCTACGATAGGCACGATATAACCGACCGATTCCAGCGATTCGTCGAACGAGACCAGCTTGACCGAGCCGAGCGCCACGCCATGCGAGGACAACATTGCCGCCTGCCTGCCGCCTTCCTGATACACAGCCCACAACGTGGTATCGCCCGGCGCATACTGAAACACTGCGCCCGAAACGGCAGGAACCAGCTTGACGCCTTTAGCCGGTCGGTTGCCGGTTGCCGACGGGAACAGCATCAGCGTCTCGCCGTCCGCAACGGCGGTCGTGCAGGCTTTCATCGCGGAAGCCGGAGCCGCGCCGCGTACAAAACGCGGATGACTGTAATCCGCTTGGTCCAGGATATTCGGAATATCCAGCGTGCCTTCTTTGGCGCCGCCGACCAACAGGGCGTTGACGGCCCCGCCGAAAGCCAGTATCGCTCCGGCGGTTCCGCCGTCAGCGGCGTTCGCCAAGGCCCAGTCCGGCACCGAGGGCAGCCATTGCGGCACGATGATCGTCGGCCGGGAACTGGAAGAGGCATCCAGGATTACACCGCCTATTTCCAGGTTCGGAATAGGCATCAGCGTCGTTTCGTAAGGCATGTCGTTGGCTATGCTGATTTTCGATATGCCTGCGGCGGTCCTCGCCATGTAAAGCGCTACGCCCGAAGCGCCGCCGACCAGGCGCAACAGTCCGGTGATTTCCAGGTCCACTAAGTCAGAGATGGCGGCTTTTCCGTTCAGCATGGGATTTTTACGATATTTAAAGTTGTGCCGATCAGTTCAGGTTAATGGAACTCGGATGACGCGGATTAAAAAGCCCAAAACAAACTGTTTAAAAATCCGTTAAAACCGTCCGATCCGCGCCATCCGCCGACTGCATGGACAGATATTTGCTCCTGCAATATCTGCATTCCCCACATCCCTGTGGGTTATGCAGGAGGTAGCGCAATGCAGGAGCAATTGCCGAGTTCCATGTCTCTAAGCGCCGGCGGCCCGCTCTGCGAAGATGACCGGGAGCTGATACGGGTTTTGCTTGACGAACCCGGCGTTAGGCAGTTTTACAGGGGCGGAAGTTTCGAGAAAGCGGTACCACTGTCCGGTCGGCTTGAGTATGCTGGGCCGTTCCAATCCGGTTATCGACTCGCTAACCCAGGACAGCCAATTGGCAAACGGCGCCGAGCCGTAGGATGGATCGAAAAATATGTCGATTCCAATCTGTTGCAGCCGGACAAGGAAATGATTCTGGAACGCGGGCGGCGGCGTTGGGCTGTTCTGTCCGGCTCCGGGGGACCAGATCGCCCAACCTGCATTGGAACCGCCGCTTCCTCCCGCCTTGCCGTCGTTATTCATAAAATGGGTATAGGCTGTGCCGTTCGCGTAGGGCGGTGCGTTGAACGTCCAGTTGCGCATCAGGAACCGAACCGCTTCCGCCGATAAGCCGGGATTGGGTTTAACTTGGATCAGCCCCGCTCCGTCAATGCCGTGGATGCCGAACATCGACATCAGCATCTGTGCAAAGGACAGGCTGGAACCGCCGCCGTCGGCGATAAGCAGCTGCGGGGCTACGGCGCCGACAGCGGTAACGGTCAAATGCTGCGCCGCGCCCAGGCGCGGATGCCAATATGCGAGCAGGACGCCGTCGTGCTTGCGTTTGAGCTTGATGTTGGGGTTTTCGGGATGAAAGGCCGAGTAAATCCCGAACGCCGCTCCGACAGCATCGGCCGTTTCTTTACCGGCGGCACAGGAAATATCGAGCACCGTCCATAGCGTATAAGCCGTTTTGGCGGCATCGGGATCGTTAAGCGCGTTCTGCGCTGTCGTTATCGGATCTTCCAGCGTCACATAAATGCCGTGTTCGGTCACGTCGAACAATGTCCAGTTTTGACCGCCGGTATTGAGTTCCCAAAAAATCAACAGCGGGTCTTCGTGCAAAATGACATCGGGCAAATTGGCGCTGTTGGAGACAGGGAAAATGACTGTGGCGTTGCCGACAGCCGGAATGCTCACCTCTTGCCGCCAGCCGAGCCGGCTTGCCCGGCCGCCGGACCGGCGAAAATAAGCGCTGGCCCGGATCGGCGTATTGTCCGCGTCGATCTTCGGCCGCCGGGTGACGTTGATTTTTGCGGCTATGCCGATAGGGGTATTCCGGGTATAGGTTTGGGGCGGCTGATATAAGACTGGTTGCGGGTATTCCTGCACAGTGCCCGGATTGGCGCGATGCCAAACCCGTGGAAAATGCTTGCAATAGCCCAGCCTGGCCAGCGTGGAACCTGTCACATAGTCGATCGTCACGGCGCGCCCGCCGCTGAAAGTGATGTTGTCGACCGCCAGTTGCGGCCCGTCGTTCCGCCATTGCCGGGGCGCGCGAATATCGAGTTGCGCCCGGAGCTGTTGCCCGCCGACGGTCGCGCTCAGGTTTACCGTGTTTGCCGCATCCAGCCGCACGGTGCGCAGACGCGCCTCAACACCGGCTTCGACCTGATTGGGGTTGCCGTTGTCGGCCCAGGCGATGTAAGCCCAGGCCGCCGCCGTATCCGGCACGGTCTCGGCCCGGACGACGGCTTTCGGGATCGGGGCTGAAATGTCGAACACATTCGGGTTGGTCAGCCGGTAGCTGTACCATTGTTGCGCTACGCCGGTTTCAAAGCCGTACACCGGGATGGTCAGCGCATTAAGGGTGGGCGTTACCTTGATTCTGGCGACCAGCGCGGTCCCGCTGACGGCGGCCTTGACAGAATATCCCGCCTGCCCGAACGGCGTCAGCACATTCCTGGCCAGAATCCTGCGATTGGCCTGGCTTCCGTGAGTTCCGTCGCCGGTCCAGGCGATATAAGCCCACGCGGCCTTATCGTCAGGGGCGGTGGTCACGGTTACGGTGACGTTTTGTTTAAGCGCATAGCTGACCGAATAATCCGAAACATTTCCCGCCGCCATGATGGCGTCGATAATCCGATCCACAGTGGACACTTGCATGGACACAAGAGTCGGCGTGATTTGGATGACCGCGGTGCGCGTCGTGTCGCCCACGGTGACGGTGATGGTATATCCGGCCTGGCCGAAAGGGCTCAAGGCATTGCGCGCCAATGTCTTGATGTTGGCTTGACCGGTAGCGGCGGCATTGCCGGTCCAAACGAGATGGGACCATGCTTCTTCGCTGACCGGCTCGGTTACGGCGCTGATCGAAATGGCGCCGTTGCCGTAGGGGATCGTATAGTGCGAGGTATTCCCGGTGGTTGACATCGGGGTCACGATCCCGGACTCAGTGGACACGATCAACGCCGTGAACCGGGGCACCACTTCGATTTTAGCTTCATACGTCGGGTTGAGTCTGGCGGCTACCGACACGGGCTTGCCCGGCGGCGTCATCGCATTGCGCGGCACCAGGCGGCGGTCATACGGATGATCGAAATCCACGCAGCCGCCCTCCCAGCTTAGATAACGGTAGGCATCCGTGTTGTCCGGCATCATTGCGGCACGCACCACGATGGGTTGACCATCGGCGGCGTAGTGCGCGATCCAGCGGTCGCCGATTTTTACCGAGTTGCTGACATCGAGACCGCCCAGCAGGGGCCGAACCGTTACGGCGATCCGCAAGCGTGTGTTGCCGAGCCACGCGGCAACGGTCATAGGCTGGTCCGGGCGGCTTATCCGGTCGCGGGGGAGCAGGCGGTAGTCGTTGGCATAACCGGCTTCGCCGCCTTCCCAAATCAGGGACTCGAACACGCCGGGGACGGACGGTTCCACGACGGCCCGGATGGTGACTACGCCAACCTGCGCGTATTCCGCGGCATATTGGCCGTCGCCGGTCTCGTCGGCCCCGCTGACTTCGAGGCGCAACAACCGGCCTTCGACCGGCGGGGGCGGCGGCATTAGAGCCGCGGTCAAACACGCCACCAGTGTCTGCACGGCATTTTGCAGTGCAAGCAGATTGACATTGTGTTGCGTCGCCATCGAGGGCGGAATGGAACGGTTGGTATTTAACTGTCCCATCTTGGTTATCGCCACATTGGCAATAATCAGATGTTCGAGCAGAGGCAGGACGGTGAACTCCGCCGAGCTTTGCAGCTCCGCCATGACCGACATCGGCAGGGAAGGGGCGATGCTGACGATCAACAAGGCTTGCTTGAAATCATTCAATAAACCGATGTCGGTGGCGAAAGCCGTGTTGTCGTTGAAATCAGGCCGCGCCTCGATGTCGTTGATGACGACCGGCAGACGCTCAAGCGTTTGTTTGATGGATTGGTTTAGTCTGGGATTGCTCGGCATGTTTACTTTCTAATCGGGTGATGTCCTTAGGGCTTTCGGTTTTGAGAAATACGGATATTGTCCGGCGCGTAGCCGAGTCTGTTTCCGCACTTACAGAAAACAGACGGCTTATGAATGATTTTGTGAATTATATGTAGACCTTGCGGGGTGTTTTAAGCATCAAGCGAAATAAATCGGAGCGGCGGGAAAGTCTTGGTTGGCGTGGATTTCACTGACCAACAAATAATATAACTGATGTTACGCACGGCTGGTATTTCTCCCGTTTGCCCGCGCCGAGTACCGGAGCTTTCGCGGGGCAAGTCGGCAGGATAGCCGATTTGCATGTGCCGAGTGATTCAAGCGGCAACCGGGCCGCCTGTTGACTCGCGCCTTCCAGGCGTTCGCACTTTGTGCGCCTTTGGCGTTCCAATCCGCTGGGAGCGGATTGGTCTTTGCTTATTTTCTTTTCGACGGCATGGACAGATATTTGCTTCTCGGCAACAAATAAAGACCGCGTAACATCTTAATGCGGCTTTTTAGCCTGCCGCGGCGGGATTGTCCGTTGGTGGAACCGTGATGGCGCCCAAGCGGATGCCCAGCGGCCCTTTATCGGACATTTCTATAAAGGCGAACAAAAACTCGGGTGTTTGTCCTTGGTTATTGCTGAAGGCTTCGTCGGGCGATAATGCAGGAGCGGCAAGAACGGTGGGGCCGGCTATCCAGTGACCCTCGCCGAGACCGTTCGCAGGCCAGTCGAGTTTCGTCGTTGCGCCATTGGTGTCGAACAGGACGAGCTGCGGTATGCTATCGGTTGCCGCCAGCAGGAAATAGAGACCGTCCCGGATATCCACGTCGAATTCCGAAATGACCGGATCATCGATGATTGACACGGCATGGCCGGCGGTCTTCAGCGACTTGTCGAATGAGCTTAGTTTGACTGACCCCAGCACCGCGCCGGTCGGGGATAGAACCGCCGACTCCTTACCGCCCTGTTGGTAGACGAGCCACAACGCGCTATCGTTCGATGCGTCCTGAAACACAACACCCGAAAGAGCTGAAACCAGCTTGATGCCTTTTGCCGGTTGTTTAACCGATGCAGGCGGGAACAGCATCAACGTCTCGCCGTTCGCAATGGCGGACGTGTAGGCTTGGGCTGCTGAAGCCGGAACAGTGCCGCGTAGAAAGCGCGGATTGCTGTAATCCGTATCTTCCAGAATATTTGGAATGTCCAGCGTCCCGTCTTCGGCGGAACCAATCAGAAGGGCGTTATCGGCGCCGCCGAAAGCCAGGATAGCGGCGGCTGTGCTGTTGTCGGCCGCCACGGTCACGGCCCAGTCCGGCGCTGTAGGCAGCCACTGCGGTATGATGATAGTGGGCCAGGACGAGGCGGCGTCGAGGGTGAATCCTTCAATCTTCCGGTTAGACGTGGGACTCAGTGTTGTTTCGTAGGGCATGCCGTTGACTTCGCTGATCTCTGACGTCCCATCGCCGGTTTTCGACATATAAAGCGCTATTCCTGTCGCGCCGCCAACCAGCCGCAACATTCCGGTGACCTCTAGGCTCACCAAGTCTGAAATTATAACTTTTTGATCCACCATGGAGTTTCTCCGATACCTGAAGTTGTATTAATTAATAGCTGTATTGTCGGAAGCGTAACGCAGCTTGACCAGATTGTCAGGAGCCAGGTTAGGGTTTTGTTTAACGAATCCCGCGTTAGTTTGCGGCACTGGATTAGGCGCACGGAAGTGATACCACTTGGTCGGAGGTTGACGCATGCCGCTTCGTTCCAGCCCCGCTATCGATATGTTTACCCATGTCTGCCAGCTCCCAACTGGGACGGAACCGTAGGAAGGGTCAAAGAATAAATCAAGCCCAATCCCAATCTGCTCAAGCCGGACAATGAAATGATTTATGAAGGCCGGAGGAGGATTAGGGCTATTCTGGCCTGCACCTGCTGTCCATGTCGCCCAACCGGCGGGGGGATTCGGCGCCGTGCCGTCATTGCGTTTGTTATGGGTATAGGCGGTGCCGCTGGGCGGCGGCGGTTGGTTGAAGTCCCAGTTGCGCACCAGGAACCGGACTGCTTCCGGCGATACGGCTGGGTTTGACTCCACCTCAACCAGCCGCGCTCCGGCAATGCCGTGGATACCGAACATCGACATCAGCATTTGCGCAAAGGACAGGCAGGAACCGCTGCCGCTGGCGATAACCAAGTGCGGATCGACTACGCCGCCGGTTCGGGCAGTCAAATGCTGCGCCAATCCCGGACGCGGGTTCCAGTATTTGAATGTGACGTTGTCGTGCTTGCGCCTGAGCTTGTTGTTCGGGTCACTGGGCTGGAAGGCGGTGTAAATTCCGATTGCCGCTCCGGCGTCGTCGTTGGTTTCTTTTCCGGCGGCGCAGGAAATATCAAGCATGCTCCAAAGGGTATACGCGGTTCCGGCGGCAGCGGGATCGTTAAGCGTGTTCCGCTCGGTCGCAATGGGATCCGCCAGCGTCACATAGACGCTGTGTTCGCTGACGTCGAACAAAACCCAGTTTCCGACGCCGATGCGGAATTCCCAAAAGACCAACAGTTGGTCTTCATGCAAAACGACATCGGGCAAATTGGCGCTGTTGGCCGCAGGAAAAGCGACAGGGCCGCCTCCGGCCGCCGGAATGTCGACGTTTTGTTGCCAACTTAGCTGGCTGGCGTTGCCGCCCGGTCGGCGAAAAAAAGCGGTGGCCCGGATCGGCGTATTGTCCGCATCCGCATTCGGGGCTTGGGTGATGCCGATTTGCGCGGCAATACCGACGGGGGTATTGCGGGTATAGGTTTGGGGCGGCTGATACAGGACGGCCTGCGGATATTGCTGGGCGGTGCCGGGGTTGGCGCGATACCAAGTCCGTGGAAAATGTTCGGCATATCTTAGATTCGCCAGCGTGGAGCCCGTCTCATAATCGATCGTAACGGCGCGGCCGCCGCTGAAGGTGATGTTGTTCAGCGCCAGTTGCGCGCCGTTGGCGGGCCATTGTTGGGGCGCGCGAATCGCGAGTTGGGCCTGGAGTTGTTGTGCTCCGATGGTTGCGGTCAGGTTTACCGTGTTCGCGGCGTTCAGCCGCACGGTGCGCAGACGCGCTTGGCTGCCGGCCTCGACCTGGTTGAGATTGCCGTCGTCGGCCCAGACGATATAAGCCCAGGCTGCCGCAGTGTCCGGCGTGGTTGCCGCGCGGGCAACGGCTTTCGGGTTGGCGTCGGAGATATTGAAGGTGTTCGGATTGCTTAATTGGTAGCTATACCATTGTTGCCCGACTCCGGTGGCAAAGCCGTATACCGGGATGGTCAAGGCATTCAGGGTTGGGACTACCTTGATTCGGGCGATCAGGGCCGTCCCGTTGACGGTGGCTGTCACCGAACGCCCGGCTTGTCCGAACGGAGTCAGGGTATTGCGGGTTAGAGTCTTGATACTGGCCTGGCCGCCGTCAACGCCGTCGCCGGTCCAAACGATATAAGCCCATGCGGCTTGTTCCTGAGGGCTGGTCGTAGCGGTCACGGTGATGTTGCCATCGGCGTAATTGACTGCATAATCCGAGGTGTTTCCTATCGTCGCGGTCGCCGCAACCGCCCCGTCCACGGTAGACACGGCAAGGGATACAAGGGTCGGCACTACTTTGATGATGGCGGTGCGGGCTGTATCGCCCAACGTGGCGGTGATTGTTTTGCCTGCTTGACCGAAAGTGGTCAGGGCGTTACGCGGCAGGGTCTTGATATTGGCCTGGCCGCCGTCAACGCCGTCGCCGGTCCAGGCGATATAAGCCCATGCGGCTTGTTCCTGAGGGCTGGTCGTAGCGGTCACGGTGATGTTGCCATCGGCGTAATTGGCTGCATAATCCGAGGTATTTCCTACCGTCGCGGTTGCCGCAACCGCCCCATCCACGGTAGACACGGCAAGAGATACAAGGGTCGGCGCTACTTTGAGGATGGCGGTGCGGGCCGTATTGCCCAACGTGGCGGTGATTGTTTGGCCTTCCTGGCCGAAAGTGGTCAGGGCATTACGCGGCAGGGTCTTGATGTTAGCCTGGCCGCCGTCAACGCCGTTGCCGGTCCAGGCGATATGGGCCCATGCCTCAACGCTTGCCGGTTGGGTCACGGCGGTGACGGTGATGTTGCCGTTGCCGTAGGCGATAGTATAGCGCGAGGTATTGCCTTCGGTTGCTGTCGGGTTTGCAAGACCGTCGCCGGTGGTCACCGTCAGAGCAGTGAGTTGAGGCACCACTTCGATTTGAACCTCAAGTTGCGGATTGAGTTTGGCGGACACGGCAACCGGCTTGCCCGGTTGGGTCACCGCGTTGCGCGGCACCAGACGGCGGTCATTTTGATGCTGTGGGTCTATGTTGCCGCCATCCCAGCTAAGATAGCGGTAGGCGTCCGGGATGTCCGGCATCATTGTTGCCCGTACCGTGACAGGTTCGCCGTCGGCAGAGTATTGAGCGATCCAGCGTTCTCCGTTATATATCGCGTTGCTGACATCCAGGCCGCCCAGCAGCGGCCGCACGGTCACGGAGATTTGCAGGCGCGTGTCGCCGAGCCATGCGGTAATAACCGCCGGACTGTCTTTCCGGGTTATCCGGTCGAGGGGGATTAGGCGGCAATCCTTGGTGGAGCCGGATTCGCCTCCCTCCCAGTTCAGGGACTCGATGACAGAAGGGTCGTTCGGCTCAACGACAGCGCGGATTACGACGTTGCCGACCGGCGCATAATCGGCGATATAGCGGTTATCGTCTATCTTTTGGGCGCCGCTGACTTCAAGACGCAGCAACCGGCCTTTTTCCGGTGGAGGGGGCGTTAGGGCTTCCGATAAATAGGCCACCAGCAACTGCACCTCATCTTGGAATGAAGCCAGATTTATATTGAGCTTCGTCGCCAGTGTAGGGGTAATGGTGCGGTTGGTGTTTAACTGTCCCATCTTGGTGATCGCCACATTGGCGGCGATCTGGTTTTCGACCATAGGCAGGATGGTGTTCTTCGCCGTATTTTGCAATTCGGCCATTGCGGATGTCGACAGAGATGGGGCAACGTTCGCGATCAGCAACTCCTGTTTGAAGTTGTTCAAGTGCTTGATGTCGTCGGCGAACGCCGGATTTTGGTTGTAATCCGGCCGTTCCTGAATATCGCTGACGACGACAGGCAGGCTCTCAAGGACTTGTTTTATTGATTGGTCCAGTTTGGGATTGTTTGACATGTTGACTTATTTCCTTATCGGGTGATGGGCTCGATGGGTTATTCGGTCTTCAGGAACGCGGCTATTGCTGGGGGATCCGATCCCTTTTTCGATGCGTTCCCGTCCTTAAGGAAATAGACGGTTTGCAGCTATTTTTGTGAATTACCCGTTACTGATCGGGTGAGGAACTGGGTGCATGGATTGCGTGGCTTACGCTCAGAGGATTTGAACGAGTTGGCAGGCTTCGCCCGCGCCATTCTCATCGCTAAAAAAGCCGGGATTTATAATGCCTGCCGGCTTTTAGCTCTTGTTGTCCAAGCTGAGCAGCCAGTCATCGAATTGCTTGGACAGTATGTCGTCTGTTTCCGAGCCGGAGGCCGGTGTCAAGCAGACTATAAGTGTCTGGATAGCGTCTTGCAGCAGAGCCATGTTTGCATTGTGGTCTATCGCATCCTTGGGCTCGATGGTTCGATGAGTGTTCAACTGTCCCATCTTGGCGATGACCACATTGGCGGAAATCAGGCTTTCGATCAGCGGCTGGATGGTGTTCTTTGCGGTACTTTGCAATTCGGTCAATAGAGCCGGGGACGGGGATGGGGCGTCTTTTACAATCAGCAGTTGTTGCTTGAATGCGTTCAAGCGGCTGACGTCCGCGGCAAATTCCGTGTTTTTGGCGTAATCTTTTCGCTGCTCAATGTCGCTGACGACAACCGGCAGGCGCTCTAACACTTGGTTTATCGATTGGGTTAATTTTGGGTCGAGTGGCATGTTCTTGAGCTCCTTTCAGGGGGTGATAGGATTTATGAGGTTTTCAATCAAAAGAAACGCCTGAGGGTTTATGCCGCATTACAGCCGCCCTAAGCGAATGATTTGTGCGTCCGTTTGTTAATGAAAATGTAGCGGCGGAGAAACAATCGGTCCCGCTTAGCTGTCGACCAAGTGATCGTGACCGCAGTTCATGCTGTTATTAAGTTATGGCTACGGCGACGATGAAAAAACGGCCTGAGCCGTCCAGTGCGACATTCTGTAATGTCGTCACGGCGTTTTGGGTCGGGTCCCAGACGTAAGCAACGCGGCCTTCGTCCTGATTCCAGAACCAGGCGAGTCCCGGATTTTCTCCGCCGACGGCGTCTTTGCTAAATACGCCGGACGTTGCCAGTAGCGCTATGCAGTTCAACTGCTTGTTTGCTTTTTGCAATGCCTGGATTTTGATTACGTCTTTTTTAAAACGCGTCCAGGCATCGCGATGAGGATACTGAACACTGGGATTGATGCATTTGAGTTCTATATAAGTTTCATCGGCGATTGATATAGACTCTTTTCGATACAGGAAGAAGTCGCATCTTGCGGCATAGCGCGCATTGGAAGTAGTTCCTACCGGGGCAAGGCCATCATCGGCGTCATAGGTGAGATACGGGTTGAATAAGTTGCCTGACGGATAAGGCAGTTCCCTTTCGCAGATCCAGTTTTGGTTGAGGCTAACGAAGGTGCGGGCGATTTCAACTTGAAGCCAGACTTCCCAGCCGCCCCGGATGTCGGGCGTGTCGGCCAGAAAAGCGGCTGTCTGAGGGTTATAGTAGGCTTGCAAGTACTGGAGGAATGGCTTGGCGCGCATGATGTCGTTCTCATCCAAAAAAGAGTAAGGAGTAGAATGGCCGATGGGTCTTATCACTTAACCCGATCGTCTTTAATATTGGTGCTTTGCCGCCGCCCCGTATAACACAGTGCCGGAATCGCCCAATGCCTTAAATACTAAGACGGCGATGCGCGCATTTTGTGAAAATATTACTCACCGGACTTCGTTATTCAAAACGCTTGAGCCAGTTTGGTTGGATTCACAATTTTTTCGGCTGATCGTCTACTTAGGCAGACTACCTTCGATCTTACGGCCGGAATGTATTTTGTTTCAACGCCTGCAGGTTTACCGATGCCGGGAAATGGAGTGCGGGGTTATTCAGGACGGAGCCACTCCGGTTGTTGATACGGGTTGTCTGCTCACTATTAAAATCAATTAGGAGACATCATATGAACACAGTACTTTCTTTGGGATACCGTTTTGTGAAAACGGCGGTTATGGCGGCAAGTCTGCTTGCGGTGGCAAATCCGGCGTTTGCCCTTGAGATCAATAACAATGCGAATGCAACGTTGAACGTTTCTATCAAAGAATGCGCGAATCCGCCTATTTCCACCAAAGTAGCGCCGGACCAGACCTATGGTTGCGTTACCGGGGAACAGTGTTCTGGAACTTGCAGCTACAGTATTGAATCTTCCGGCAGCAATAGTTGTAACGGTAAGATTGACGCCGGCTCGGGCTTGCAGGTTAATCCTGGGCTGAATTGCAAACCGTATTAGCGCATTTCATCGTGCGGGCATGACTGTATGCCCGCCATTTGGATGTTTGTAGTCCAGGTTTGCTCAGTATGTAGCGGGCAATAAAAAGCCCGCATAAAGCGGGCGTGTTGAGTGCTGTTATTATTATTATTCAGTTGTCGTTTGTACAACTTGACCCAAGCAGTGTCACTTATTTTATTATTATTATTCAGCTAGTCTAAAAGACTAAATTCCCCCTCTTAGTCGGTAATTAAACCGGGCTCACTCCGTTAAGCCGGGGCAAATTCTATTCAAATGGAACCTCGTTGTCTATTTAAAAATGGGGTTTTTTCGGAAAAATATAACGCTATCTTAAATGTGTAATAAATACAGTTTGTTATTGAGTGTTAGCGATTTCTAATAAACGAAACGGCAGGCAAGCAGTGCTTTTTTGTTCAGCTAACGTTCAGGTTCTTATCGGTTGAGGCGGGCTTCTTCTTCCTGATTGAGAAAGAAGCTGAGCCGTTCATTAAGGATCGCGGATAGCTGGAAATTAAGGCCTTTCGATTTTTGAGCCAGTTTTATTTGCAGGATTGCATCCTTGGTTTGCCCCGTTGCATAGTAGTATTCCGCAAGATAACGATGGGACTCGGCGGGGTGGTTTAAGTCGCTATAAACTTGTGCCAACAGTTGCGAATAAATCGGTTGCTGTTGGGTTTTGGGTTTTAACGACAGTAAGGTCTTCCGCGCCAATTCAGGCTTACCCGCTTTTAGCAGAGAGGTGACGTATTCGAGCTTGATGGCTTCGTTATTAGGAAATTGCTCGGTCAATTTTTTATATCGGGCAAGCGCTACAGTGTAATTCTTGGATTCCAGCGCTGTACGGGCAAGCGCGGTTATGTATTGAGGCTGGTTGGGATATTCTTTGATGAGTTGTTCAAAAATGGCTTCCGCTTCATTGTATTTTTGCATGTTAAGCTCGGACAGACCTAGTCCGTACCGGGCGACGGTGCGTTGTTCAGTCGTGCCCTGGATTGACCGGGACTGGAAGTATTTAAGCGTATCGGCATTGTCCTTGCCGGTCAGCACGCGGATTTTTGCTTTGGCTAACTGGTAACCCAGTGAGTCCGGGTATTGTTTATAGGGATAGGTTTCAGCGCGGCCGCGTGTGTCGGAAATACGTGACGCGGTAACCGGGTGAGTTCTTAAAAACTCGGGGATATTCTGCCCGTAATAGCGGCTGGATTGCTGTAAGCGTTCGAAAAAAGTGGGCATGCTGCGCGGGTCATATTGCGACGCCGCCAGGGTTTGCATGCCGACACGATCGGCTTCGGCCTCGTTCTCGCGGGTAAAATCAATCTGAAACTGCACGCTGCCGGCCTGAATGGCTACGATAGCGGCCTGACCAAGAGCGGGCGATTGAGTGCCCAATAAAATAGCGGCCAAGGTTGCTGCGGCGGTAGGGATCGACAGGCGGCTGGAGGCTTCATAAGCGCGGTATAAATGGCGCTGGGTAACGTGGGCGATTTCGTGCGCCATAACCGAGGCTAATTCGCTTTCGGCTTCGGTGATTAAAATTAATCCCGAGTTTACGCCAATATAGCCGCCGGGCCCCGCAAAAGCGTTAATGTCATCTTCCAGCACCACAAAAAAATGGAACGGATTGCTCGGCGCATCGCTGTTGGCGACCAATTTTTCACCGATCGTCTGGATGTAGTGTTGAATTTCGGCATCCTGGTTGATGGAGATTTGCGAGTGCAGGCTGCGGAAAAATGCTTCGCCGAACTCTTTTTCTTCGGCGGGTGTAATCAGGGCGCCGGAGGAATCGCCCATGTCGGGCAATTCGATTTTGGTGATTTCAACGGCCTGCTGTGGAGCAGGGAACAGAGCAAGGCTCAAGGCCAGCGTAATAGCGGATGGTTTGAATTTCATACGATGAGGCGGAATAAAATTTAACTTGATTGTTGGCGGCTCAATCATCATATCCCGTCGGTTTATGAGCTTGAGTTTTATCCCGCGGATGCGGCGCGGGACAAGTCTATTGTTCCAGATATTCTTCTGTTTCGCAAAGCGGTAAGGATATGTACCGGTTGCGGCCTTTCAGCTTGGCTTGATAGAGCGCTACGTCGGCTTTGTTTAACAGGCTGTCGCCGTTTCCCGGGATACCGGTATAGAGGCCGATGCTAATGGTTATCTGGTTGAACGGGCGGGATTTTAGATGCGGTATTTCCAGGTTGAGAACGGCGTTTCTGAGCTTTTCAGCAAATTGCTCGGCGACTTGTTGGGGTAAATGCGGCATTACCAGAACGAATTCTTCTCCGCCATACCGCGCCACTATGTCGGTAGCGCGGGAGAGTTGGGATTTTAATGCATTGGCGACGAGCTTTATTACATTATCGCCGGCCATATGTCCGTAGTAATCGTTGTACGACTTAAAAAAATCAATGTCGACCATGAAGACGGATAAAGAGTGTTTTCGCCTTTTTGCATCGGCTACGGCCATTTCGTAATGCGCGTCGAAGAATCTGCGATTGCAGATGTCGGTCAAGCTGTCGGTTGTTGCTTCTTTTTTCAGAATTTCCGAATGAGAGCGCAATATTTTTTCGCGCTTGATTGATGGGCTGGAGTCGGTTATCTGAATAAGACAGCAGGATTCACTCAACTGTGACTGAATGGGGGTGATGGTGATCGATTGATACATCCTGGTTTGCTGTTGAGTCCCGTGTGCGTTATACAGCGGTAGCGGCGCGCGATGCAGCGCCGTGGATAAAACCACCGGCAGTCTATATGTCAGCGTGTTTTTGAGCGCGGCCAGGAATGCGGGCGACACAGGTTCTGTAAACACTTTTTCAAGTTGCTGATTAAGTGCCTCAGCTTCTTTAATATTACTATGTTTGGCGATCCAGTTATTCCACAGCAATATCTTGCCGCAGTCATCAACAACGCACACGCCGAGGTTAAGCGCATGAAATATATCTTCCATGTCAAAACGATTGCTCCCCGGCTGCGCGGGGGCAGGAGGCGGGACTCTCAAAATAGGCATTTTAGGCGACTCAGGGGCAGTTGCCGGGATTTTATTCATGTAATATTGCCCAGGAATTGATCAAGATGAGAGACAAGATTATCCAGCGATGCCGAGCTTAACAGAAAGACGAGGTTGCCGGCCGTATGCCGTTTTTCAATGGTGAGATCGATGTGCAGCACCATAATATAGGGCTGAGTGGAATTCTCTTTGAGCCGGTGTAATATTTCATCGGCTGATGCGACGGCATAATCGGGCAAGGAGCTTTCCAGCGTAAAACTGAATATGTCGGCCATTGCCGACAGGCAGGCGTTTAAAATGATGTTACCCAATTCACACATGGCTTCATGTTCAAATTCCGCAAGTTCGTCAATGCTCATTTGAGACCCCATCATGTCACCCACGATCTTCAACGCTTGATCTTCGGTAAATAAAAGCACGGCCTCGGCATTAAACGGGCCGCGGAAGTGTTGGTTTACCGCGCCAAACCGGCCATTGTTTAGCGACAATGTCGCCGAGTTTATGTCTTCCGAGTTAATGATTTGAACAGAGGGAACGGAAATGCGCACTTCATCGCCGACGATCTCGCTTAGGCTTAATGCAGCACGGCCGGCGCCGATGCTGAAGACCTCCGCCAGAGCGTCAAGATGAAGTTCGCTAAGGCTGCTCATTTGGAATCTGAAAAACAGTTTAGCGCCAGGGTAATTGATTTTTCTGTGACCGGTTTTGCAACTAATATGGTTCCAAGCAGGCGTGCGCGTTCTTGATGCGTTTCTTGGATATTCGCCGAGAAAATAACGATTTTTATTGAAGGATATTTGGACAGCATCCGCTCCGCCGCATCGGTCCCAGAAATGCCCGGCATGTTAATATCCATGGTGCAGTAGTCGGGAAGGTCATTATCAATGAGTGCAATAGCTTCTTCGCCGCAGGCTGCTTCAGAGATTATCCATTCCGGGCGACGAGCAAGAATATGTGAACGGATTAACATTCTCGATACTTTGCTGTCATCGACGATCAAAAGCTTTTTTATTGGACTATCCACGGGAATGATTGATTTTTGCTGGATTTAAACTTGCCGCATTCTACATAAAAAGGCTGGGATGCTCAATTTAAAACCTTGTTATATGCGGCTAAATTTCAGTTGAACCCACGAGGTTGCGCGGCTTGGTTGGAATGTTAGTCCCGGCTCGATATTTTTTAGGCGCGGATTCGGATTGCGTCAGAAATTGACGTTGCCTTGTAGCCAGATTTTTTGAGTATCGGTAGAGAAGGTATCGGCATCGTAATTAGCGTATTTGGCCAGTAACGAATAATGCTTGCCGAATTTTTTGACCGCCTGGAAATCCCATTCCTTGCCATAATGAGCGCGGCCGGTATCGTCGGTAAAATCGTGATAAATGCCCGATAATACGAGGCTGTCGTTTTCCATGAACTTTGCGCTGACGGTGCCGAACACGTCACGGATACCGTCATTAGGCGTAATCAGGAATAAATCGGCCCAGCCCTGGAATGCATGGTTGGTGCCCAGCGGGGTATTAAAAGTCTTGTTTTGACCGAAGCCGTTAAGTTGTTCCATGGCGCCCTGGAAGCTGAAATTATAAGCGGTAAATCCCCCCATTAGATTGAAACGGTCCGCCTGATAGGGCGTCGGCGAATGCTGGTAATCCTGTTGAAAGCTCCATTCAGCGGTGTAAAGCAGGCTGTAATGTTCATGGAATTTTTTTGGTTTATCACTGTTAATGAAGCGTAGGCCGTATGTCTGGCTCGATTTTTGATAATTTTCCCGCTCGGTATAATCAAGCCAATAGCCGTAACCGATCAGGCTGCCATAGTCGCCGAGGCTATAGTTGGCATTGACGACGGGGGCGTTAATGTTCTCAGTCGTTGCGGTGAAGGTTTGCACGTTGCCTATATAGCCAACATTGACGGTCAGGTCTTCGATCGATTTATTGGTGATTAAAACCGAATCGAATGTTGTTTCCAGCTGCCGCCAGCCGACGTTGCCGATGAAGCGGTCGTCATCAAATTTGATGCGTTGCCGCCCGCCTTTAATAAAAGTATCGGGAACGCCCGCATAACCGATCCACATCTGGTTAAGTTCATTGTAGCCGGGGTCCGCGACGGTTGAATACTCAGGTTTGTCGCCGCGCCCATTGTTGTAATCCGATTGCAATGCGTGGGTGCCTTCGTATTCCACATAACCTTGCAGACCGTGGAATACCGGCGTGAGTAAGCCTAAGCGCGTGCGTATGGTATTGGCGTTGGCGGTTTTTTGCGCGCCCCTGTCCTGGTCAACATTTTCATAACGGTAATTAGCGTCAACTTTAACCGCCCCTCCGTCTCCGAACTTGAGTGCATCTTCAATGGATTGAGTCGTATCGGCGGATACTTGGCTATTGGCGGCAGCGAGTGACAGCAGCGTTACGGATAAGGCTGTCCATGGCGTTTTTTTGTGTTGCTGCGGCATGAAGCCCCCTTTGCATGGATGAAAACATAAAAATAATTATAACACTATTTATTATATTTCAAATAGATACGAGTGAATTGGGGAAACTGGGATAAGTTGTATTTTAGATATTGAATATCACCTGTTTTGTGTTAGTGTATCAGGCAATAACAATAAGAAAAAAGGGTGAATACCGTGCCGGACATTAATTCTTCTCAGCAAAAACATGCTCTAACCGCGAGCACCGTGGCATTCACCGTTTGCTTTGCGGTGTGGACTATCTTTTCAATCATCGGCTTGCAAATCCAGAAAGACCTGCATTTAAGCGAGACCGAATTCGGCTTGCTGGTCGGCACGCCGATACTTTCAGGTTCGTTAATTAGGCTGATTCTAGGCATCTGGAGCGACCAGTACGGCGGGCGTATCGTTTATGCGCTGGTCATGGTGACGGCGGCTATCGCCACCTTGCTGCTGACCCTCGTTGAAACGTATACCCTGTTTCTGGTCACGGCGCTCGGTATAGGGGTTGCCGGCGGATCGTTCGCCGTCGGTATTGCTTATGTTTCGCGTTGGTACCCTAAAGAGAAGCAAGGCACGGCGTTAGGTATTTTCGGGCTCGGCAACGTCGGAGCGGCGGTGACGAAATTCGTCGCGCCTTTTGTGATGGTCGCATTCGGATGGCATGCCGTGGCGCAAATCTGGGCGGCAGCGTTGTTGTTAATGGCGGTAATCTTCTGGTTTGTTACCGATGACGAACCGATGCTCAAACAGCGCCGCGAGTCCAACATCAAACCCGATTCATTCCTGAAGCAGCTGGAACCGCTGAAGGATATGCGGGTCTGGCGGTTTTCGCTGTATTACTTCTGCGTATTCGGGGCTTTTGTCGCATTGGCGTTGTGGCTGCCGCGCTATCTGGTCGGCGCTTACGGTTTCGATATAAAGTCGGCGGGCATGCTGGCTGCGGCCTATTCGATTTTCGCCAGCCTGTTCCGCGCTCTGGGCGGCTGGTTGTCAGACCGTTACGGCGCGCGGTTATTGATGTACTGGACGTTTATTGTCGCGACGATCTGTACCTTTTTCCTGTCCTATCCGCCTACGGATTACATCGTACACGGCATTAAGGGCGATATTACCTTCAGTCTGGCGATTCAACCGATGGGCTTTATCTTTCTGGTCGCCGTGCTCGGCCTGTTCATGTCGTTCGGCAAAGCGGCGGTGTACAAGCATATCCCGGTTTATTATCCCGACAACGTCGGCGCTGTAGGCGGCGCAGTAGGCATGATAGGGGGTTTGGGTGGGTTCTTGCTGCCGCTGACTTTCGGTATGTTGAACGATTTGACCGGCATCTGGAGCAGCTGCTTCATGCTGCTGTTCGTGTTGATGACGATTGCGCTGACCTGGATGCATTTTTCGATTGTGCGGATGGAACGCCGCGTCGTGCCTGAATTGGCCAAAATCTCGAAAGATCTGCATGAGTTGAGTCATCCTTCGCCGTTGGTGCTTGCCGATTGGAATCCTGAAGATAAAGGCTTCTGGGAAAAGACCGGCAAGCGTATCGCCACCCGTAACCTGTGGATCAGTATCCCCGCGTTGTTGCTGGCTTTTGCGGTGTGGATGGTGTGGAGCGTCGTGGTGATCAACCTGCCCAGCATCGGCTTTAAATACACCACTGATGAACTGTTCTGGCTGGCGGCGCTGCCGGGTTTGTCGGGCGCGACCTTACGGATTTTCTATTCGTTCATGGTGCCGATTTTCGGTGGCCGTCGCTGGACGACGATCAGCACCGCCTCGTTGCTGTTGCCGTCGTTATGGATCGGTTTTGCGGTGCAAAATCCCGAAACACCTTATGTATTGATGGTGGTGTTGGCCTTGCTGTGCGGTTTCGGCGGCGGCAATTTTGCGTCCAGCATGGCGAATATCAGCTTCTTTTATCCTCAATCCCAAAAAGGCACAGCCCTGGGCTTGAATGCCGGTTTGGGCAATTTGGGCGTCAGCACCGTGCAGTTTGTGGTGCCGTTGGTTATCGCGGCGGGCGTGTTCGGCTCATTGGGCGGCGATCCGCAAGAGTGGGTTAAGGCGGGGGTGAGCAAATCCATCTGGCTGCAAAACGCCGGTTTTATCTGGGTGCCGTTTATTATTGCCACCAGCATCGCGGCGTGGTTCGGCATGAATGATATTGCCTCGGCCAAGGCATCGTTCAAGGAACAAGCGATCATTTTCAAGCGCAAACATAACTGGCTGATGTGCTGGCTTTACACCGGAACCTTCGGTTCGTTTATCGGCTATGCAGCCGGTTTCCCGATGTTGACTAAAATCCTGTTTCCCGAGGTCAACCCGACCGAATACGCCTTTTTGGGGCCGCTGGTCGGCGCGTTGATCAGGCCGGTCGGCGGCTGGCTGGCCGACAAGCTGGGCGGGGCCAGGGTGACGCTGTGGAATTTCGTGATCATGGTTGGCGCGGTGTTCGGCGTGTTGCATTTCATGCCTTCGGTGGGCAATGCGGGCGATTTCTGGGGCTTTCTTGCGATGTTCATGTTGTTGTTTATCACGACCGGCATCGGCAACGGCTCCACCTTCCGCATGATTCCGGTTATCTTCATGACTGAGCGTTTGTGCGCGGTCAAAGGCCAGGGCAGCGATGCGATTGCCAACGCCAAGAAAGATGCGGCAAAGGAAGCGGCGGCGGTGCTGGGTTTTAGCTCGGCGATAGCAGCATACGGCGCATTCTTTATCCCGAAGAGCTACGGTACGGCGATCAGCATGACCGGCGCTCCCGATGCCGCGTTGTATTGTTTCATTGTTTTTTATCTGGTGTGTATCGGTATCACTTGGTGGTTTTACGCGCGTAAAACGGCGGCTATGCCTTGTTGACCGTTGCAAAATAAAAGCTATCACCACGAAGACACGAAGGGCGCGAAGTTTTTACTTTGGTTTTTTCTTCGTGTCTTCGTGGTGACACATCAATTTGTTTAAGTTGATGTGTTGGGGATGAGGTACGACCCCCAAACAAACACCAAAACCCTAAAATATAGGTAAATCTTATGAGTCATTTCCTGGACCGCTTGCTCTTCTTCAAGAAAAAAGTAGATACCTTCTCCGGCAATCACGGCGCGGTGACCAATGAAGACCGAAGTTGGGAGAACAGTTACCGGTCGCGCTGGCAACACGACAAAATCGTGCGTTCCACGCACGGCGTCAATTGCACAGGTTCGTGCAGTTGGAAGATCTACGTTAAAAACGGGCTGGTGACCTGGGAAACCCAGCAAACCGACTACCCGCGCACCCGTCCCGATCTGCCCAATCACGAGCCGCGCGGCTGTTCGCGCGGCGCGAGTTATTCCTGGTATTTGTACAGTGCCAATCGCCTTAAATATCCGCTGATACGCGGACGCTTGGTCAAGTTGTGGCGCGAAGCCAGACAGACTTTAGACCCGGTCGAAGCCTGGGCTTCGATAGTCGAAGACCCGGCTAAAACTGCAGAATACAAGTCGATACGAGGCCTGGGCGGTCTGGTCCGCGCCAATTGGGAAGAGGTTAACGAAATCATCGCGGCGGCCAATATTTACACGGCCAAAACCTTCGGCCCCGACCGGATCATCGGTTTCTCGCCGATCCCGGCCATGTCGATGGTGTCTTATGCGGCCGGCAGCCGTTATCTGTCGCTGATCGGCGGCGTCAGCATGAGTTTTTACGATTGGTATTGCGATTTGCCGCCGGCATCGCCGCAAACCTGGGGCGAACAAACCGACGTGCCCGAATCGGCTGACTGGTATAACGCCGGATTCCTGATGCTGTGGGGATCGAACGTACCGCAAACCCGCACCCCCGACGCCCATTTCATGACCGAAGCGCGTTATAAAGGCGCGAAAGTCGTGGTCGTAAGCCCCGATTATTCGGAGGCCAGCAAGTTCGCCGACCTGTGGCTGCATCCGAAGCAAGGCACCGATGCCGCGCTGGCGATGGCGATAGGACATGTGATCTTGAAGGAATTCCATGTCGAGCGGCAAAGCCCGTATTTCAACCAGTATGTGCGCGAAAATACCGACTTGCCTTTCCTGGTCATGCTGAAGGAGCAGGACGGTTATTATGTGCAGGACCGGTTTTTCAGAGCCTCGGATTTTTCAGGTCAGCTCGGCCAGGACAACAACCCCGACTGGAAAACGGTCGCCTACGATGAAATCAACGGCCACATCGTTCCTCCTTGCGGTTCGATCGGTTTCCGCTGGGGCGAAAGCGGGCATTGGAACATCGAACAAAAAACCGTAGACAATCAGGAAGTGCGCTTACGCCTGAGCTTGATCGATATTAAGGACGATGTCGCCAGCGTCGGCTTCCCTTATTTTGGCGGTTCCGAACATCCGCATTTTACTCATTCCGCCCATGACGTTATTCAAAAGCGTAATGTGCCGGTTAAAAAAATCACCCTGGCCGACGGCACCGAAGTATTGGCGACCACGGTGTTCGATCTGCTGGTTGCCAACTACGGCATAGATCGCGGCCTAGGCGATGTCGCCGGTAAAAACGGGCGCGGCGGCAATGTCGCAAGCTCTTATGATGAAAATGTTCCGTACACTCCTGCATGGCAGGAAAAAATCACCGGCGTTAGCCGGAAAAATGTAATCGCGGTGGCGCGGGAATTTGCGACCAACGCCGAAAAAACCAAGGGCCGCTCGATGGTCATTCTGGGAGCGGGCATCAATCACTGGTACCACATGGACATGAATTACCGCGGCATCATGAATATGCTGATGCTGTGCGGCTGCGTCGGGCAGTCCGGCGGCGGCTGGGCGCATTATGTCGGGCAGGAAAAACTGCGTCCGCAAACCGGCTGGCTGCCGCTGGCGTTCGGTCTGGACTGGAAGCGCCCGCCAAGGCAAATGAACAGCACCTCGTTTTTCTACAATCACACCAGCCAATGGCGTTACGAAAAGCTCAAAGTGAGCGAGATTTTGTCACCGCTGGTAAAGTCCAAAGATTGGCAAGGCAGCCTGATCGATTTTAACGTCCGTTCCGAGCGCATGGGCTGGCTGCCGTCCGCGCCGCAACTGCAAACCAACCCGCTGCAAGTGGTCAGGGATGCGGAAAAAGCCAAACAAGACCCGATTGAATATGTCGTCAAATCGCTCAAAAGCGGCAAATTAAAAATGTCCTGCGAAGACCCGGACAACCCGCTTAACTTTCCGCGTAACATGTTTGTGTGGCGTTCCAATTTGCTGGGTTCTTCGGGCAAAGGCCATGAGTACTTCCTGAAGTATTTGCTGGGTACGCAACACGGCGTGCAGGGCAAAGATTTAGGCGATAGCGGCGACAAGCCTTCGGAAGTCGAATGGCACGAAACCGCCGCGGAAGGCAAACTCGATTTGCTGGTCACGCTGGATTTTCGCTTGTCCACGACCTGTTTGTATTCGGACATTATTCTGCCGACCGCAACCTGGTATGAGAAAAACGACCTGAATACCTCGGATATGCACCCGTTCATCCATCCGTTGTCCAAGGCTGTCGATCCGGCCTGGGAGTCGCGCTCCGATTGGGATATTTACAAAGGCATCGCCAAGAAATTCTCGGAATTGACCGTAGGCCATTTGGGACTGGAAAAAGACATAGTCGCCGTGCCGATTCTGCATGATACACCGGCAGAGCTGGCTCAGCCGTTTGACGTCAAGGACTGGAAGAAAAAGGAATGCGAGCCGATTCCGGGTAAAACCATGCCGACGCTGGTCGTGGTCGAGCGTGACTACCCGAACACCTACAAGATGTTTACTTCGCTGGGGCCGTTGATGAGCAAAGTCGGCAACGGCGGCAAAGGCATAGCCTGGAACACCGAGACCGAAGTCGAGCAATTGGGCGAACTGAACCGGCTGGTGACTGATGAAGGCATCAGCAAAGGCCTGCCGCGTATTGAAACCGATATTGATGCGACCGAAGTCATCCTGATGCTGGCGCCTGAAACCAATGGTCATGTTGCCGTTAAAGCTTGGGAAGCTTTGAGCAAAATCACCGGACGGGATCACACCCATCTGGCTCTGCCGCGCGAAGACGACAAAATCCGTTTCCGCGATGTACAGGCGCAGCCGCGCAAGATTATCTCGTCGCCGACCTGGAGCGGTGTTGAATCCGAGCAAGTCTGCTACAACGCCTGCTACACCAATGTTCACGAGCGGATTCCCTGGCGCACGCTGACCGGCCGCCAGCAGTTTTACCAGGATCACAGCTGGATGCGGGCGTTCGGCGAGACCTTGTGCGTCTACAAGCCGCCTGTCGATACCCGCTCCATTGCGCCGATTCTGGGTCAAAAGCCCAACGGCAATGACGAACTGGTGTTGAACTTCATCACACCGCACCAGAAGTGGGGCATACACAGCACCTATAACGATAACCTGTTGATGCTGACCTTGTCGCGCGGCGGCCCGATTGTGTGGATGGGTGAAGTCGATGCGGCAAAAGTCGGTATTAAGGACAACGACTGGGTAGAAGCCTATAACGTCAACGGCGCGCTGGTCGCCAGGGCTGTGGTCAGTCAGCGCGTCCCCGAAGGCATGTGCATGATGTATCACGCCCAGGAAAAAATCATCAATACGCCGGGATCGGAGACAACCGGAGGGCGCGGGGGCATCCATAACTCGGTGACCCGGGCGACGCTTAAACCCACGCACATGATCGGCGGTTACGCCCAGCTAAGTTACGGTTTTAACTATTACGGCACGGTCGGTTCCAATCGGGATGAGTTTGTGATTGTGCGTAAGTTGAGCAATGTCGATTGGCTGGAAGAGCCCAGTCAGGCTGCGAATCAGCAGGAGGAAGTGTAATGGCTAATCCGATCAAAAGACCGCGCAATATTCGCGCACAAATAGGCATGGTGCTAAACCTGGACAAGTGTATCGGCTGTCACACCTGCACCATTTCCTGCAAAAACGTCTGGACCTCGCGCAAAGGGGTTGAATACGCCTGGTTTAATAATGTCGAAACCAAGCCGGGCGTCGGTTTTCCGCAGCAGTGGGAAAACCAGGACAAATGGAACGGCGGCTGGGTGCGCAAAATCAACGGCAAGATAGAGCCGCGCCAAGGCGGCAAACGCAAGATATTGCGAAATATCTTCGGCAACCCCGATTTGCCTGCCATCGACGATTATTACGAACCGTTCGATTTCGATTACCAGCATTTGCATAGCGCCAAGGAATCGAAAGCACCGCCCACCACTCGCCCCTTTTCGGTGATTACCGGCGAGCGCATGGAAAAAATCGAAGGCGGGCCGAACTGGGAGGAGATCCTGGGTACCGAGTTTTCATCCCGTTCGCGGGACACCAACTTCGACAACATCCAGAAAGACATGTACGGTGAATTTGAAAACACCTTCATGATGTATCTGCCGCGCTTGTGCGAACACTGCCTGAACCCGACCTGCGTTGCGGCTTGTCCCAGCGGTTCGATCTACAAGCGCGAAGAAGACGGCGTTGTGCTGATCGATCAGGACAAATGCCGCGGCTGGCGGATGTGCGTTTCGGCCTGTCCGTACAAGAAAATCTACTACAACTGGGAAACCGGAAAATCGGAGAAATGCACGTTCTGCTATCCGCGTATCGAAGCCGGTGAGCCGACGGTTTGCTCGGAAACCTGCGTCGGGCGGATTCGTTATTTAGGCGTGTTGCTGTACGACGCCGACCGTATCGAAGCGGCGGCAAGCGTCGAGAACGAGCAGGACTTGTACCAGCAACAGCTGGATGTTTTCCTCGATCCGTTCGATGAAACAGTAATAGCGGAGGCGCGGGCAGCAGGCATTCCCGAATCCTGGCTGACAGCGGCTAAGGAATCGCCGGTTTATAAAATGGCGATAGACTGGAAAGTCGCATTTCCGTTGCATCCCGAGTTTCGCACCTTGCCGATGGTCTGGTATGTGCCGCCGTTGTCGCCGATCCAATCGGCGGCGGAAAGCGACCAAATCGGTATGGATGGCGACATTCCCGACGTGCGTTCGTTGCGTATTCCGGTGCAGTATTTGGCTAATTTACTGACAGCGGGCAAGGAAGAGCCGGTCGTGTTAGGGCTGGAGCGGATGCTGGCGATGCGGGCTTATATGCGCAGCCTTACCGTCGATGGCACGGTCAATACCAAGGTGTTGGAGCGCGTCGGTTTGAGCCGGTTGCAGGTTGAAGAAATGTACCGCTACATGGCGATTGCCAATTACGAAGACCGGTTCGTGATTCCAAGCAGTCATCGTGAATACGCAAGTTCAACCTTCGATGCTTACGGCGAGCAAGGCGGCTGCGGGTTCAGTTTCGGCAGCGGATGTTCCACCGGTAATAATGATACTAATCTGTTCGGCGGCAACAAGAAGCCGCAACGTAGCGGCAGTATTCCGGTCAAGATCCCGATTAAAGTGGAACCGGCAAAATAAAGGCATAGGTATCAATTAAAGACATTTCACCACGAAGACACGAAGTTCACGAAGAAAGACTTGGTAAGAACTTCGTGTCTTCGTGGTGATGCATCAATCTATTTAGACTTTAAATTTTTATGCAAACACTAAAAGTTCTATCGCTACTGCTGAGCTATCCCGAAGCCGAGATGCTTGAAGCCTTGGACGAAATGGCCGCTGTCGTCGAACAGGAAAACCTGTTGCAGGAAGATCATAAAAAATCCGTGCTGGCGCTGATCGGCTCGTATCGCGGCGCAGACCTGATGGATAGCCAAGAGCGATATGTCGAGCTGTTCGACCGGGGGCGGTTTTTATCGCTGCACATCTTCGAGCATGTCCACGGCGAATCCCGAGACCGGGGGCAGGCGATGGTCAACCTGCTGCAAATGTACGAAGCGCACGGCTTTGAAATGTCCACGCATGAACTGCCTGACTATATCCCGCTGTTTCTGGAATTTCTCTCGCAACAGGAACAGGCCGAAGCGATGACGTTGCTGCACGACGCGATGCCGGTGTTGAGTTTGCTGGGCGCACGGCTGACCGAACGTGGCAGCAAGTTTCGCGCAATTTTCGACGCGCTGGCAGGTTTTGCCGGCGAACCCGAAGCGCTGGAACAAATCCGTCAGCAAGCCGCAACCGAAGGCGAGGATGAAACCGTGGTTTACATGGATCAAATCTGGGAAGACGAAGCCGTCAGTTTTATGGGGGCAGGGGATGCGTGTAAAAGCCAAACCGCCGCTGTCAGTCCAATTACCATCACGCCACGCGACCAGTTCGTCAAAGCGCAAAACCGTTCTCATTAGAAGGAGTCAATCGTGGATTATCTCAATACCTTACTATTCGGTTACTACCCCTATATCGCGATCAGCGTATTCTTCATCGGCAGCCTGGCGCGATATGACCGCGACCAATACACCTGGCGCACCGGTTCCAGCCAATTCCTGCGCGCCGACGAATTAAGACTGGGCAGCAATTTATTCCATATCGGCATCCTGTTGCTGTTCGTCGGGCATTTCGTCGGCCTGTTGACGCCGCCTGCGGTTTATCATGCATTAGGCCTGTCGACCTCTGCCAAACAAATCTTGGCCGTAGTCGCGGGGGGCGTTTTCGGCGGCGTGTGCTTAAAAGGCATCATCATCCTGATACGCCGCCGCCTGACCGATGCCCGCATTCGCGCTACCAGCAGCCGTATGGATATTTTCATCCTGCTGTTGATCGGCGTACAGCTGATTCTGGGGCTGCTGACATTGCCGATTTCGATTTATCATCATGACGGCGCGAATATGTTGTTGCTGTCGGAATGGGCGCAGCGCATCGTGACTTTTCGTAGCGGCGCGGCGGATCAACTCAGCGAGATCGGCATTGTCTTCAAATTGCATTTATTTTTAGGGCAGACCTTGTTCCTGGTTTTTCCGTTCAGTCGATTGGTGCATGTTTGGAGCGTTCCGCTGGGCTACGTCACGCGCCCTTATCAAGTTGTTCGTAGACGTTGAATATCCAGGCGCAAGTTATATTGTCGTCATTCCGGCAGGGATTGCCGGAATCCAGGACACAAGGCTGTGAAAAAAGATCAAAAAGTGGTTTCACTCAAAAGATAAAATCATGAACAAATTATCCGGTTTGCTATTACTGACAATAGCGCTGGGCAGCTTGACTACCGGCTGCTCCTCCGACGAATCAATGAACAAAGCGAATGCTGAAAAAGTCGCCGCCATCCAGGCCGAAAAAGTCAGGCATAAAGCGATGTCCGGTGGAGATATGGCCGAACACGAAGGCGGGCAAATGCAGCACTCCATGCCAATGTCAGAACATTCCGGCGGCGAAATACAACATGCTATGCCGATGCCTGACGAATCGACGGGCGCTGTTCAAAGCGATGCCAGCGAAATCGGCCGCCGTGCCGACGATTTACCGGCTCCGTTGAACAGAACTCAGCCTCAACTGGTCAGCGTCGATCTTTATACCGATGAACTGGTTGCCGAAATGATGCCCGGCGTGACCTATCAATACTGGACCTATAACGGCAAGGTGCCGGGGCCGTTTATCCGCGCCAGGGCTGGCGATCAGGTGGAAATACACCTGAATCACGGCAAACCCGGTGCTGCGGGCGCAGCCCATAGCGAACATACCTCGACTGAACATGCCAACGCCGGCCACTCGGCGCATTCCATCGATCTGCATGCGGTGGTCGGTCCCGGCGGCGGTGCGCCGTTAATGCAAGTCGGGCAGGGCGAACAAAAAAGCTTCCGCTTTAAAGCCACGCATCCGGGCATTTACGTTTACCACTGCGCCAGTCCGCATGTGCCGACCCATATCGCAAACGGCATGTACGGTATGATTCTGGTGGAACCGGAACAAGGTCTGGCAAAAGTCGACCGCGAGTTTTACGTGATGCAGGGCGATTTTTACACCGGCGGCAAGTACGGCGAAAAAGGCCTGCAAGCGTTCAGCAAGGAAAAAATGCTGGCTGAAAAGCCCGAGTATTTCCTGTTCAACGGCAGGGTCAACTCGCTGAGCGGCGAGCGGGCTTTAAAAGCCAAAGTGGGCGAAAAGATCCGCCTGTTTGTCGGCGTCGGATCGCATGTCGCATCCAACTTTCATATCATCGGCGCTATTTTCGACAACCTGTATCTGGACGGCGCGATCATGAACCCGCCGCTGAAAAACGTCCAGACTACAGTCATAGCCCCCGGTTCCGCAGTGATGATTGAATTTACCGCCGAAGTGCCCGGCAAATACCTGCTGGTCGATCACAGCCTGACACGGGCTATTGATAAGGGGGCGCTGGCTGAATTGATTATAGAAGGGGCAGATCAGCCGGAGCTTTACCAGCAGGTTGCGCATTAAAATTCAGATCAAGCGCGTAAGCTTGAATAAGACCATCCAAGCTAACGAGAGGTGGCGTTTCCGGCTTGCAAGCTATATGTACTGTTTTGGTTGTGGCGCAATGTAATTCAAATAAGCCGAGGACGCGCATCTTAGGAATATACGAACATTAGGCATTTTTATAGGATAATTGATACTGTATATATCAAATTGGCCGTCAGCCTAATAAGCCTTGGACAGAAAATGCTCGAAAACGACGAATTTATTAAGGTGGTGAAAAATACGCCGCTGGTGGCGTTGGATCTTGTTATCCGAGCCGGGGATAACAAGTTGCTTATGGGCATGCGGATAAACGAACCGGCCGTAGGCTGGTGGTTCGTACCCGGCGGACGCATCCGAAAAGACGAATCAATCGAGGATGCGTTTTTGCGGATAACGAAGACAGAGTTAGGGAAATCCTACCCGATTGATCATGCCCGGCTACTGGGTGCTTTTACTCATCAGTACCAGACAAACTTTGCCCGGATGCCGGGCATCAGTACGCATTACGTTGTTCTTGCTTACGAGCTTCAAGTCGATGTCGACTTGGAGCGACTGCCAATGGGGCAGCATAGCGAATATCGCTGGGTCGGAGAAAACGGCGATCCGGCTAGGGTCCATCCGAACACTCTGGTGTATTTCAAGCAGGCGGAGCGCGACGCCTGAGCAAATGGATCTGGCCGGCGGCTCGAGAATCCGTGCGTCCGAAAAATCAGTTTTTAGGGCGCCAGCCAGCCGGTTACATTGCCATTTGCGTCAAAATCAACTTCGCCGCCTCTTGTATTTGGGTAGTACCATGCCTCTCCCGTTTTCCAGGTATCGACTCTACCGGGTTTTCCCAATAATGATCTGACGTCTTCTTTTGACATGTTCACCTCTAAAGCATGCCACGGATTACCCGTTTTTTTTTTCTTTTTTACTGTGGGAGCGTCAACGGTTTGGGTCGATTCTAATTCTTGCACTCGTTTTTTAAGTGTCTCGACTTGCAGCCTTAGTTCTTCGACTTCAGTTGATTCAGCCAATACATTGTTCGAATAACAAAACAAAGTGGCTGTAACCACTAATATAACGCGGGGAGCTAATCCTGCGATATGATGGGATGAGGGAGTATTCATTTGAGGCCTATTTGAAGTTTACGGCTGCGAAAGTCCGTTGATTAGTCAGTCAAACATTAAAAAAACGAGGCAAAAATCGACATGTCTCCGGCGGCTGAGTGCGCTTTGATTCTACTATTGTTAGGTTTCTTTGAATAGAGCGGCCTAATTCAGGAGGAACGCTTCAACCGGCGCATGTGTAAAATAGAAGCGTCAAACCCTACAGCTGATTATTTGACGTCAATTACCTATGGGTAACCGACCGGGATCAGTGGACGCAAGTTAGTTTATAATGTTGAGGCGTTCTCTGTAATTGACCCTGTAGCGTTGTCTTCTTTATCCCCTGTATTCAACAATCTTTTCGGCGTTTCTTGGTTAAAAACTTTTTATGCTGCATTTTATGATTAACATTTTTATTGCTGTGAACTATGTCTGAAAATTATTCGTTTGATCGTGATTATTCCTTGGATTCCTTAAAAATTCCGCCAAATTCCATTCAGGCCGAGCAATCGGTTCTGGGCGGTTTAATGCTGGATAATCAAACCTGGGATTCGGTATCAGACAAGGTGTCGGAAGGCGATTTTTATCGCCGGGATCATCAGTTGATTTTTAGGACGATTGCGCAGTTAGCCGAAAAACAGATTCCTTTTGATGTGATTACCATATCGGAATCGCTGGAAGCGATAGGCGAGCTGGAAAACTCCGGCGGACTGTCCTATTTGGGCATGTTGGCAAAAGATACGCCCAGTGCTGCGAATATCGTTACCTACGCCAACATCGTCAGAGACCGGTCGGTATTGCGGCAACTGATTCATGTAGGCACCGAGATTGCGGATTCCGCGTTCAACACGGAAGGCCGCGAGACGGCCGATCTGTTGGAAAATGCCGAGCGCCAGGTATTTAAAATCGCCGAACAAAGGCAACGGGGCCAGGGAAACGGGTTTGCAACCATTAAATCGTTGTTGGCCACTGCCGTCGATAAAATTGAGACGCTGTTTGAGCAGGAGGGATCGATCACCGGAGCGGCGACCGGATTTACTGATTTTGACGAGCTGACTTCCGGCTTGCAACCGGCTGATTTGATCATCGTGGCGGGCCGGCCTTCCATGGGCAAAACGACCATTGCGATGAATATGGCGGAAAATATCGCGATTAAAGGCGATAAGCCGGTTGCGGTATTCAGTATGGAAATGCCCGGAGACTCGCTGGCGATGCGGATGATGTCGTCGTTAGGCCGTATCGACCAGCATAGAATCAGAACCGGTAAGCTCGAAGATGACGAGTGGCCGCGTTTGACCTCGGCGATCAATTTGCTGGCCGAAACCAAATTATTCATCGACGATACGCCGGCGTTAACGCCAACCGAGGTGCGGTCAAGAGCCCGGCGTTTGGCGCGCGAACATGGTCAGCTGGGCTTGATTGTCTTGGATTACTTGCAATTGATGCAGTCGCCGTCCAGCGGCGATAACAGGGTGCAGCAAATTTCCGATATTTCCAGAGGCTTAAAAGCGCTGGCAAAAGAATTGAATGTTCCCGTGGTTGCCTTATCCCAGCTTAACCGTAATCTGGAACAACGCCCTAACAAACGTCCGATGATGTCCGATTTGCGTGAATCGGGCGCCATCGAGCAGGACGCCGATTTGATCGTGTTCGTGTATCGGGACGAAGTCTATAACGAAGACAGCCCCGATAAAGGCATTGCTGAGGTCATTATCGGCAAGCAACGTAATGGCCCGTTGGGGACGGTCAGGCTTACATTTCTGGGGCAATTCACCCGTTTTGAGAATTTTGCAGGGAATCCCTATAACAGCGGGGATTACGAATGAACCCGGCAGCCTATGCAGTGCTCGACCTGGATGCGGTCCAGCATAACTTATCCATTGTGCATCATTATGCGCCGAACGCTAAGGTTATGGCTGTTATCAAAGCCAACGCTTATGGTCATGGTTTACTGCGTATTGCTGAAGCGCTGCACGATGTTGATGCTTTTGCTGTCGCCAGGGTTGATGAAGGCATTCGATTGCGAAAGGCTGGATTCAAAAACAGGATTGCCGTTTTGGAAGGTTTTACCTGCGTTGAGGAATTAGCAGAATTACTTCATTATCAATTGGATTCAGTAGTGCATTCCTTAACTCAGCTGGAAATTCTTGAAACTACAACTCTAAAAGGCGTTTGCGCTGTCTGGTTGAAACTCGATACCGGCATGGGCCGGTTGGGGTTCAGGGCAAAGGAGTTCAGTTCCGTCTATCAACGCTTAAACCGGTGCGCTCTGGTAAAACAGCCTTTCGGTCTGATGACGCATTTTGCCAGTGCTGATGATATGAACGACGACAAAACGCTAAAGCAGATCAAGCTGTTTGATGAAACGGTTGCAGGTTTATCCGGCGAACTCAGTATGGCTAACTCGGCGGGTATATTGGGTTGGGAGCAATCCTTGCGCGATTGGGTGCGCCCCGGCATTATGTTATACGGTGTGTCGCCTTTTCCCGATTCTATAGGCCGGCAGCTGGGGCTAAAGCCGGTTATGGAGCTGCATTCGAAGTTGATTGCGGTCAAGCAAATCGATGCAGGCGACACCGTTGGTTACGGCGGCAGCTGGACATGCGAAAAAACTACAAAATTGGGCGTCGTGGCGATAGGGTATGGCGATGGTTATCCACGTTACGCCAAAGCCGGTACGCCGGTACTGGTCAATGGTGGTCGCGTCCCTTTAATTGGCAGGGTGTCAATGGATATGATTACGGTTGACCTTGATACTCAGCCAGATGCAAAATCCGGCGATCCGGCAACCTTGTGGGGCGAGGGTTTGCCTGTTGAGGAAGTTGCCCTGTGGGCAGACACCATACCTTATACTCTGGTGTGCGGCGTTACCCAAAGGGTACGGCTGGTTGAAAAACAGCACTCGTCATAAAATCGGCCGGTGCGTTAATTTGGCTCTCGTGTTGATTTCACCAGAGGGAATCGGCCTTTATACATATAAGGATATGCCGGATTGATTGCTAATAATCTGTTCTAATGGTATTTTCAACCCGGCATATTTTGAAACGTTACGACTGGCTGCAAATTCCGTCCAGTATCAAAAATCTAACTTAAGTTTTAGGGTGAAAATTAATAATGGCCAACGAAGCAACAGAAATAGCGGCGCAAATTCAGCAGGCTTTATTGCTGGCGGAACAGGGAGACCTAACCGGGTCGGAAGCTCTTTATCACAAGGTTCTTGAACAAGAACCGGAGAATCCGCTGGCTTTATACGGTTTGGCTCAACTTGCAGGTGCAATTGATGACCAGGAAGTTAAGGAAGTTCTGTTAGCTCAGGCTATTGAGCAACTTGCCAATAAAGCCGGTCCCGATCAACAAAGTTTGGCGGCAACGTGGTTAACAGAGCTTGCCGAGGTCTTATTTACTCTGAACCGACCGACTGATGCGATGAATTGTCTCAAGCAATGTGAAAATTTAATCGTGGAAAATCTAAAAACACCGCCCGCGAGTTAAAAAGGTTTTACCCCGCGTGTAAAATAAATCGCTTACAACGGATCATCGGCCGCTATTTGATAGGCTTTGTTACCTTGACGAGCATGTTTCAAATGGCGCAATTCCTGTGAGGCTAAATCGCGTTGTTGACTGATCAAGGCGGTAATCTCTTGATCAATCAGCAGGAGCTGTTCAATCGCATCGGCCAGATACAATTTAGCCGACTCCATGTCGTCCTGATTACCAAAAATCACATCCAGCATAGCGCTACGCTGTTGCTCTTGCAATTCGAATTCATCCCAATCATCCGACTGTGCCGCAGCCAGCATAGCGCGGGTTAAATCGAGCAATTGATCCGCTTTAGTGTGCATGTCCAATACCGACTCGTTTTTCAGTGCATGATGCTACAGCCATTGCGTCAATTATTATTGGATTTATTGGTAAATTGTTGCGTCAGATAGCTGGCGGTGGATTGCATTTGTCCAAGCAAAGCATCCATCCTGTTAAATCTTTCATAAAGGCGTTTTTCTAGTGAACTTAAACGATCAGAGAGTTGAACGCGGTCTTTCGCTATTTTAGCCAGATCTTTTTGCAGACCGTCGGTACGATTCGTGAAACTGCCTGTCTTGCTGACCAGGTTGGTCATGACTTTATCCAGTCGTTCCATTATGCCGCGTGAAAAATCTACCGTACCTTTGGCGCCGATAGTAGCGTCGCTGATTAAGAGCTTCAACCCTAGGGGGTCCCCCTCTGTCGATGTCAATTGTTGGCCTTTGCCGGTGGCAGCCTTTCCTCCAATGGTGCCGGCGACATCTTGGCCGGCAACGCCCGCACCGACGCTTAAGCCTAGATCGGTGGTGGTATTCGCGGTAATTTCTACATGAGAAGACGAGCCATAACTTTTGGAGGTGAAAACCATCCGGTTATTACCTGCGTCGTAGGTGACGCCAACGGATATGCCTTTGGCTTTCAGTGCACTGTCGCCATTGATGCGGGATTGCATTTCCGTAGCCAATTCGGCATAACTGGCATAGGTTTTTTGGGTCAAGGCGATACTGCCCGACTGAGTGCCGTCCACTTTGATTTCGAACGTGTCGGCTCCTGCGCCGATAGTCAGAGAAGTAGGGGCCGCGCCATTCAGCGCACCTTGTGTAGCGACTTGTGTTATATCGACAGCATATTGACCAGCCTTTGTATCGCTTGTGCTGGATGAAAACAAAACATTGGTGTTGGAAGGACGGCCCAGCACCGCAAACACCGCAGTCACGCCAGAGCGGTTCGAGGCCAGCTGACTGTTCAGCTTAGTGCTGTTCAGGGTCAAGGTGCCGTCTTTTTGGGTGGTAATGCCGATATCGGCCAGCGATTTGGCGGAACCGGTCAGGCCGGAGACCATGCTTCCCAGTTCGGAGCGTATCTGCGCCATGGCGCTGCTCAGCGTAGCGTCGCCTTGCAGCAGTCCGCCCTTTTGCGTTGCCGCATCAAAAGTAGCCAGAGGATTTACGACCTTAACCAGATCGTTATAACCTTTGACGAAGCTATCGACAGCAGAGGCAATGTCAGTATTATTCTGACTTACGCCGACAGTGACAATTTTACCGGGTTGAGCCTGCTGAAGAGTGAGCGAGAGTCCTTTTAACGCGGTGTTAACGGTATTGGATGCGCTCTGAATATCCAATCCGTTAATGGCAAGCTTGGCGTCCTGCGACGCCTGATGTTGCGTCATGTTGGTGGCAGCCGCATTAAACGCCAGAGCCGAGAGGCCGGATGTATCGGTATTATTAAGATCGTCATCGGTGACGCTGATCTCCATGCTGCTGCTTTCGCCGGTTTCGGTCGAATTTAAAACTAAACGGGAACCGGTAGTATCCGTTATAACCACCGCAGTTACGCCTGCTTTGGCTTTATTGATGGCCTCGCTCACGCCGGCCAAGGTATTGTTGGTCGAATCAATCGTAAGCGATAGCGTGCCTTTGTTGCCGTCTTGAGCAAAACCGGTGTAAATATCGGTTAACGGATCGTAGGTGGTCGTACCGAATTTAATTGTCAGCGTACCGGTGCCCACGGTCGATGTGGCGGAGCTAAAAGTCGTTGACGCCAGTGTTTGGCTTTTGGCTAACTGTTTGACTTCGACGTTATAACTGCCCAGATTGGCGTTGCTGGTGGCTGAGGCTGCTATGGTAGAGGTATCGCTTGATGTGGCGGTGACCTTTTGGAAAGTGCTGAGATTTTTCAGGCCGGCCAAACTGGTCTGAAAACTTGACATCGCGCTTTTAAGACTGCCGTAGGAGGAAATCTGGGTAGTTAGTTTTGCTTCCCGGGTATCCAATCGTTTGACCGCCGCAGACCCTTCCGCCGTGACCAAGTTAGATACCAAGCTTTTAATGTCCAGGCCGGAGCCGAGCCCTGTTGAAGTAATACCTGCCATTGTTCAATCCTCCGCAATCGTGGTAAAGGCGAAATGCCTACCTATTAAGCTTGCGCTTTAAATAATATACCTGTCAAATCATCTAGTCGCTTGGCAAGTTTAATCGCATCCTCTCCGGGTATCTGGCGTATCACTTCATTGGTTTCAGTATCCTTAATCTGCATAACCATATGCCCTGACGCCTCATCTATACTGAATCCTAAAGAACGCTGTGCCGCCTGAAAGAAATTATTGATGTCTTTGACGGCATTGGATATTTCCTCCGTGTTTTCAGGCTTGTTTTCCGGTTCTTTCTGTTCAGGCAATTTGACTTGGGCGGTTGCCGTTCCTGCCGCAGTGACAGGCCGTCCGTCCTTTTTGGATGGTGCTTGCACTGACCCAGAACCCTGAGAAGGGGGGGGTGAAACTGCTGTTAAAGTGTCCATGATGCCTCCTTTATTTAAGGCCAAAAAGGGCGGAGGTTAAAAACCACCGCCCTGTTTTCAGTTGATTAATTTTTTAATTAATTAATTAATCCGATTAACGTAACAGGGCCATCACGCCTTGGCTGGATTGGTTTGCCTGAGCCAACATTGCTGTACCTGCTTGTTGCAATATTTGAGTACGACTCAATTCCGCCGTTTCCGATGCGAAGTCTGTGTCTTGAATACGGCTGCGTGATGCAGTCATATTTTCGGATGAAACCTGCAAGTTTGAAATCACCGAGGTGAAACGGTTTTGTATCGCACCCATCGAGGCGCGTTTGGCGACAACGGTGTTGATCGCGGCGTCGATAGCCTTGATCGCGGCGGTCGCGCCCGAAGCGGTGCTGACATCAAGTCCGCCGCCAATCACCACGTCGTCGTTGTTTTGGGCAACCAGGCCGAATTTAGCCAAACCGGTGCCGCCGGAAGCCGTGCCGTCGCCATCGATTCGGATTGAACCGCCGTTGGACGAGGTTAGGCTGATGCTGCCGCGGACACCGACAAACTGGGCAGTGGCAATCGTGGTTGCGGTGCCGGTCGCGCTGTCGGCGACTGCGGTGAACACGCCGCCACCCGTTGCGCCTGCGCCATCATCGTCGGCAACGATAATATCGACGCCTGAATCCGAAGTCAGCAACAACTTACCGGTAACGGCGTCCGCGGAAGCCTTAACGCCCGCGACACCGGCGGCATTGATCTTGGTTACCACATCGGATAACGCCACATCGGTTGCCGCCAGCGAAATGACGGTGCCGTTAATAGAGAACTTGTTGGTTGCTCCCAGTGTCGATCCGGCTACGGTGACATAAGCTGTCGTTTTCGCTGTCGCGGTGACGTTGGTTTGATCGCCGATCGCGTTGATCGCAGCGGCTTTATCCGCCGCGCTGCCGGTTGCCGTCGATCCTACCAGTATGCCGTTGATTTTTACCACGTCGGTCGAAGTGGTTGCGGTGTCGTAAACGCCGGCCAGTACGTTCAGGGCAGTGGTGGCTGCTGCACCGGTGGCGACTGAGCCGGACATGTCGCCGTCGCCGACCACGCTGCCGTTGCCGGTGCCTTGGTTGAACCCGAAGGTGTTGATTGCACTTGGATCGTTGGCAGCCAACGTGCCGATTTTAATATCAGAGCCATCCCCGCTGGTAAGGCCCAGAAAACCGTTATAGGTTGCCGCGGTCAAGCCGGAGTTGGTGGTAGTGCCGCCAATCGTTATTGCCGCGCCGTTATCGTTGGTCAATATCAGATTGCCGTCCTTGCCGATGGACGCGTCGACGCCGCCGACTTGCCGGTTGATATTGTCGGCCAATTGCGATAATGAAACGGCGGTGTCTATGGTTACCGCAGTGCCTGCGGCGCCGGCGGCTGTGGCTACGGTGATGGTCAAGCCGGTAACCGCTTTGTCGGCAGCCACTGAAGCGCGCGAGCCGGTGACTTTGTTAAAGGCGTCCGCGGTCACGCCCGATGTTGAGGACGTGGCGTTAATCGCTGTTTCCAGGCCTGCTATATTGGCAACAGATGCACCGGCGGCTACGCCGCCCACGGATACGCCGTTAATGGTCATATCGCCTGCCGTCGTTGAGGTATTGGAGACGCGTCCTGAGTAGGTTTGTCCTGCCGCCACCGAACTGTTCAGCGCCAAGGTTTTGGTGTCGGTCTGGCCGATGGTGAAGTTAATGCTTTGGCCTGCGTAAGCGCCGACCTGAATGCTGCGGCTTTGATTGGCGCCGGCCCCGGAAAACAGCTTGACGCCGTTGAAGTCGGTAGTGGCGGAAATCCGGTCAATTTCATCGTAAAGCGATTTGACTTCGTTCTGGATAGAGGTGCGGTCGGTGTCGCTGTTGGAGTCGTTGGCGGACTGTACGGCCAACTCGCGCATCCG
>Ga0265297_10001251_pt1 | contig 61613 bp, 83 predicted proteins | sample Munlanlwell13791_FD_192502 | JGI IMG/M metagenome (GOLD analysis project Ga0265297, IMG submission 192502) | Leachate microbial communities from a municipal landfill in Southern Ontario, Canada - Leachate well 137-91 | ecosystem: Engineered > Solid waste > Landfill > Unclassified | place... | reverse complement strand
TGCAAAACTTTTCAATTTCTTTTGAATCATCTATCGGATTATTTAACTGGTCTATTACAAATTCTCCGGTTATTGGATTGAACTCATACTTGTTCAATTTATCCTCTTTCTTGCCTTTGAATCCGTAGTAATCAGCAATTGATGTGTGAGAATCTGCATTTTCATACTTCAATTCTTTCTTCAAAATCTTTTTACGAATTTCATAGTCAAAGTATAATGGCTTGCCATCACCTTTCGAATCTACACTAAAAAAATTACACATAACTTTTTTCCTTTCTTTTTCTTTTCTTTAATTTTAAATAACACTATAATTTAATATAAAATTGAGTAGGAAACAAGAACTTAATTTTATTACTTATTAATCTTTTTCTCAGTAGAGTCTATTATTGCCATTTTTGACTTTATCTATTCAATATTCTATAATTTCATCCATTAATGTTTCAAACGTATACTCAGGAACTCATCCTAGTTCTGTCCTAATTTTTGAACTATCACCTTTCAATTCCTTTAATTCTTCCGGTCTCATATATTTTTCATCCTGTACAACATAATCTTTATAATTCATTCCTAGTTTATCAAATACATACTTACACATATCTCTAATTGAATGATTCTCACCCATAGCAACAATAAAATCGTCCGGTGTATCATTCTCTAAAATCATTATCATCGCTCTAGTATAATCCTTCGAATGACCTCAATCCCGTTTTGAATCCAAATTGCCTAATACTAATTTATCGGTCAATCCATATTTTATTCCGACTGCTGTTTTGATAGTTTTTGAAGTTACAAAATTTTCACCCCTTCTAGGTGATTCATGGTTAAATAGAATGCCATTACTACAAAACATATTGTGTCCATTTCTATAATGTCTGACCATATGATATGCATATAGTTTAGATATACCATAAGGGGAAACAGGTAACATTGGAGTTGTTATTCTTTGATAATTGTCTATATCTATAGAATTACCAAACATTTCTGAACTACTGGCCTGATATAACCTAGAGTTAGGTACTATTTCTCTCATTATTTCTAATATATTTAATACTCCAATGGCATTTGTATAACCAGTAAATTTTGGTACATCAACTGAAATTCTCACGTGAGACTGCGCAGCTAGATTAAAAATAAAATCTGGCTTTACTAAATTAACTATTCTATATAATGATGATTCATCAGTCATATCGCCGTAATAAGTTTTAATTCTACTTAGTAGATGCTGTATTCTAGAATCTTGGTTATCTGATATTGAATGCCGCCTGATCATACCATGCACTTCACAATTTTTATTTAGTAAATGTTCTGATAGATAACTTCCATCCTGGCCAGAAATTCCAGTGATAAGCACCTTTTTATTATTTATTTTCATTTGATACAGGCTCAATATTTATAATATACTTGTATATTTCTAGATCTTTCGCTGCTTCATTACAATCTTCATAATATTTCGTAACATTAAAATGTTTTTTGCACTTATCACACAGTATAACATTTTGACATTTTCTGGGTAAAAAGTGTCATATTAGTTTTTTGTCACCTATTTCTTGAATTAAACCAAATAATTTAATTTTTGTTTGCTTATGACAAATTTGGCACATACCAACTCCCTCTCATATTACTTTTAATTTAAGCTCTATTTCTTTTATTTTTTTAGTCATCTTATTTTACTCCCAATTTTAAAATCTTAACAATACTTTTGTATACAACCTAGACTGATGGGCGTTTTTTCATAATTCAGGAATATCAAAATCTTCCAATTGAATAATTCTAACTTCTTGTTTTAGTACATCGTTATTAAAATCTAATGCTAAAATTTTATTGGTTAAAATATAACCGCCTGGAACCATATTATTACAAGCCCAGTTTAAAACTTTATTTCTTTGTTTTTTAAATGTTTTCACATCACCTACATCTATTTCTAAATATGCTATTTTATTTTCTGGCGGCAAGTTAAAATTAATATCTAGAAATCTAATATTTGGATGATTTAACGGATTAAACAAATCATACCCAATAACTCTATCTGGTTCAAATAAATTGCATAATAATTCTATTGTAATACCCAATCCTGTTCCTATTTGAACTATTTTTCCTTCTTGCGGCAAATCCAACCTAGAAACTATATATTTTGTAATTAGATAACTATGATAACTATAGCCATAGTAAGACCACATTGTTACCTCACCATTAAAATAGTTTTCCCATTGCTCTTTATACTTTTGCATATCCCACCTTTTATGTATTTCAATTATTTTATACTTCTCAATTAGATATTTCTATTTCATACGCATTATTTACTTTTCCCCGTTTTGTTGCTTCTATATTCAAACTAATTAATGTGCCATTTTTTTTATCCATATGGGGTAAATATGATTGACTAAAATCATCATATTTTGAATGCTCTGCAGTTCTTCAATCTCATAAATTAAATTTATTAAATCCTGCGGTTCTCAGTAATTCGATTAATGTTTCTTTATTAAATCCAGTTTTATGATCATCTAGAACACCCCCATTACTATGTCATTTGTATAAAGAATCAAAAATATTAATACTTGGTTCATTAACTATATATTCATCTATTCTACAGATTCTGCCACCGTATATTGCACCAAGTAGATCTTCTAATGGATACTGTTTATCAACATATAATTTCATAATAGTATCCAAATCTGGTACTGATAATCTAAGAACTCCACCATATTTTAATTTTCTATATCAACAACTTAATACTGATAATATTTTATGCCTATCAATATGCTCTAATAAATGGCACGCATAAATTAAATCAACAGAATTATCTTTTATAGAATCTAATGTAAAAATATTTTCTTTTACTATTCTACTATCTATATCAGCCCTTATATCAATATTAACAAAACCCGGTAATATAACCTTTCCACAGCCTAAATGCAACTTTAATGCCATTATAACTCCAATCCGGTAAGTTCATAAAATACTAATGGACTCAAACTGGCATTAGATGCCCAATGTATTAGTTTATGTTTCCATACAAAGATATCACCAATATATCATTGCCATTTTATTACATTACCCGCCCCATAACTTTGCCCCCAATCCCAATCAGTTAACATTACCATGTACCGTTTAATATTTGTAATCGGGTCATATTTAACGTCTGGATAGTCTCTTTTCATATATTTATTTAAATAACTATAAGTATCATCGTGCACCGGCATATTTTGCCCCGGTGGAAGAATAATTACACAACTATGACAATATGATAAATTGAATTGTTCAATCATCAATTTTTCTAAATCTGGAAATTTATCATTTACAAATTCAATAAAATATTCATTTTCAGAATATCCTATTTTTTTCATATAAGCAATTCTATTATCAATAACTGTATTACTAACATTTTCTACTGTATTACCAATATGTATTCTTTTTACTCCTCCTTCTTTATATGGATCTTTTAGTATTGCTTCAACTATTGGTTTTAGTGATTCAGTATCAGTTAATGCTGACACTAAACTTAATTCATCTCTAGGAAATCTAGATTTATCGTAGTGTCAACCCGGTGAAACGCGGTCAAAGTTAAAGTTCGATTTCATCACAATCTCCTAATAATTTAGATATACAAACCCGCCTTCATTCTGTACCTCTGTCATAATTACCAAACTTTGGATTTGTTTTGCCTGCTAAACCGAATATTACTGAGTCACTTGGTTGTAAATCTAATTGCTTACATACTTCAATTTGTTTATCTCTAAATTTATTCTGAGCATAGTCTGTAGGAAAATTTGTACATAATTCATACCCAACTCCAGCTGATATCTTTGATACAGAATGAAATTGATTGTATACGATACATCCGTCATCTAGATTTTCCTTTCTACATCGTATACCAATTCTTAATCTTTCAGCCCCATAAAAAGCTTTACTTAAACTAAATGCTACTGTATCAATACATTTTCTATTTAAATCAAATTCTAAATTTCTGGCAATACAATAATATGCCGCATCTATAAATACAGGAATATTTAATTCATCACACTTATCTAATAATTCTTCCATTGCAGGATGCTTTGCACCATAATCACTAAATGGCATTGAAATAATTACTGCATCGCCTTCTCTTAAATAATCATCCTCTAAATAACACCAATTAAAATAATTTGACCATGATACTTTATGATATATATAATCACCTTTTAAACATCTAAATCGTTTATTATGATGTTGCATATACCAAAAATCAAATGCTTGTGATGTTCCGTGCGTATAATCAACAAATGGAAATTTATCTAAATTCTGTAAATTATTTAATTTGCTTTCTTGTATCCAATCGTAATACGTTTTAAGAAATTTAGGAACGATATTTTCATCATACAAATATGCCGAATTTACGTTACCTGCTATGAATTTTATTATTTCAGAATCAGGTATTGGTCTAGAGTTCTTTCCTTTTTGAACTCAAAAATCTTCTAATTTAATTTTCATTTTATCTCCATATTTTATTCTAAATGAAATCTACTTTTATCTTTTGGATCATTAATTGTAGCATTTGCGTTATTATCTTTTGGTATTAATATATCATATTCTATAAATTCTGTATCCTCATTATGCTTTCACCAAACTTCATGTGAATGAGGTATCTTGGGATTTTTTGCCCAATCTATACTAGAAAAATAATCTGGATTTCTTTCAATAATTTTTCAATATTCAGAGTTTTTAACTCTATTTGCTGTTTCTAAAAAAAATGATTTTTTATATACTCCTCCAGTAACTACAGGAAATGGGCTACCGGTAGTATTTATAATTTTATTAAACTGATTTATTTTGCTAAAAACCGACTGGTTTGTTCCTCATTTCATAACAAAGAATTCTTCATCACCAAATACTTTTGTGTATCCTGATATTCAGTTTGCCAACGTATTTCAATATTTATACAAACAAGATGGCATAAAATCTAAATTATTTAATTCCAATACTTTAAAATGATATATAAATTTATCTATATCTAGTATTAATTTATCTTCTAAAAATACTTCTATATAATCTGTTTGCGTTTTTTCAACCTGTGATATTATCGTTGGAATTCAATACTCGTCAATACCATCAATATATTTTATACCATATAAATTAATAATATCTGACAGTTTCTTATTTATTTTAGTTCTAAATATAATATCAGTTTTAACATTTTTTCAAAAATCTTCACCATATGATTTGATATGTTTTATCATTAACTCATCATCTATAGTTGGTAATATGTATCCTAGTACTGTTAAATTTAACATTCGTTATTCTGTCTCAATATATTTTTTATCATATTCATTCCCTAGATAGGGACCTGTTTTTGATTCGTAGATAATAGCATTACTACTATTGATTATATATGAATGCCCGCCATTAAATGTAATAGCCGCATCACCTCTAGATAGAATTATTTCAGTAATTAACGTATTATCAATATCATAACACTGAATCGTTACTTTTCCTTTTACTATCATTCACATTTCTTGTGTACCAAATGTTCTTTTTTCTGTTGGTAAATGATAATGCGGTTTGTATAATCTTCCTTGTTTTGCATTAATTGTTGATACTTGTAATAATTGATAATTTTGACTGTGATCAACTCTTTCAGATTGTTGCTCCAAATCTTTAAATCTAATTATTTTGTGTGTCAATAATTTTGGGTCTATTATTGAATATATTTCCATTTTAAATTTTCTCCAACAAGTCACTCATTCGTTTTTTTCAAGTATGTTCTTCTAAACAGATTTTTCTAGATTTTTCTGCCAATTCAAACCGTTCATCTTCATGGGATAAATAATAATAAAAACTATCTTTAAAATTTTCAGCATTAACAGTAGGGATTGAATTACCAAATAGAATTGTAACATATGGATGGTTATCGCATAATTGAAAGTTACCAGATAGTGCAATTTCAAAAACTCTGCCATTTAAATCATATCTAGTATCAATCCCCTTTTGTATATCATAATGAAAATTTAAATTTATTTTTGTTGAATTATATATCATATTTAAATCATTATGAGTAACATATTGTTTACACAACCCGGGGCGGGTTACTCCTGCAACTACTCCGATCAAATCATTATTATCAATAAATGGATATAAATATTTATCTTCCCTTCTATAACCATGAGATATAGTTCCAATAAAGCTATAATCAAATTTATATTCGTCATTAGTTTTGTAAAATAATTCAGTATCAGCTGCTAGTGGAACATGAATAATATCAAATCCCATTTCTTTAAACTTTAAATCAGATGATGTATAAGAATCTATAGTAGTTAGAAATTTATCGATATATGTATGATACTTTAGAAAAAATTCTTTTGGGTGTACAACTATCGGAAAGATTTTAATATTTGGATAATTATCTTTTACTTTTACTATATCCAAATATGCAGAATCCAAATCTCCGTTATATTCTAATCCATCATAAAAAATTATATCAACATTTGATAAATCATAATTAATCAATGGATCCGGGGGATCTATATGAATAACAGACTGCTCATTTGCTAATAATCCAGATGATCAACTAAGCCCAGTTGGAATAAAATGCTCTCATTTTTCATAGATTAAAATTGTTCTTTTATTCATTCTAAATTTATACCCCAATAACTATATTAGCAGTTTTTACCGATTTAATTTCTTCTTCAGTTATTTCCGGATATATAAAAAATGAATATTGCCCTGCATAATTTAATTTTATTGGCACTTTTAAGGTTTTAGATAATACTACAGCCTCATCATAACCAGATTTTCAGTCTCCGAAATAACCATCCAATATAACATCCATTATAATGGCAGCATTGTATTTTTTACACATAGTAACAAACCTTTCCAGTTATTAAATCGTCTTTTTTAAAGTATCTAATTCCATTTTTATCTTTACAGTGTTTAATCTCAGGATCATCAAGCTCTCTAATAATGTGTCCAAAATTACTCAAAATTAATACATCATCATTCCCATTATATATCATACTGTATTCATCGTAATGTATAGATGCTCTAAATGGTATACTATTTTTTAACAAAAATTCTATCACTTCGTCTTGATTACAAGGCACTTCGTATCCTAGATTATATGTTTTCTTGATATGCTGTATTGTTTCTTCACTGATTGTAAATCCAAATTCTTCTTTGTTCAAATTATCAAAATATTCTAAATCTTTTTCTTTATCAAATTGTTCCGGGCAATAAACAGGCGTCATACTAAACCCGAAATCAATTAATAATTTATTGTGCTCATCACTAATTAATTTTGTTAATCGTGATTCACTAAATATTTCATCATATCTAACAACAATAAAGCTACTAGAACTGCTATTTGATATAAATCCATTACAAACTTTCATACCTACCTTCATCAATCAGTTCTTTATCTATTCCAGCATTTTTTACTAAATAATCAAACATATCAAAATTATCCATACTGGTAAATCCTTGTATTATAAACTCATTTTCAGAAATACACCAATCTTTAGCGTAAGTATAATTTGGTAATCCAATTTTACTGGCTACGTCTACAACTTCACGAATCATATATAGTTGAGTCCATGTTAATTTATTTTTTTGTATAACGAAAGAACTAGAACTACTATTTGATACAAAGCCATTTCTTATTTTCATATTCTATTTCCTATTTTAACCATCATACCAGCCGTTAATATGCCAGCAGCATTCATTAAGTTGCACTTCTTCATTCAAAGCTTCAGATAACATTTTTCTAACTCGTTCTTTAAATTCCGATACAGTTTCTGTATTAATCATTCTTTCTGGACTAAGACCAACAACATAATCTTCATCAAAATTATACTGACTTGCTGAATGTGTATCTAACGTATTTGGCAATGTTTTATATTTATCATATGATACATATTTACCAAAAATACAAAACGACGTATTACTACTATTACTTACAAATCCTATTCTTATTTTCATAATAAATTTTTCCTTGTTATTCCATTAATCTCTCCAAGACTCTTCTAATATTTCTAAATCATCAACACCAAATTCTTTTTTAAGAAGTTGGCTCAAATTTTTTGCCACTCTCTGTTTGAATTGTAATCCTGTTTCATTATTCTTTATATTACTAAGACTCGTACCAATATACCAACAGTTATCATCATTACGATAATGATCCAAATCTAGTTTGTTGACATTTTGATCTAAAGTATCATATATAGCATCTTCATCCTTATCATCATATTCATCTTCAGTTTTCCACAGACCTAACATTTTACCTAATTCATAGGTATCTTCAAAACATATTCCAAAAATCATAAAACTAGTTGTACTTGAGTTACTTACAAACCCTATTCTAATTTTCATAATTATTCCCCCTCAATTAAGATTTCGCCATTCACTTCTTTTAATATTTGTTCTAATAGTTCTAATGCTTCTTCATCGTACGGAACTAGACAAGAAATAACATTATACCCCTCTTCTATTTTTTTCATTATTTTTTCTATTTTTTCGTCTAATTCATAATCTTTATCGTCATCTTCCCACAATTTTTTTATAATTTCTTCTTTTGAGATGTTGTTAATATTTGGTAATGACACAATATAACTACTACTAGAACTTGTGAATAAAACAAGACAAATATTTAATCTGTTTACACCTCAAAATATGGGCATTTTCTGTTAATCGCTAACAACCCTTTTCTAAATTCAACGGTTCTTTCATTCATCCAGACATCTTTTATAAAATCTCTACATTCAGCAACATTAATACCAGTTTTCCATTTTTCTGTATTTTCCATAAAAGAACATGGATAAAAATCGCCATATACATTTATATATGAACTAAATAATGTTGATTCGCAAGGTTCACAACATTGAATCATTGATTTCTTTTTATTTTTATCTTCTATATTATTATTTACATAATTCATAAATTTATGCGCAGTGCAAGAATCAAACCCGATCGGAACATTATGCTCAAATACTATTTTCATCAATTCATCAAATTGATCTCTACTTACAGGATTGAAATTTTCACCCCTGCCTTTTTTCTTTAAAGATAACAAAACAATAGCATTTAATTTTGATAATCTGGTATCTTCACTATAATCTTGTATTGTTTCTAATACATCTTCGTATGTTTCTGCAGAGAGCATTATATGAATATTTACTTGTGTCATTTCTCTATCAGTTAGTCTTTTTACAGAATCATAACACTTATTTTTATCAGCATATCTACTAACTGCAACTGCTCCGGCCAACTTAGATAATCTATCAGCAGTTTCATCTGTTATATTAGCAACTGTAATATTTGGGATATATCCAATACTTCTTGTATATTCCATCATTTTAAATAAATCTGGATTAGAAGTTGCACTCGCATCTGCTCCAATTGCTATCTGTGTTAATGTTCTTGGTATTTTATCAATAATAGTTTTAAACATTTCAAAAGACATATTATTACCATTAACTGTATTTGATTTATAACAGAATGGGCAACCGTTATTACAAATGGTAGTAACTTCTATATCTAATATTTCGGGGCCATATTTTGAAAATCGAGGATCATCTTTTGGGTTAACTCCCCATCTTATAAAATAGCCATCACTTTTATTAAAGATATAGTTATAATCTATTGAGTATAAAACTTTTAAATTATTATATTCTGATATTTTCATTTAGTTATCAACTTTTTCTGGATCAATACCCAATTCCACAATAACCTTTGATAAACTAGGTTCATTGTTAATATCTATCAGCCCGTACCAATGCTTGTTTGATTCGTAAATTTCATTATCTGAATCTTCTAAATCTTGTACTTGATTAAAATAATCATTTAACTTTTCTATTTGTTCCTTTGTTAATCCTTCTTTGTCTAATACAAAAGAACTTGAACTACTATTTGACACAAATCCATTTCTTATTTTCATTTTGTAACCTTCATTATTTTAATGATTATCATTATCTGTATGAATATATGATTTTTTAGAAAAAATAAAGTTTTCTAAACTACCATAACTATCAAACATTTCAGTATTCATTCCCTCACTAGAACTAGATTGATGATCGATATATCCCCAAGAAACTAATCCGTTAGTGTCTTTTTCACAGTCATAATCCTCAGAAACGCACCATACAATTTCTTTAACTTTAGTATGATCTTTTATAACTTTTTCCAACATTTCAAGTCTATCATTATTATAATAACGATACGATTGCAAATAAGAAAAAATAATTCTAGAACCAATATCGCAAAAATCACATGGCTCCAAACCAAATTCAGTATTTCCTAGTTTATTATCAACTATTAAAGTTCCATCCTCATTAATCTTATTATTTAATTGTGTAAAATCTAGATGGGTTTTACTAATAACAATAAAACTAGAACTTGAACTATTACTTACAAATCCATTTCTTATTTTCATATGTTTACTTCCTTATATTTTTTGGTAATTTGAAATCTTCTAATTTAATAGTGTCATTAACATTATACATCCCAGCTGGTAATACAATACAACTCCTAGAAAATATTTCAGTCAATCCTGTTGGGTATGACTGATTTCCTTCCCAATTTTTCGCATAATATATACACATATCATCACTATTCGTAATATCAGCTGACTCGATATCACCCACAACAAATGGTGCATCCGGTAATCCAATTACTGGTTGTGAGTTAGGGCAAGCTGAAAACAGAATCAAAATAACAAGAAACACAATAAATAATATTTTTTTCATAACTGTATCCTATCTTCAATTTTAAATAACACTATAATTTAATATAAAAATGTCTATAAAACAAGAATTATTTTGAAGAACTATTTTTAATGTTGAGCATTATTTTTCTCTGGTTTTAATTTCATTATCTATACGAGTTTTCAAAAGCCGTAAATCTTTTAAATCTAGATGCGAAATCTTCAATTTCCCTATAGTTCATATGACTACTATATCTTTGTTTAGTTTATTTTCGATGCCATTTAAAACTGTTTTAAATTGTTCGGGTGTTACTCCAGTTGGTAATTCTATAAAATTAACCCCTTCACCAGAATTTAATTTTTGAATTGCTTGTTCTGTAATTTTTATGGTTTATACTCATTCTATCTCCGATAATTTATATTGTTAATATCTACCAAGTAATGTAATATAATATTATGAGAACTTTCTACAATTCCATAATCTTTTGAATCAATATAAAACTTAACATCACCAAATTTATTAACAGGATTATCAACATTAAACCCGGTCAGTGTAATTATTTTTGCATTTTTTTCTTCTGCCACTAAACAAGCATTAATTATATTTTCAGATTTACCCGAACTACTTATTGCAATTAATAAATCCTTTTCTGTAATTAAATGTTTTAATTGTTCTGAATATGTATATTTATACCCATCATCATTGGCTATAGCTGTTATAGTTGAACTATTACTGCATAATGAAATAGCTTTAAATCAGCATCCTTTCATAAAATCAGATGCGTAATGATTAGCCATTGTTGCAGATGCCCCATTACCAACTAAGTATATTTTATCTGATTTTTGTAATAAGTTATTGGCCGATTCTATTTCTAATAAATTTATTCTAGATAACAAAGTCGTTATAATTGAAATAAATTCAAATCATTCATTAGTCATTTTTTATTTCTTTCTGTTTCATTCTAAGAACTTTCATTTCTTTGTATAATTCTATCTCTTCTACTATACAATATTGGTTAAATAATTTACAAATTGTTTCAGTATCATAATCATAAAAATGATATTTATTATAATGAGTGGTTTTCTTTGACGGAAATGATAATAATAATTGTTTTACATTCAATCTATTTGCTGTGTCTGGAACCAAATCTTTATCTTCTATGTGTTCTATTGTTTCCAAACAAACCATTGTGTCAATTTCTTTATCAAAAAATCCAACGCCTGTTGTAAATAGCCCAGTATCAGTTTGTACAAATTCAATTTTATTATTTTTAAAATGTTTATCCGCTCAACATATTGCAGTTATATTATTATCAATCCCATATACTTTTTTAACATCTGGATTTTTAGAAATTAGATACGATCCATACCCGCACCCGCAAGCAAAATCTAAAACATTCCCATAACACCACTGCCTAATCATCAAGTATTTTTCTATACTACGTCTAATTGATATATCTCGTTCTAACTTTTCAGTTTCATTAATATTGATATATAATCTCTCTATAGGAAATGTTCTATTATTCATATAAACTAGTACCTTGTTTTTGATGGATATAATGCCACACCCAAGCTGTTCTTATAATACTTTCTAATGTAGTATACTTCGGATTCCAACCAAGTTCTTGTTTTGCTAAATTTGATGATGCTATTAGTATAGCGGGATCACCAATTCTTCGTTCGGCAAACTTAAAATTAACTGTCTTACCACTTACTTTTTCTATAGTTCTCAGTACTTCTAGATTTGAAAATCCACTACCATTCCCGAGATTATATTTACCATTCGGATGTTTATCTAAATTATTTAATGCAAAGATATGGGCATAAGCCAAATCCTCTACATGAATATAATCACGAATACAAGTACCATCTTTAGTCTGGTAATCATTCCCAAACAAATATACTAACTCATTATTTAATACAGATTGAATAAGTACTGGAATTAAATGACTTTCATGCTTATGAGATTCTCCAATATTGGTAATTGCTCCGGCTGCATTGAAATATCTAAATGTATTGTATTTTAATCCGTATGCTTTATGGTATCATTCTAATATTTGCTCAAACATTAACTTTGATTCGCCATAAGAATTGATTGGTATTTTGGGGTGATCCTCGTCAATAGGAACATACTTTGGTTCACCAAATACAGCAGCTGTTGATGAAAAAATAAACTTATTACAATTGTTTTTCAGCATAGCATTAAGTAAGGTTATACCATTAACAACATTATTTTCAAAATAGATCTTAGGATCAGTCATTGAAAATTTTATTGTAGTTTCAGCAGCAAAATGCAATACTGTGTCTATTTTACATGCAGTAAATACTTTGTCTAAAAGTCGTTCATTTCCAATGTTTCCATAATAAAACTTAGCTTCTTTTGGAACTGATCAAAAATTTCCTTCTTGAAAGTTATCAATTATGATAGGAAAATGACCATTACGTAATAATACATTTACTACTACACTACCAATGTACCCTGCGCCGCCAGTAACTAATATATTCATAACGATCTAACCTTTCTATATATCCGAAAAATTGGATATAAAAATGTTTTAATTAACTTTTTATTTAGCATTGTGAATCCTAAATTTCCTCAATTAAACCCATACCCATATGGTAATGGCTTCGTACTTTTCTGTAACATCAACTTTATATTTCCTCAAAATATATTCTCTTTAATTTTTAATACTTCAAATCCATAGTATTCACATATTTTTTTTATCATTCTCCTTGTAAAAAAGAATTTATGACCGGGAAGAAATATATTATCAATTCTTAATTCATCCCAATATAGGCTCGGAGTTTCAATAAAAACAATGCCATTATCTGTTAACATAGATTTTATATTCATAAACACAGTTTCTAAGTTTTCCATATGTTCCAATGTATGTCTTAGTATGATAATATCTGCAGAAATACGCCCGTCATAGAATTTATTAAAATCAATATATTTTAAATTCCAATTTCGTGCAACTGCATTGTCAATATTCTTTGAATAATACTCTGGCAATGTTATGGCTACTACTGAACTATTACAGAAATGCTCATGAAATGTATTGGCCATATAACAACCATAATTTGGATTTGCCCCAATTTCCAATACTGATATGTTACCTTTTTCTTTATATATTTTGCGTAATTTTTTTTGACAAAAACTTATTATATAACTAGTATAATCAATTATATGCTGTATCTCTTCTGACTGAGTTCTTTCAGTACTAGTTGGAATATATCTATCATATTCTTTTCCTTGTTGAATTAACCCACAATTAAAGCAACTATAAAATACTTTATAAGGACTAAAAGTTTTATCATAATATACAGGGTTTAATGAATATAATTTACATAATGCACAACGTTCTAAACTATTTTTCATAATCTTCCTTTATACTATATATACTTCTGGTATTTTATCTATTATATGTATTGGAATTTCCCCATTATAATCTAACATTTTATTAGACAGTGCTCAGAAAAACCCGCCTGCACCTGCACCACATAATTTGTGTGCAATGACCCTATTATCTGCTTCCAATGTTGTATCTAAATCAATAATTATTTTTTTATTATCTGATCAATTTGAAATATTTTTTTTATTCTGTCAGGCTTTGTTTAATGCATCTGCTATACTATTATTACTACTAATTGATACTGCATGTTTTAGTTTATATGTATCATTAATTAATATCCTTCTATTATCTAATGGCATATCAAATAAATTATCTATAGACTTCCTGTATATATTAGTTGGGATTAAATACATATACTTATCATTAAAGTATTCATGGCTTATTTTTTGAATATAATTATTACTATCAGAAAATCGCATATATTTTAATCCAGGAATTCCACATCCATATATATCTTGTTTTCCAGTTAATGGATTAAATCTATGCTCTATTTCCAATGACATTTTTAGTATATCGTCATGACACATTTTAGCATCTATAAAATGTAAACAAGCTATTACTAATGAAATAACATATGATGATGAGGATGCCAACCCACTTCCAGTTGATGGAACATCAGTGCTAAATATTACACTTATTGGGGTATTAATGTTAAATTCTTTTAGTACTTCTCTCGCTACATCATTTTTTATATCATTAATATTATCAACATCTTCGTCATGAGAGTAATATATTTTTATTCTACCATCGTATCGTCTAGTTAAATAAATATAAGTATATAAATTAGGAGTAAAAGAAATTACATGCCCATACCCAAAATAATCAATAAAATCTTGTAAATCAGTCGAACCCCCAGTTAATGATATTCTTAACGGAGTAGCAACAGCAATTGTATTCAATATAAAATTCCTCTTACCAAAATTTATCTTCTGTTAACATTGGCTCTGTATTTATTTTTAGTCCATTTCTTTTATATAATTCTTCATATTTTTTAACTATTCTTGGATTATATATATTTCTTCTATCATCCCCTCCGATTATTTTACTGAGAGAGTATTGACTTTTTGTATAAAATCAAGTAGGAATCGGAATATAAAAAAATCCATACCCGTTAAAAATCATTCTAACTCAATACTCAAAGTCTAGTGATCCATCAAATGATTTAGCATCTGGCACCCCAATTTTATCATATAAATCACTTCTATGTACTACCCCAGGATGATAGGCAAAATTATTACTGCTATGAAAATTGCCTAAATTATCAGGAGAAAACACAGCATTGAATACAATACTTGGACGTGTATAAAATTCCTGATAATTGAATGGCAAAGGAATTTTAATTAAACTAAAATCTTCTTCTACTTCATAACAATTAGAAAAGGCTGCTCCTAATTTATCATTCTGTTCTAACATTGCAATACTTTGTTTTCAAAATAGTGGAGTAAAAAAATCATCATGTCCAAAAGTATGACAATATTTCCCTGTTACCATTCCTTCTAAATATGCACCAATCCAGCCACCAGTACAATTTCCTAAACCATAATTTTTCTTTGAATAATAATAAAAAAAATTATGATTGTTTTCCTTTGGCAATAGTTCTTCTATTTTTTTATCACCATTATCATTTCATAAAATATAAGTATAATCAATACCTAAAGATTCTATAGCTGATAAATTTACTGCTACTGCATTCTTAATTAATGGATTGTATGAATGGCAGTTATGTATTAATGTAATAATCAATATAATTAATTCCCATTTATATGCTTACATAAAATCAAATACACCATTCGTTTTATATCACAAAAGAAATGCATCTTCTCAGAAATATCTTTTTTCTGCCAAAATCTCAATGGTGTTCTACATCATGGACATATTTTAGTTTTTTTATATACATCTATCATAAAATATCTTTCATTTTATTTATAAATCGTTGTTCCGAAAAGTATTCATTATATAATTTTTTGGATTTTTCTGATACTACGTTATAAAACCAATTATCATCTATTAATCTTTTTAATAATAATTTGGCCTCTACTACATTCTCTGTGTCAATTGATAAATCAGGAAAACAAATTCGTTGAGTATCTATATTTTTATTACCAATACAAGGAATGCCAAAAAATGCGCAGTTTAGACTAAATGTTCCAGCAGCTACTATTGGCATCAAATGTACTGCATATTTAAATCCTGAAAGAGTTTTCATATATTCAATTCATGTAACCCAATCTAAACTGTTTATTACTTCTGATTCGTCCTCAATTACTCTGCCAGATTTAAAATTATATATCGGTAAATCAGATACTATTGCTGTAATTCAACTTTTTAATCCACCATACCATTCACAAAAATTACCACCTATTATGATTTTATCTTCTTTCTTAGTATTAATATTTTTTATGTGGTCTTCTATCATTACAGACGGAATAACTGATACTTTTGTTTCAGTAATGCCACTATAATATTGTACATCATATAAATTATGACATAATATTAAGTCTGACATATTCATTAAGTTTATAAAATCAAATTGCCTACTAAGTGAGTATCCTTCAAAATAATTATGCGGGCCTTCTTGTATAAATGCTACCTTTATGCCTTTATCTTTCAATGATTTTATAATTCTTTCTGGGCCAGAATTATATACTAATAGTTTGTTATTTTCAAATTCCTTGGGCCATATAATAAACACCCAATCAAAACCCGTTATTCAATTTGGTATGTTTCATTCAACTTGAAGATTATAGTGAAAGATTGATATTCAATCTAAATCTCGACCTGCCTCTTGTATAAATTGATTAAAAGATATATGATATGCTTGCAGAGCCGCCATTCAAGCAAATTCAACTCGCATATTAGGAAATGTTCTATCAACATTGTCTTTAAATCCATTTTCAGTAATAAATAAAATTTTCATGAATGCTACTGCAATTCTATGTTTGGTATCCCGTATTTATACAATGAATAAAATTCGTTTTGTTGTTTTTGTTTCTCAATATCCTTTATATGTAATAGATATAATCCTGATGATTTGTCATCTGGTAAATTGCCGAATGTTCTGAACCCCCTGACTACTTCGTGTACTGGCATTTCCCATTGAATTACACCTGGTCTATTTTTATACAGACGATCTTGATAGTCGGGCCAACTTATATCACCATCATCATCTATTCTGTATCCCCATTTTTTTATTAGTTCAGGTGTTATTCCTTTCACTTTGTTAATCCTGGGAATTCTAATCATATCAATTCCTTGATTGCCCAACAGAATTTTCGGCAACCCACTCTTTAATAACTCTGACATTAATTCATCAGAATCAATATTAAATATCCATCTAGAAGTACACTTTGAATTTGCAAAATTCTTTTGTTCCGCAAAATTGCCATCAAATTTTCTATAGAATACTAAATCAGTATATTCTTTACATATACTAACAGTATTGTCGGTACTTCCACCATCAACTATAACTAATTCTTTTGCAACACCTTTAATATTATTTAAAGTGTCTTTGATATACTTTGCACTATTTTGAACAATCATGCAAATTGATAAATCTATCATTATTTTTCTCCTATATCATTTTCTTTAATTTACTCAAATCTATTTTACCAGGCAAAATTATATTGCTTTTAGTTGCCGGTCTATATTTGTCAATAATCATTAACAATCTGTCTTTCATATTAGACAAAGACATAGAATTAACTATTCTATTTTGAATTCTTTTAGCACCAGGTAATAGATCTTCATATTTATAAAAGCATTTTTTTAATTTATTTACTACATCTGCATCATCTACATACGCTCAATTTGAACCTTTGATTATAATATCTTCTCATACTACCGAATCAGCTACGGGTTTTATATTATAATTAAAAAGTAAGCAATCATCATGATTTAAAAAATCCAGTTGCCCAGATCAACCGGTTGCTAATACGGGTTTACCAGTAGCTGCAGCAAATTCCGCTAGAGGACGACCATATCCTTCACCATGAGTACATGTTACCATAGCTTTAATTTTATTGATATTATATAATTCATTCATTTCAGAATCTGTTAAATCCCCGTGTACTATATAAACATTTGGTTGCATTTCCCTATCTGGTAAATTATCTTTGATTTTATTTATTTTATCTTTAATTTCTTCTAAATCCAATAAGCTAAATCCCGCACCAGATACTTTTAATACTAGTGCAACTTGGCCTTTCATATAATTGAATGCGCTTAAAAAATTATATATTAATCCCCCAGTGTCTTTTCTATCTTCTCTAAAATTACCTTGTAATCAATGTCCAACATATAAAAATGCGAATTCTTCTGGTATATCATACACTTTACTTAATTCTTCAGACTTATCACTTTTATCAGTATCGTAAAATTTAAATATATTAGTATCAACCCCCTCAAATAAAACTTCTATTGGTTTATAATTTTTTATTTGATTTATAACAGGACCATCCGGGCCTTGTTTCATATCATAAGTAACATTAGCATGAGCATTTCTTGAGTGCATACTAGGAACAATCATTGCAGTCATAGTATTGGCAGCCTGAATTCATTTCATAGAAACTCTATCAGTCTCTATACCTGCGGTTATACCTATATTACTTTTTCCATATGGCTTAAATTCATTCGGAATTGTTATATGAACAAATATATCAGGTTGTTCTTTTATTGCTCCTTTGAAAGTTAATTCTGCCATTCTTTGATGAATTGGGTCATCTTCTTTTAAACCATTACAGGGGCAATTTCCTCAGTTTAAAGGGATTAATTGTATATCATATTCATCGCTTTCTATTAGACAACGGCAGATATCTCTACTATGCGCACCGTATCCGGATCTTGACGGATAGGGAGCTGATATTAATAAACTTTGTTTACTCATTACACATTTCCTTTTTTATAATCATCTAATTCTTTAGCATATTTATATATTTCAACTTGTACTTTATCTATAAATTGTGTATCTTTAATATACATAAGCATACATCGAGATACAAATTCATCAAAACTAATTTTTCTTTTTTTAATTCCTCTGTAAATTTTTTATACAATTTTACGGGCGGAGTTATTGTAGTAATCATCGTGTTCATTCTTTTGGATTATCTGTATCTATGCCACCCCGAAACTATTTTTATCTATTTTTTTAAACAATTTATCTAGTTCTTGTACTTCATTAGGAATAAATGCTGTAGAACTATTATATTTTCTAATTGCTGCATCATTAGTATACAATTCATTATTTTCGTCTGTAAAAAATACTGATATATCCAGTTGTTCAAAATCTATATTACCATTAAAATGTTTTAAAAAATAATTTAACATTCCTATAGATTTACCTATATTATTCATCGATATCAGTACTAATAGGATATAATTTGTTTTATGCGGTTTACCATATAATATGAAATTCTTTGTAAATAATGCCGCATCCCCCTTTGAGTATTTTTTGAATAAAATATCATCCTTAGGAAATCCTGTATCAATCAAATTGTCTTTAAACTGCTCAACAATCTTTTCCATCTATTTAATTGTTTCCATAAAATCATTTATATTTTTTTGTTTAAAAAATTTTTTATCAAATCGTGATTTAGCAATATTAATAGCCATTTCATTTATATCACATCCGATAAAATTACGATTTAATTCTTTACACACGACCGCAGTGGTTCCAGAACCCATATAGAAATCAGCAACTAGGTCGTTATTATTTGAACTAGCTTTTATAATTCTTTCTAATAATTTTTCTGGCTTTTGAGTAGGGTATCCTGTATGTTCATTACTTAATGTAAAAACAGCAGATAAATTCCAAACATCATCTATAAAACTTATTCTAAATTCGCCATATTCATCTTTTCCTGATTTTCTGCCTTTAAAAGATGGTTTAAATTGGGGACCATATATTGAAGCATAATATTCCTTTATTTCTTGAGGATGAAATTTCCAACTATCAGATTTAGAATAAAAGAAAATTGTATCATGCTTTCTTTGAAATTGTTTTTCAGAAACATTTCCAGTTCTATAATGCCATATAATTTCATTTCTAAAATTAAAATACCCAAACACATCATCCATAATACGCCTTATCCAATGACTGATTTTATAATCCATTTGCAAATAAATACTACCGGTATCTTTCAATATCCGATACATTTCATTTATTCTTGGAATATAGTGATTTTCTATGTCTTGTTTTATTGGCTTTAAATCTTGATAGTCTTTGAATTTTCTTCCAGTTCCATAAAGAATATCACAATAAATCAAATCAACACTATTATTTTTAATAGTTGGCATCAAATCCATATTATCACACAAAAAAGCTTGAATTAGAGGAGTTTCAGATAAAACTATTTTTTCCATATATTACTATTTTCTATTCTTTACTTTTCGATTTGCTAATTCTAATCTAAGCCTATCAGCATATTCTAAATTCTTTGGAGAAATATGCCTATTGGTTGTAACTCCAATATTATCAAAGTTAGTCCTATTGATATATTGTTTTAATAAATTTAATGCAGAAACACAATGCTTACACATTGCAGTTTTGTGATCTGGATTAGTAACATTTGGCATTTCACCATTACTTAACATTCGTCTAGATGCATCTTTTTTTCACAATACCGCTTCCCATCTATACTTGAAATCATCGCAACTACAATTAACAGTTAATGGAACCATACCTGTACCCAATGCTTTTCAGTTATCATTACTAATTAAATTATTTGATAACGTTCTAAAAATAACATTATAATATATACCAGGTACTGTACCAGATTGCATTTTATATAAAAATTCCATAATATATTTGCCTGGTGCTGGGCCTTGTAATTTTACAACTGTTTCTAGTTTTCCTAATACATCTGTAGCCCTATTTATTCTACCAGGATCTGTTTTTTGTTTAATTTGATTTAGTTTTAACATATTTATTATTTTCCTCTCAGATTAAAAAATTTCTTGATAATACTGAGTTATCAAATACTATAGACCAACCCAGTCCTCTATAACTTTCATTAATTACTCCCAACTATTTTTTTGAAGTTATATTACTATTTTTAAATAATATTCTGCATAATAAATTCAAACCAAAGGCTTGCCAAATAGTTATTCTACCGAAACCAAAAATTACTGGCATTAACCAATTCCAAAGCCAATATGTTGGTAACGTTAAAAGAAATGTTATTATAACTAATACCCCAATGACTAACAATACTGCTCCGAAAATTTCTATAGCGTCTTTCATATTCATATCTCCTAAAATTGATATTTTTCTTTTTTTATAGTACAATTTAAAAAATCTAATAAATGACTAATTTTATTTTCTGAGTATAATGCGAGATTATTTGCACTTGCGGATACTTCCAATTCATAATCTAATTTATCAATATTATTTTTCAATAAGTTTAACCACTTCTTACCAATGCATTCTTTGTTTCTACTATGCATAAATAAAATAAATTCTTTTACATTTTCACTTGTATTTTTATCTACTCCCCAAAACATTTCTATATTAATCATTAGCACTGATAATGCAAATTCATATATTGTATACTTCTTTACATATTCTTTTATTTCTTCTGAAAAAGTATAAAAATATTTATCTTCTTTTATTTCAAATAATTCTTTTATTTTTTTAACTAAAACCTCATATTCTTTTTTCTCGCTCCAAATAGTAAATGCTAATTTTGCTTTCGCTTTCTTTTCGGCTTTTATTTTTTGATTTTTTAGATATTCTAATTTTCCAGCTGCATACGGATTCTTTCTTTCAAATATCTGCCAACAGTCATCACAATCAATATGAGCAGGAATTAATTTTCCTTTATATTTTTTATGTACAGGGCATTTCAAAATATTTGACATAACATTTCCTTTCTTTATTTATTGATTTTTAAAAATTTCGGAATTGTTTCGGCGGTAAATCCGGCTGCTCCTTTATGCCCGCCTCCGCCGTATTTCTTAGCAATATCAGATACATCTACATTTTTATTTTTAGAATATAAACTAACACACCAATTATTTCCATTGAAATTATATGCAACCATTACATCATATTCATCATCAATACTATCAAAAAGTAAACTACTATGTCTAGTAGTATTGCAACAATAGCAACTATATCCGTCTAATTCTGATTTGTAAGCATTGTTTTTTATGACTTCTGAACTATCTTGAGTAAGAAATCTATCAACAATCTTGCCTCTGCGAATAATTATATCTACCCATTTATCTGAATCTTTTGAGTTAAATATACACAAATCCAGCATATCAAATATTCTCGGCTCTGATAACATTCCTTCATAGAAATAACAAGAGTTATATCCTAATTGATTATCATCATCATTGTTGGAATCTACTAATTCTTTCCATTTCCAACTATCATAATTTCCAATATATTGTACTGCGAGCGGAACTTTAAAAAGTTCGGGAAATTTTTCATTGCTAAAAAAATATCGCCAAACTAATTCACAAGCTGCAAATTTATCACTTCTGATTCCTTTAATAGAATCATTGTTATATTCTGACTCTATAGCAGTTTTATGATGGTCTATCCAAACAAACATTTCGGTTATGTCTAATATTTTCTTAATATCAGGCTTAAAATCAAAACAATATACAATATCATCTGGTTTTATAAAACTATTATAATCTAGTTCTTTATCATAATCAGATGGCATCAAAATGAGTTTATCCCTTTTATTGTATTTGTTATATTCAATAAAAATCTGTGCAGAGGCCTGCCCATCTAAGTCATCATGATATATTACTACGATATTGCCCAATCAATACTCCTTTTAAAAATCATTATAATTTAAATTATTTTACTCAAGAAAACAAGTAAAATCTAAATTGTATCAAATGATACTCTCTTCCTTGGTGTTCAAGTTTTAAATAAACTGTCAAATAGTTCTTTAAATGATTTTTCCATTTGATCAATAGTATGACCATTTTCTATTAAATATTGCCTTCCCAATAATCCTTTTTCTTTTCGTTCTATCCTACTAAGATTATACCAATATTTTAATCCATTTGTAGCACTATGCCAATCACATCTATCATCAAATATGTATGGAGTTTTAGGAGAGCCTAGTAAACTTCTAGTTTCAGGGTAACAGGAATAACATCACTCTCCGGGCGATTCTTTTTCATCATCACTTTTTCATTTCGCCTCTTGATTTAATGTGCCTTTATAACCAGCTTGATCTTGTAACCCACCAGTAACATTAATAATAATTGGAGTCCCGGCCATCAAAGATTCAGCCGTTGCAATACCATACCCTTCATTACTAGCAAGGTTTATAGTTACGTCTGCTGTATTATATAAGTAATTTAGAATTTGAGGCGGATATTTCTTATCAGAAAAAAGTACTTTAACATCTGGAAACAAATCTTTTTGTAGTGCATATAGATCTGTTCCATCATTATCTACAGGATGCGTATGTAATACTAATACACATTTGTTTTTCTTTTCAATTGGTAATGTTCTGACAAATTCAGCAAAAGCTAAATAAATATCTCCTACCATTTTTCTTCTAATATTTCTGTTATTAAAAAATACTACAAAATCATAATCATCTCGTTTATTTTTAAATACATCACTAATAAATTTTTTATAATCTTCATTATTATCATTAACAGGTATAAATATATCTGTTGGATGACCATGTGGAATATATTTTGTTTTTCAATCAGGTATATCAGGTAAAAAATACTCTGGCACTACCTCTTCTAAAAATAATCCAGTCTGCTTTGAAATATACGGAATTGAATCACATGACAAATAAAAATTTCGATTATACTTTGGAGCCGGAGAATCATCTCATAGATGATATAGTAATATTGGGCAAATAGTTCTAATTTCATCTTCCATTTTTCATACTCATTCCCAATATCTAGGATCGGTAAATAATAATATAGCATCTGGTTGTTCAATAGTCAAAATATTTCTTAAAATCATTGGGTTACCATAACCTTGTACTGGATATATTGTTACCCCATTAAAATCTACTTTCTCATATGATGGATGATTTATGGCTCCCCCTAAACATACTACATCATAATATTTACTCATTGATTTTGCTATATAACTAGTTTGTACTCCAACACCACTTGTACTTATGGCGTCCGAGGATCATCTGAACAAATGATAATCTTTTTGCGACTACCATTTTTATCAGAGTCTCGGACGCTTGTATTACTTTCCTTCATCTAATGTTACTCCTTGGTTGATTGCTATATTTATTCTAAATTACTACTGGATGAAATTTCATTTTGAATCATATTGAAAAATTCAGAGTGATTCTTATTATATAAATTTAAACATGTATTAACAAACAATTTAAGTGTCAAGTCATCTTCTATGAATTTCATCTTTGCTTTAGCATATACTACTTCTTGTATATATATAGAAGTATATGTATTTTCAATATTTGAGGGTATTCTTTTTCTTGCCATTGTATTCTCCCGGTTTGGAATGAAATATATACATATATAAATATATAGAAAAATGAAAAAACAATGATTATTTTAAAAACAATTTTTAAAATTTTTCTTGTTTTATTGATATTTTAATATTAAATTATATTGTTATTTAAAATTAAAGGAATTAAGAAATTGATTGATAATCAATTAAAATTGAAAGTTGAAGATAAAGTCTTAGAAACAATTTGTAATGCAGAAAAAGTATTTTTTGCAGAGCACGGTTGGGAAATTAACTTTAAACTACCTGACATATCTTATGAATTAAATAGTAAAATAGTTGCAGGACACGCAAATTCGTTTATTAATTTAGTAACTTTTAATCCATTTTTTCTAGAAAATAATGTAGAAAAATTCCTTAAAACAACAGTTGTGCATGAAGTTGCTCATATAATTACTAGAAAAATATATCCTTTTGCCAAATCGTACGGAAGAGAATGGAAACACGTAATGACAACGTTAGGAGCAACCCCAAATCGTTGTCATGATTACAAACGACCAGAACCAACTTCAAGAAAATGTAAATGAATTTAAATTAACAACGAAAAAACACGAGTATATACAAAATCATCCATCAGTTTATAAATGTCGTAAATGCAATAGTACTATTTATTGGACTAAAACTAGTTCACAATACTAGAATTATTCCCATTATAATAATTCTTATCGATATTAGATAATACATAATTTGAATATTTTATATACGATTCAATAGTATTAATTAATCGATTTGGGTCACTCATTACTACATTAAACGGCGGTAAAACACTTCAAGTTTTAAATCTTCTAGCAAATTTTATATCAGTATCAATACAATAAAAAAACCCTTTTATGAATTGACTACTGCTTGTTACTGCTGTTTTTTCTAAAATATTAATACTATTTCTATACTCATTTGGTACTATCTTCTTACAAAAATTTATTCCTTTAATAGATCAAATTGTTATATAGTAATTTCTTTTTATTAAATCTGAAAGTATATTAGATGCATACGGATGTACATTACTTTGATAATCTATTAAAACCTCATATGGCTCTATGCAAATTGTTTTATAATATTCTCTATTCATCATAACCTGTCTCCTTTTCTATTAAAATTTTAAATAACTTTTTAATCTGTTTACTATCGAGTTCTGGTAATCCTCTTTCTTTTCTGATAGTATTTACGGAGGATTGTATTACTTCTTTAAAAATTAATTCTGAATATTCTATGTTATGTTTATTCAGTTTTTTCTTCTTTTTCTTCTTTTTTAAAGATAACAGATGCAATTCCTCTGCCAATTCCATAACATATAAAAAATAATGGTATTAGTCAAACTAAATTCCAAGCATTCATATCCAATATTGGCTTTAAAAATTCATATATATTCATTACATACCCCCTTATCTGTTTTCTATTTCAAACAGTACTTCAATTTTTTTCTTATTACACAATTCTATAATATTCTTATTTAAATTATCTATTCCATCTATACCAAAATAAACTGCGCAATCTATAAAATTAACTATTTTATTATCTCTCATATAATAATGCTTACTACTATATTTCTTTCCAAACATATATTTTGGAATATTATTTCCTTCGCAGTCAGCAGTTCACTCTTCATGATATGTTGGAAATACTATTAATGGTATATTTAAGTTTCACTTACAATTTTTTGATACAATTTCTGATGCCCCCAATTTTCCACTTTTAATTACAACTATCAAATCAGGATCAATGCTTTTGATATTGCATAAGAATGTTTTTATCTTAACGGCATTATCATAATTATTATCTCCAAATATACCCAGTTTCATATACTATGTCTCTACTTCAATACTACTAGTTATTTCACTAAATTTCGCATCATCTATTTTATTTGCAAAATAGTATATATCATTTCGTTTAAGTATCAATTCTGCTCTATATTTTTCTTTGTATTTTTGTAATAATTCTTTATTTAATGAACCACTACTAATCTCTTCTTGTCCTAATAAAACAACAGATGTATCTTCGTTTAATCGAACTATACTATCTTTTAATGAATTAAATAGTGGCATCTTTACCTTTACTTTTATTGCTCCTTCTTATCTGTATTACTTCTTTGCAATAATATACTTGGTATAGCCATATCTGGATAATTACAAGAAATTGAATATATCTTTAAATTATCAGTCATTATAAATTTCTTTAAATACTTATACTTAGATTTTACTTCTGGTATTTTGATTACTCCTTCATAACATTCATTAAAATAACTAGTACAATTATATCCATTTACTATGGGAATGTATTCTTTTTCAAACCAATATCTATTCAAGAAATATTTTACCCATTCTAATCCTTGATATAATGCTCTTGATTTATTTTTACAAGCAGATGTATCAAATACAAATACTTGATTGCCTGATGCAATATCTACTAAAAAATTATAATCCAATTCTACTAATATCTTATGCCACAATTTTTGTTCGCATGCAGTAGATTGAATACGAACAAAATCAGCATTACTTAAATCAACTTTATCTTTTAAAATGGATAAATAATTCAATCCGTTTGTTAAATTTAAATAACTTTTTAATTTCAAAATTTAATTTCCTTTTACAAATTTTAACGATTGGTTAACGATATCAAATTGTTTAGCTTTTGTTAACCCATAAGGTTTGTGCTCGCCTCCTCTATAGAAAAATGTATGATAATCCTTTTGTATACTGTCTTTAATAAATTTAGACAGTTCAGCATTAACCATAGTCTGGCCAGATTTAAATTTTGTTACTTTACGAATCTTAATTAGTATCATTTTATAGTAGTAATTAGTAATACGTCGTATAACAGAAATAGTTTGTTTATCTTGTTTACGATAATTTTCACAATATTTTTTATTTCCGCCGTGTTTTCTCGATTTTTTACTTTGACCGGCCATATGATTTCCCCTATACTATTTCAAATTTAACATCATAATTTAATTGATAAACGTGTAATAAACAAGATAAATTTTTCATTATAACTTTTCCAATTCTTTTATACTTTTTGCATCAACTCCGTATTTAGTTACCAAATCAAGTAACTCATTTTTTCTATTTTTTTCTAATAGTATTTTAATATATTCAGTTGATTCAAATTTAGATATATTAAAATACTCTACTAATATATCTATTAATCACTGCGGATATTTATTATCTTTATTCTTTTTAGCATATGGATAAAAATAATTTTTTTGCTTAGGTATTAAAGATATTATCATTTTATAATATTGCTCTTTATCTATTACACCATAATACTTATTAATAAATGCAATTATATCTATCCAATCTGGATTCATTGATAATACTCTTTGAATCATGAAAACGTTAAATGTCTTTAAACTAGATTCATCTAATTTAGAAAAATAATCCTTATCCTGCATAGTAATTATATGCTTAATATGATCAAATAATCCTATAACTGCTTGTTGTTTTCTTTTCATTTTATCTCAACAATTCTGATATCATTCCCATGAAATTAATTTCGCAATCTGTGCAGAGAGCATCCCTATACATATACTCCGCAATCTTTATATATGCAGTAGAAAGATCATCTTCATTGTTTATTACTTCATGTATATTGTTAAATAAATATGTATACAATTCTGAAAAATCATTGATATTATTATCTGCTATGATTTTTCTAATTAGTTTAAATGCATTTGGCTTCGATAAAGATGCTATAATACTGGTCTTTAAATCTGATTCAACTAAGGTTGTATTGCTTAATACTAATACATTTTCATCATTAATATTTTGCTCTAATACATTAATAATTTTTCTTATATCTGGATGAAAGGCTTTAACTACTTTTACAATATCCTCATCATTATATTTAACATTTTCTTTCTTTAATATTCCTGCCACATGAATTGATATATCTGGTAAACTAAGTGGTTGCATAATAAACATTTGCATTCTACTTTTAATCGGATCAATTATTTTTTCATGATAGTTGCAAGTAAGAATAAATCTAGTTGTTTTAGAAAAATCTTCTGTTAATCTTCGTAAAATAGCCTGACTATTTAAACTTAAGAAATCGGCCTCATCTAATACAACAACCTTATACTTACCAAAAGATACAGTACTAGCAAAATTTTTAATTCTATTTCTAACAGTATCAACATTATTTTCATCAGAAGCATTGATAAATAATACTTCATCAGATATAGCCTTTGAAATAATTTTTGCAGCTGTAGTTTTACCACCACCAGGTTTGCCGCTCAGCAAAATGTTTGGTATTTCTTTCTTAGTAATATACTCTCTAAACTTATCTTTTAATACTTCATTTCCAACTAGTTCGTCTATTGTCTTTGGTCTATATTTCTCTACTAGTAGCATTTAACTAAACATCTCCTTTACCATGCATTTTACACTATTTTCTGTATAATTTTCTTTTATATAATTATAATTTAATTGTATTCTGCTTAAATAATACTGATAGTTGTCAATAAAATCTATCAATCTATTATCAATTTCATCAATATTATTGTATAAAAATGCTCTATTATACATTTCCGTATAACTTAGTCTATTCGGTAATAATGGAATATTTCCTAATGATAATGCTTCAAAAGTACCAATTCCTCAAGTTTCTTGTAAATTTGCGGAGAACGTTACTTTTGATCTTGATAACAATTCATAATATTCATCTTTATTTTTAGTTACTTCCATAGTTTTGACAAATTTATAACCATATAAAGACATTCTTTTCGCCAATTCATCAAATACCTCAGGGGATTTTTCCTTTGAAATTCTATGTGGAAATACAACTATATTTTCTTTTTTAGTAATATCATATTTATCAACATAATCAAATTTAAACGGTAACCCAGTAACTATTATTTTGCTTGGCTCAACATCTCTACCAGAACAGATTAGATTTTTATGATATTTTGTTGCAACAAACATCTTTGTATTTGCAGTCATTCAGCCAGTTTCATTATGCCTAGCTCAATATCCTAACCCGCTAGTTGATGTAAAATCTCATGGGTCATATGAACCCGCATGCCAAATACTATATATATCTATATCAATATTTTGTAATTGTGCCATATATTTTAATGCGGTTACACCATAGTGCCAGCCATCGTAGAATAGAAATTTATCACCAGACTTGATAATATCATGATCAAACAATTCTGCTAATTTTATAATTTGTTTTGATTTATAAATATTAGTTCTATTAATATCTAAAAACTCGCCCCTTTTGAATTCCATACTATCTGCAGATATTTCAAGTATATCAGATATTCCTTGTTCTCTAAACATTTCCGGAATTCAAGTTTTTCATTGTTTTGTGTATCGTTTATCTATTGGTTCTAAGTCTATTAAAAATAACATTATTTACTCCCAAAGTTTATTTTCTTCGCCATAATATTTTTTATAATCAAAATGACTGCCTATCGCCTTTGATGTAAGATGATAAACAACAATATTGTTATATCTAACTTTATTACCTTTTATTCTGCTACCAATTATTCTGTCTTCCCCCGGTTCATCAATATCCAATTTAACATTATCAAAAATATGCTCATCAACCTGTTTCATATTTATTGCAAATAATCCACCAGCAAATTCTATTTTATCTATATTATTCCTTTTAATATAATAATCATGCTCATTATTGGGTACTATCTGCCTAAACTGAATTAGGGAATCATCTGTAGTATTTAGTATATTTAACATTTTAGAAAACATACTATTACTAACTATCATATCATCGTCTCAATATAATAATCAATCAAATTTAAATTTTTTTGCACTATTAAACAAGAACTTTCTTGACTCGAAAATATTTTTACCAGTATTGTGATAAAATCCTAAATCTATGTCATTTTCCATTGAGAATGAATTTCTAATTAATTGTAATCATTCATCTCTGATATCTTCATCCCCATATGATACTGCAATATTTATATTATTAAATTTATTAACTAATCCGAATAAATTTGATAAAACTATTCGTAGCCCCATTTTTCTATCACATGTAGGTATTGCAATATATATTTTTTTTATGTTTTTGTTACTCAATTCTAAATTCCTCATATTTTGTTAATTGATTTAATATGCCTTTACTTTCCAAATCAATATATTGAGACTTATATATATTTTTAATTGCATTAACTTTACTTTTTAAATTTATATCAATACTAAATAAATTATTTCTTTCATCAAATAAATTTTGATATGAATAACTAATCAATGTATTACTTTTACTTAATTTTGTAAAAAAATATTTATTGACCCATTTGTGTTCAATATTAATATCAGAAATAGAGGGAATAAATACTATACTATTTTGTATACTATTAATTACACTTTGAATATTATTACAGAATATAACATTAAATTTAAATTTGTTTGAACAATTAACAGCCTCTATCTGCCGTTCTTCATTACCAAATAGATATACACAAGTTAAATCAATAAAATTGTTTTTGGATCAGTTTAAGATGCTATAACATGCAATTAATTCATCGTCTGGATGAGGAGATATAATAAAACTTTTTACGTTAGTCATCTTTTTATTCTAAATATCCTTTGATTAGAAAACATTGTTTTTCTAATATGCCATTCTTTTCTTTTGCATACCCTCGTATATCATATTTAACTAAATCATTAATAGAAATTTCACTAATATGCGTTTCATTTATATTACCATTAATTGGATTTTCTATATATCCAATCGGAGAATTAATTATAATTCATTTACATTTATATAAACACAATTCAATAATATCTATAGCTTTTGATTTACTAAAATGTTCTAATACATCCCCGAATATTATCAAATCTGCTTTAAAGTTATTTTTAATAGATCAGGAATAAAAATCAGTGTTATAAACTTTATCATAATTATGATTTTTTATTAATAAATCAGCATCATCTTTCCATATTTCAAATGCAATTACATATAATCCGAGAAATAAGTCTTTGACTATTTTTCCGTACTTTCCTTTGCCTGCACCAACATCAAAGCAATATTTTATATTATTGAATCTACTAAGTTTAATTAGAAACCCAATAATATCTTTATCACACATTTCATTGGAAACTCCTGTTATACTCTCACTCATTTATCCTCAATATTATACACTATAAAACTACCATTTTCATTATCTTCTGATATATCTATCATAATTGTTCTGCCAGGGTAATCCAGTTTTATACGATCGCTTAACATGTTTGATATTGTTTCACATGAATAATTAGAATTGTTTTGTATATCTTCTTTAATTATAGTTTCAATATACTTTTTAAATTCAAAAAATTCTACTTCTCTGTCATTGCCGAATACTTGGATATATACTTTAAAATATAACAAATGCCTATGCAAATCCCGTAAAAATTTTACAGACTCTTTTGCATTTTCATATTTATGAAAATATTCTGCCGTTGTTTTTACATATATATATTTATCTATATTCATACTATTTTTCCTCGTTAGTTAAAAATTTAGATATTCCTGAATTATCACTTAATTCATATATATTTTTTACTCTGTTGAATATATTGATATTTCTATTGAATTCTGCAACACTATCTTTTGCTAATATAATTTTCTCTAAACTATTTAGCAATAAAACTATATCCCGCCCTAATATCTGCTCAATTACATCATCTCCGTTTGTGATTATCCTATTTGATATATCTATTAAATTCACAAAATTATAAAAATTATGATATGATGTATACAAATAAGATTTTGTATCAAATGGCTTTATATCTTTAAATGTTAAATTTTTGCATATAAAACAATTGCATGGCAGTAATGCGTTATCATCATATTTATCAGCGTCATAATTATGAATATTAAAACTAGTTAATACACCTTTCTTAAAATTATTACCAAAATATAATTGTCCGAATGCAGATGCAATACTTGGAGAAGAACTATCAATTGAAAATATTATTCTATTATTGTATAATTTATCAAACATATTTTGAAGTTTTGAAATAACTAAAAAATCAAATAGTTTTGATATTCCAAGTATATGAATAAATCTAACGTTATTATTATCAAATTCTTTATTTTTATTCATTACGGATAGTTTTAACATCAATTTATCAAATCGACCAGAATTACCTAATGCTCACCCATCAAACTTTATGCCTTTTACTTTATTATATCATATATTAATTTGCTCAATATTGTTGCCTTGTAAAACATTTAATAACTTAGTTTTGCCCTTTCTATTTTTATCAAAATATACAGCATTATCATAACTAGTATCTAGGCATTCATTAAATACACTAAATTTACTTCTCTCATGCATTCCAAAACCAGTTGGAATATCTAAATTCATTGATATATCAGCATTTTCTTCTAGTCAATTTAATATTATCTGTGGTAATGATGATTTTCATTTTAATTTGCCAGATGCTATTTGATATCCCCCAGAATCACCCATAACAATAACATTTTTTCCCAAACCTAATTTTTCTCTGTAATTTTCAGTTTCATAATTATGTCCTGCAGTAACTAAAAAAAATGGGTAATAATATTCTTTAGGAACACTTTCATCATAAAATCTGCTAGTAATTCCCGGAAATATTTCAGTATTATTTTTTAAGCAGGTTCCTACTACTCCCGTTGAAAACGATGGATAGTAAATAAATCTATTCATTCTATAATTCCTTACCATTGTTTATCAAGCTAAAAAACTCTGTTTTTGCTGTATGACTATCTCTAAAGAATCCTCTTGTTACAGAAGTAATCATATCAGATTGTTCTTCATTTGCTCCCCTATGAATCATACAAAAGTGTTTTGCTTTTATAAAAACTATTACACCATTTGGATTTAATTTTTCTTCTATATAATCAGCTATCTGCTCAGTTAATTCCTCTTGGATTTGCGGCCGTCTGGATAATCAATTAACAATCCTAGAAAATTTTGATATTCCAATTACTTTATCTTTTGGAATATACCCAACATAAGCATAACCAAAAAATGGCATAAAATGATGAGAACACATAGATTTTACTTTTATTGGGCCTGAGATAATTATTTCATCATACTTCTTTGTGTTTGGGAATACTGTTATTTTTGGCTCCAAAGAATAACAACCAGAAAATAACTCTTCCACATACATTTTGGCAACACGTTGAGGAGTTTCAATTATCTGTTCACTATCTAAATCTAATTTAAGTATATCAATTATATCCTTGAACTTTTCTGATATATTCAATATCATAGACTCTTTTTCATTATTATTTAAAATAATATTACCGTTTGGATTTATTTTGTCTTTCATTTATTCCTCATTACTTAATGCTACTAAATAATATGTATTATCAAAAGTATCATTTTTAAAACAAAGTTTCATTAATCCATCCGCTACTAATGATATAATAACTTTATCTTTTATCACAGAAACTAAACTTTTAAAATAGTCTGCACTGAATTTTAATTTTACATTTTTGCTACTAGTTACATTATTTAATTTAAGTATAACTTTATTAGAATCAAATTCACTATCACCTATAATCATATTTTTATTATCAATAAATAAAACTTTAGAATCCGGAATAGCATTTCGAGCTTTTATAAACATATCTACTTCTTCTGCAGACATTGAAAAATTTAACTCCCAATCGTCTATTTGCTTCATCCTCGGCACTTTCGGAATTATATCTAGATCTGATAACATTATCTCGGCTTTTAAATTACCACCATCTGATGATAATATCATTTTATTTGAAGCCTCATTCATCTTATTGTATTCCACTTTAAAATCAGTATTACTAAATATAGATAGTAATTTTACAACTATATCAGTATCAAATATTGCAAATTTACCTTCAGTAAATAATCCTTTACTATCTTTCATTATAACTTTACTAACTAACATCTTATCTGCAGAAATACTATTAACTACTGTCTTTTTATTTTCAGTATCTACTATAATAGATTTATTTAATCCATTAATATAGCACAATTCAAAAAACCGTTCAAATAATTGTTTATCCATGTTTTTAATCAACCTCCAAAAATTTACTTATATTATTCTTACTTTCTTCAAATATCCAACCTATCGACTCATACAGCATTCTTATTTTTGAATCTGTAGTACTACTAAATAATCTATTATAATTTATTTTATCTTTCAGAAAATTTAACAATTCTTTTGGAACATTATCATTCAAAAATGCCATTTCAGTTATTCCAGCTTTTCTATCTATTGTATAAATTCATCTAATTTTAGAATTATCAATAATTTTCTCATACTTTTTATTTAAATTATTTTTATCTAATCAAGCATTATAATTGATAGATGCCTTTACATGAACTGGTGTCCCCTTTTTATACCTATTTCCGCTTAATTGATATTTTTTTATGCCTTTAACTCCAGTTGGTGTTGCTATATCTTGAATACTAAATTCGGTTTTAACCAACTTTTTAAATTCAACTATGGCTTTATCAATACTTTCTTTTTTATTTTCCTCTAGAATCTCGGTTAGAATGAATGACAGGAAATCCTGAAACACTTTCGCATATGAACTTCTGACAATATCAATGCCTTTTACAACCAATTCGTTATTAACTGAAACCCCATTTTTATCAATTACTAATAACCCATATCTTTTTTTAGCAATAAATAACCCAGATCTAGCAATCAATTCTTGCTTCATTTCAAAACTATGTTTATACCTATCTATATTAATAAATATTAAATCAGAACACATAAACCGTATTTTTTTATTACATTCTTCTTGTACTATCGAACAAACTATTTTAGAATATTTAACTGGATTAGTTTTTCATACGTCTTTGAATTGGCATTCCATTAACGGCAAAGATGATGCAAAAATAGAATCAGTATCAATATAAATTACATAATCTTTAGTATTACCAGTTTCTGCAGAATAATATTCATTAATAATCTTTTCAGCATATTTAATTGCGGTCTGCCCTGTAGTAGTTACTGCTTCTGCATTATCTAAATCATAAAATCTTCATGACGATAATCCCATAATACCATATAATGAATTTGCTAAAATCTTTAGTGCTGTCTGAGATATATTATATCGTTTTTCCTCTTCTATATTTTTTTCTATACCATATTTTTTCTGTAATGCTCTTTTTTCCTTTCGTTCTTCTATTCACATTTTAAGAACTTTTGGTAATATACCTTCGTTTTTTAAATTATACATTACCCCATTTGCTGATATACAACAGTCATTTTTATAGCAAAATTCTTTTAGTTGTTTTTTACTAACTACATCATTATTAACATTGAATTTAGTATTATCATCTGCAAGTATATCTCAATCATCTATTTTTGTTATTTTGGTTTCAGGCGATATATTCAACGTAATAATTGCTGATGGATATAGTGAAGAAAAATCTAAATCATATACATATCTATGTAATCCAACTTGAGGAGTTTTTACATAAGCGCCCTTAAATTCGCCTTCTTTATTGGACGGATGAGCATTTGGTGCCACAATTTCTTTCCGTTTCATATATGTCAATACAGCGGAATCAACAATTCTAGATTGACTATATATTCCTTCGTATGGAATATGCCCAATATGACATATTGCTAATGCTACTTCAATGAACTTCATTTTATTTTCAAGTTCAACTAATAACATAACATCATTTAAATTATACTTGATAAATTTGTTTATATCAGTTTCGTATAATTCATCTAATGTTCCATCAAATTTTAATTTTTTTCTTCCCAATTCTATATTAGCTATATTATCTAAAGTATATGAATTTTTTTCGCTGTATGTAAACTTCTTATATAATTTCAAATAATCTAGATGAGAAAACCCAGCAAACCGTCATTGACCATCATAATTACTTATTGAGGCAATTCCAATTGGACTCAGATCACAAACTCTATCCTTGCCAAATAATACTTCTATTCTTTTTGTTAAATATGGTAAATCAAATCCCTCACTATGTCATCCGCTTAAAATTGTAATTTTAGAGTTTGCTATTAATTCTATAACACTATCTAATAATTCTAATTCAGTACTAAATCCAGATACCTCAAGTTCAGCATTAACAATTTCTTGTATTTTATGCTTTGGATCTAAAGTCATAGCATAAAATTTATTCTCACTTTGTATTCAAACTGATACTGATGTTATTTTATTTTTTGCTGTATTAATATTAGGAAACTCATTTATTGATTCTGTTTCTATATCAATAAACATTATATTTTGTTTAGAAACACCATCGTCTTCTGTATAATTATCTATTAAATAACGTACTTCTGGACTTATATCGCCTTCGAATAAATCTCCCTCATAATTATCAAAACCAGACGTTATTTTCTTTAATTTATCCCCATATATAGATAGAAAATTTCCGTCATTGGATTTTACATACGCATATTTTTTATATGGCTTTTGAATATAACCATACTTATCATCTCAGATATGCAATAGTCTAGTATTGTTATCATAATAGATATTCTGATACATTATTTTTACCTTTTTTTAAAAATTAAAAAATATGAATGCGTTTTGATACATTTCTTTTTATATCAATTCATATTTGGAATATGCTTATAAAATCTATAAACTATCTCATCCCACAAATAAAACTCATTAGAAAATCAATTAACTAAATCGTAAATACCATGAAGTTTATTATCCCAATGAAAATTAGTTATTTTACATATTAATATACCATCTTTTTTTAATACCTTAGCAAAACTCTTTGAAGATGAAGATGTTAATTGTTCAAAATCAAATAAAGAATGCATCATTGAATAAGAATAAATTGATTCTCTATCTATAGAATCATTTCTATTAGATAAATCAATATACGGAGGATCATAAATTATACAATCAACTGACTCTGCACTAAAAAACTTATCTATTTTATCACACGAACAAACAAATTTTGGATTTTTACTTTTATCTATATCAATTGATATTGGTTTATATTTCTCTACTAAATTGGAATCTCACATTTTCATTTCAGACGCCGTACTATCTATAACTGTTATACCATTTCTGTACGGAACATAATATTCTAAAATTTGCTTAAAAGCATTAGCAACATTTTCTTTGTATATTACAGAAAATAACATATTTATACTTCTCTTGTAATTTATTAAACTTTTCTCAAGTTTCCAAATACTTTTATATGTAATCGATCAGAAAAATTAAAACCATTGAAAATACACTCTTTTATTATCCACTTTTCTTTTGCATTTAACGTTTCTTTATCTATCCCTTGTGGCATCAACCAAATAAGATTTGATGGGATATTACATTCTTTTTGAATGTTTTGTACTTCTTTAATATCATCAACATTATCTATAACAAATTTGAATTGCAATTCATCAGTCTGATATTTACACAAATAAAATTTTATATTATCCAATATATATTCATTGTTTTGGCTATGTAGTTTATATTCTTCTGGAAATTTATCTTTATCAGGATATGACGATTTTAATTTAGGCGAAATTGAAAATAATAATTTACTATTATATCCCTCAAGGTGATGTATAAATAAATTTCGATCTAAACTAGTTACACCGTTAGTTTCTATAGTAATAGTCATTCCTTTATTTTTAAAATAATTCCATATTTGTATTAAATCTTTAAACCATAAAGTAGGTTCCCCACCTGTTATAACAATATGTTTTAAATCTTTATTAGATAATATACTTTTTTCGCATAATTCTATATTAAAATCATATATATTTTCTTTTTCTATACTCCACGATGTATAATAAGTATCACAAACAGTATCCCCCCATCGGCATCGCAAAGAACATCCAGAAGTTCTGACGAAGTAAGAGGGTACTCCAGTATATTTTCCTTCGCCTTGTATACTTACAAACTCTTCACAAATTTTCATTAATTATCTTCCTATGCATTCTACATATGATGTAGGTGTTTCATATAATCTAATTCTACTAACCCACATAGAATTGTCGTTTTGTTCATAGAAATGATTATTCAATTTGTTAAATATATAACTGGCCATATTTTCTGCAGTAGTTATTATCGGGAAATCTGTATCTTCTTTATTAATGTCATTTAACATTTTATGATCTAATTTACTAATAATTAAATCATTTACTATTTCTTTCAATTTAGAAAAATTTATAACCATGCCATCTATTAAATTGCTAGTAGATACCGTTACCTCTAATGTATAATTATGCCCATGTAAATTTGTACACTTGCCATATACTAACTTTGACATATCATCATCACCCTCTTCACAAAACAGTGAATGGGCTGATGCAAACTCAAAAATTTTAGTTGCTGTTATTGTTATCATATATTATACCTCACTTTCATTATCATTTTCTCCGTATTCTTTTCAACCAATAAGATTTAACTTTTCTGCGCAATTTTTGCATCTAACGAAAAGCCATCCCTCTTTTGTTATTCCAACATGTTCAGTTGAACCACACTCCTCGCATATATAATATGATTCGTGTTCAGCTAATCGAATCATCCCATCAATTAATTGATCACCCCCGTTATAATAAAACCGAAGACCGCCAAATTTTTCTTTAACTTGGGTAGCAACTACTTGACCAATACTTTCTATTTTTTCTTTTTTTGCTACTTTTCATATTCAATTATATAAATTATATTTTCATGGTTTGTATTTACTTGATAATGTCAATTTTCTTATAAATTTATATAATTTTCTAGTAATTTTATTTTTTATTGTAGTTTTATAAGAATTACTATCTATATAACTTTGTATAGATTGACATAAATTATCTATTAATCAATATCATCCATCGCCGCATTCAAATCCTCAATACATGCAAGTTTCTAACATACCTTTATATCTATCCACAAATATTTTTGGATATTTTTTTACTAATCTTGTATCTAATTCTTCTCTCATAATTTATTCTCCTTTTTCCGCCAAACATAAATGTTACTATTTTGACGACATATAAAATTGCCATTTTTATCTCGAGGGCAGTGCAATAAATCATTTTTGAATACACAATCAACACAAGCCCAATTTGATGTATCTGTTAGCTCACATTCATTAATATTAATTTTTTCCATAAATATTATTCACTCCTATAGTTTGAATATCATCATTTATTGGTAGCATCATATTATTATTTTAATAATAAAATAAGATAGATTATTGATGTAAATGAAATTGAGAATAATCCAGCAAATAGTATAGTTATTAACAATTCACCAACAATTGCAAGGAAAATTTCTTTTGTTGTATAAGAATCAAGCTTGATTGGTGAATATTGTAATGGTACTTTGCAATTCAATGATATATAACTTAACAATTTCATGGACTTAACACCCAAATCAGAATTTTCAATTTTAGTTTTCATATCTTATATTTTATACACTCATCTTAGCCATTTTGAATGAATTAAAAAAATAATTCATAAATAACTCATTTTTATTTTTTATAACATATGCAACGTTATTCTTATTTATACCCTTTCTTAAAATAAAAGAAGGATGAACTGCAGGAAATATATTACAATTAACATTAGAATTTAATATATTTTCAACTAAAAAACAAGAACTATTTAGATAATAATTTTTTATTCCCGATAATATACTGCCAGTCATTCCGATTATTTCTTCTGCGGATTCTTTACCTAATGTAATTATACATTTAGGTTGGATTATTTTTATTTGCTCTGTTAATATCGGAACAAATGCTTTTCTAATTGTAGGAGAAAATACTGTATTGTTAAATGGTTTATATGGCACCAAATTTGTCATATATACATTACTACCAATTCCTAAATATAATAATACTTGTCTAACAATTTGACCAGCTTCGCCTATTAATGGCCTACCTTTTGTTACTTCTTCTCTGCCCAAATCTCTAGCAATTATCATTATCTTAGAATCTATCATTCCTTCTCCGATAACCGGATCCATTCCTTGAATAGGATCGAATTCATACGAACCAGAAAATGATTCTCGAATACTTTTACACTCTTTGATTATTTCATAAAATTTCATTGTCAATTATTTTATTTATTAAGTATTCTTTCTGTTATGGGACTGCGCTGAATTGATTCATCTAATTCATCTACAATCTTATTATCCTTCTTATCTTGCATTTTTCTTACAACACGCTTTAAAATTATATATCCGCATAAATCAAGTTCAGTATCTTCATCATTAGACATATTATTTTTAGTTTGTTGTTCTATTCTAGACAATTTGTCGTCTATTCTAACATTTATTGCCTCTATTGGATCTGCCTTTGAAAATATTCTTTTTGGCTCAGATACTGAATTTTTATACTTCCTATTTTTACTAATCAGCATATCCAGTATTGATTGAACTTCTGTATATAGTTCAGTTTCAAATTCATTTTGGCCATCGTAATATAATGTATTGCTCATATTTACTCCTTATTCTTTTCTTATTTTTTATGATTTCAAATAATATCTATATCATTGGTGTATCTATAATAGTTTTTGAATTTTTCTATATCATCGCACTCTCGTAATATATTTAATCTATTATTAATTATGTTATAATATAATGTATCAATTTCGCACCCAATATAATTTCTATTTAATTGTTTTGCTACAACCAAACTAGTACCCATCCCTGCAAACGGATCAAACATTAAATCCCCAGGCATACTGCTTAATAGTATAATTCGTAATAATAATTTAATTGGGCTCTGGCATTTATTAATTATATGCCCATCATCCTTTCTAAAAGGCTCCCGGCCAGAAAAATAACCAGAAGTTAATTCTCGTATATCATCCCAAACATTTGTAATAGAAATTCCATTGCATCTAGGCACTTTTTGATGCGGATATAACGGCAAATCTATCCTTAATTTATTTAACACATTTGCTTTTGAGCCTTTTGTAGCATAAACTATAATTTGATAATGTTTGGATATATTATTTTGTATTGGAACTGCGGACGCCATTTTTTTTCAAATAATGATATTTTTGATTATTCAATTAGACTTTTGTAAAATATCAATTACTTGATATATATTTTTTTCTCGTTGCATAAAAAAAATAGACGCCCCGCAATTCGAATTGTTATAGATTTTATATAATATATCTAATAATCACTGCCAATATTCTTCAATATTTCTTGTATCATTATAAGTATTATATACCTTGCCTTGATTAAATGGGGGGTCTAAAAATATAGTATCAAATTTACTAACAATATTAGTATTTAAAAATTCCAAACAGTCACAATTTAAGATTGTTTTCATCATGTTTTATCTGTTATCCCCACTACCAGTTAAAACATTTCTTTTTTGTCTACTTTGCAATTTTTTTAAATTATCAGAAGCGACATCTTCCATATTTAAATCAAGAGCTGTACACGTTTCAGCAACATACCAAAGTACATCACCTAATTCTTTTTTTATATCTGTAACAAATTTTTCCGTTATCTTTCCGGCATCATCTCGTATAACTTTTTTTATTTTATTTTGGATTTCACCAACTTCGCCTAATCCTAATCCTATATATGACAAAACTAAAGAATTTGTAATATCATCTGGTATATTTTTGCCTAACATTAATTTATCTAAATAAATTGCAGTTTCATGCGATTTAGTTTGATATGTGTTAAAACTTAAATCATCCATAGAATTTCAATATTCTGTTTCTTTTACTTTTTCTTCATTTCTACGTTGTTCAGCATCTTCTAATACTGTAATAACGTGTTCTTTGGCCTTTTTCATAGATATTGGAGTTATTGGTTTCCTGATTATTCTAGATAATTCTACAATCGATCTAACCTTATCGCGAGGCATATCTATCTTATAAAGTCCATTTTTTCCCTCTACAGGAGTTATTTTTATTTTTTGTTCTTTATTGTTTTCCATTCCTATCCTCCAAAAATATTATCAATCAATTTCGATTGTTTATACAAAGTATCAAAAATATACAGTAATTTATAATCTTTTTTACTAATTTCATAGTACTTTATATCAACTGATACATTATGTAAATTTATCGTATCATTTTCAAATATCCCAACTACTCTTCCACCCGCAATATTGATGAATTTATCATAGATTTTTTCATTTCTGCTCCCAACAAATACATTTCATTTTACTTTTTCAACGTTGTATTTTGTAAATAATTCATGAAAAAATAATAAAACATCTTGTCTGAATATATAGTTAGATTTCTTTGTAAAATTAATTAAATTTAGTTTGTGAGCATATAATGGAGACCTATGTATTTCAGACACAACAATTCCCAATATTTCATTGCTTTCTGTATTAACACTAATTTTTGCAATTAATTGTCAAGTATTATCTAGTAAAATATCACTAATATCAGCATCAATATATCCGCCGATGAAATAATTATTCATATAATCTTCATCAAAATATATATTTTCTAAAAGTTTACTTACTTCTTCTCTTCTTGGGTATAAATATTGTAACATACTTGATCCTTATTAATTAATTCATACGTTTTTTCAAATACATCTGGCTTACATGGGTAAAATTCACCAATAACACCCTTAATAACTTAATCTTCTCGACTCGCTAACATCATTCCTTCTTTTGTTGGTATTCCTATGTCACTGGTTTCTTTATATATTTATTCACAACAATTTCCTTTATTTTAAACTATAATGTTGTTCTAACGCTGAAATTCTTTCATCTTGAACTGGATATCTACCTTTGATTGGAAAATAAACAGTACCTGTAGTTCGTAAATATCCCTCTTCTCTGCAGACTGTTATTTCTATTTTATAATCCCTGTATCCAGATATATATAAAATATCATCTACTTTATCTGCTGTATCATTTTTTAATATTACTTGGAATTGCACATACATCTCATGCTCACAAGAACATTCAGTATTAATGCCATTATTTCGCAATAAAAAAACTACATCCCGTATGCCCGGTTCAATATTATTGTTATATCAATTTTCCATCATTGTCTCCAATTTATAATTCACACTGGCCAGTAGAACACTTACTTTCCGGTGCTACGATATTACTTGCTTTACTAATCAATCCTTTCAATTCATTTTTATCTTTATACTTTATTTCAGTTAGTGGTTCTTTTCCCCTAGAATTTTGCCTATATAAAGTAATTCCTTTTAAATGCTTTGAATATTCAAATATTATATCTGATATCTCTTCATAATTTGTATAACTTTCTGGTAAATTAACTGTTTTGCTTATACTATTATCAATGAATTGTTGAATTGATGCTTGTACTGCTATATGTTCTTCCGGAGAAATATCATATGCACTAATAAAATTGGTTAATGATTGATTATTAATATAATATTCATAAAATAATGAATCAACTAAAACCTCTTCAACTATATTATCATCTTTTCTATATGCTCGTTTATATATAGGAGCAAATATCGGCTCTATTCCAGATGATACATTGGCCAATTGAGATACAGTCCCGGTGGGGGGAATTGTTGTTATCATTCCGTTTCTAATTCCATTTTTTTTCATTTTACGTAATAATCTAGTAGGAAGATTCTTTACAAAATTCCCACTAGAAAATTGTTCATAATCATACATTGGAAATGATCCTTTTTCTAACGATAAATCTATAGATGCTTCAAATGCTTCATTTCTAAATGTTGCAAAAAATCTTTCAACAAATTCTAAACTCTTTTGTTTACCATATTTTAATCCTAGTTTAATTAAAAGATAGTGTAACCCCATCACCCCCAATCCTATTCTTCTACTTTGTTCAGCAGATGTCTTACACTCTGGTATTGGATAATTATTCATCGTAACTACATTATCTAAGAATCTAATAGCGTAACGTATGGTCGTAGATAATTTATGCCAATCTACATCATTTTTATCTTTATCATACATATTTGATAAATTTATACTGCCCAAACAACACGATGACAACTTGCTACCGAGAATTTCCCCGCAAGGGTTTGTACAAACAAATTCCTCGAAGTATCCAGTAGAAAAATTTTCTTTTATATTATCTATAAATAATATACCGGGTTCACCAGAATTTATTGCACTATTGATTATTTTATTTCATAATTCTTTTGCTTTAACTGGAACTCCTATTTTTTTATTACCAAATTCAAATTGTCAATCTTTATCTTTTTTAACAGATTTTATAAATTCATTATTAATTAATACTGATATATTATGATTATTTAATTCATTTCTATCTAATTTAGCATTTAAGAATTCTGGAATATCAGGATGAGATATTTCTAATCCTGCCAGCAATGCTACTCGCCTAGTTCCACCGCATTTTATTTGTTCCCCGATAGCATCAATTTTTTTAATTTCAGAAATTACTCCTGGAGCAAGGTTTTGTATATTTTGAATCGGAAACCCCTTTGGTCTGATTTTACTATAATTCGCACCGAGACCACCACCACTGGTACTGATTAGATACATGTCAGACATAAATTTAGCAATAGAATATCTATTATCTTCCACATCGTTAATAAAACAATTTAACATAGCTCCTGATTTTCTGCCGGCACCATATAATATTCTACCCCCAGGAATAAAATCCATATCTTTCATTATTTCAATGAAATTATTTTTTCATAATATAATATTATCGTTTTGTTCGACCTTTGAAATATGAGTAGCGACTCTTTCTACACACTCTTCTCATGTATTTTCATAAGGTAATAAATATCTGGATTTAAGTATATCTTGTTGATATGTTGATAAATTCATTGTATTCCTTTATATAGTTTGTCCGTATGGAATACTAACTATAGTATTCATTGGTAGTATGTCATAAACTAATTCTTTTTTATTAAAAAACAATTCTTCAATTTTTAATAAAGATAAAATATAATTTCAATTGTTTTTATCATTACTACTAACATTTTCAAAATGATCTAATGAATATCTTTTTATAATCTTTCCATTATATAATTGTCGATCTCTATTAGTTATAAGATTTGGCATTCTAAATACTAAATTATTATCAATAAGTATTGGTTTAAATTCTTTGTTAGAATATTTAAGTTCATCTAAAGGTACAATTTGTCTGCCGTTAATATCATTATATTTTTCAATTTGATTATATATATCAAAATAATTATCAATTAATATCATAACACTACTCCTTTTTGCTTATATTTAATTTCAATTCTACTCACTCCCTAGTAGCAGGGTGAAGAATCATATTCTCTTTATTTTTTACATAAAATTCTACAATTTCAACTCTGCCATGAATTGCTCTGCCAGCACCATTTCAATCACAAATCATTTCCAAATTATATGGATATTGCATTTCAAATACCTTTACATTTGAATTCTCAGTATTTTTAGGCATACACCATCATTGTCAATGATGACGATTTCTTTTTTGATGCAAAAACCAAGCCATATCAAAATCTATATCACCAGTATCATAAGGTTTATAGTAACCAGATTTATCTCTACCAGTTGCCATTCCAGTTCCCGTACCAAAGAAATGTTTAGCATACGGGACAAACTTATCCAATCGAAATTTGTCTAAATCATGAACTATTCCTCTCCATACAATTCCTGCTTTGCAACATTCTAAAAAAACAAACCACTTGTGTTTAACTATATAATTAAAGTATTTTCAATACATAAATTACTTCTCCCTTTCCTTAAACTCTTTAAATTTTTGGGACATTCTAGTTCTAAGTACTTCATTACCATTATTCATTTTTTCTAAAATATTTTTACCCAATTCTGTACTTGGGTTATATATTTCAAATACCCCTTTATCATTATCAATTCTGCAAGGAAATGTAACCCCATCAGGGCCAAATTTATTTTTGGCCATATGAATTCTACCAGTCTCTGATAATTTGTCTTCAATTTTTCTAGATAATCCTAATATAACATTACATGGGGCAACCTTTGCATAAGATCGTTGCATCGCATTAGCTTGAACTATATCCTCGCTGCCCTCAGATTGGTTAGCTTGCGACGCAGTTCACACCGGTCTTTCAGTTACTTGAGCAAATGATTTTATCTCTTGAAATATTTGTCTTTGATTTAATCAATCTTGCTGGAATTTTTTTTGCGGAGACATTACATCACCATAATCAATTATAAATAAATCTGGGAACTTTCCTAACATTTTTAATCTATTTACATGCGATAATAAATGATTAATACTAGTTATTTCTGATGGGAAGGTTTTTATTATCAAATTACCAATAGCTTTTTCTGTAATCTTTTTCCTGACAGTATCCAAATGATGTATTAAATCATGAGTATTTATTCCAGTAAAAATGCTATCAATTCTAATACCAATATACGCATCAGAATCTTCTAAATTATAATATACTACAGATTTGCCGTTTAACATTGTTCTGGCCGCTAAATGACATAACCATCAAGATTTTCCAGCAGAAGACATAGCAATAATAGCACCCAATTCGCCTGCGCCAAGGCCCCCATCTAAATATTGATCTAAAATATTCCAACCAGTAGGTACAGGGTTCCTTTTATTCTCAGAATATCTCTGTTCCAAATCGTCTTTATAGTCATGTCCCAAATCACCAGAGTCACCCGCTTTAAACGCATCATCAATTTTCTCTCTGACTTTATCATAGTCACCAGTTTTTAAATAATCAATTGATTCATATATAGCCTTAGCTAAATTTTGATTCTTAAAAAAATCTTTAGCAGTTTTCTTCACTAATTCTAAATTATTAGATTTGCCATATTTAAAAGACTCTTCAATTGATTTTAGAATACTATACTTTTGTGCAGTATTATTAGCAACTAATGCATCTTTAGCAATATATACTTGAAATGAATCCAAATCTGGTATATCTCTATATTCTTGATAATGAGTTTTTATTACTGATGAGACTCACTGAATAGCAGATACATCAAATAAACTAGGATTTAATATCTCAAATATTTCCTCAAGAAACACCTTATCTGTTAGTAATACATACAATAATTTATGCTGAAAGGTTGTACCGTAATCATTAGCTTCTGTACTTACTACAGTGCCATTCTCATCTACTGATTTCATTTTATCCTTAAGAGCTTAATTGTTTATTGAAAAGTATTGCATTCCCAGTTAATGTTTGATAACTAACATATCAATTATTGAAATTTTTAATTTGAGAATATAACTTATCTTCTAATAGCATTCGCCTAATTAGTAATTGATTAACTATAGGAATCTTTTTATTTTTTAATAAATCTAATAATTGAGTCTTAGCTAATCCAGAAATATCTACATCATACAATTGCATTAGATTGTAATTCCTAATATACTCTTCTTTTCGTTCAAGTAATGTATCATATCCTTTTTTACTACCTCTTTTATTTTCTGCAAATTCTAATATTTCATTATATGAATATTGTTTATCTTCTGATAGTAATTCACCAAACAATTTTAAAAATGTCTTTAATCCAAACCCAGGAATACCAGGAATATTATCAGAGGCATCACCCTCAATCGCCCTGTATAATGTAAAATTTTTAGATAATACTCCTCATTCAGTACTTATTGTATTTTCAGTTATTATTTTTTTCTTAGTCGGACTTCATATGTATGTTTTTTCATTAGTTAACTGATAAAAATCTTTATCAGTTGACATAATTACTTTCTTATTATTTGGATATATTGATTGACAAATATAAGCAATAGCATCATCAGCTTCTATATTATCAACATTTACAGATGTTACTGGAAGACAGGTTAAATATTCAATAAATCTATTTAATTGAGAAATACAAGATTTTTCTTCTGCCTCTTCACTTTCCCATTCGACAGTTCTATTTAATCCTTTTAGCCCCTTTCTACCAGCTTTATAATCTGGATACATTTTTCTTCGTCTAGCAGAACCGCCGCGGCCGTCAAATATTACAATGGCTCTGGAAGGATTGAAAGTATTAATTGCATATTTTATGCTCATTAATGAACCATATACTCCTCCAGTATGAATGCCCATTTTATTCATAGTCGGAACAACACAAAAACTTCTAATAAATAAATTTAACCCATCTACTAATAATATTGGAGCCTCAATTTTAGGCTGAGTTCTTTCTAATTCAACCCGTTTCATACTATCAATATATTTTTTATATAAAGTTTTATTCATTTATTCTTCCGGTGCAGGCTCTGTAATATTTGATTCATCTCCCATAAACCCAGAATATTTTACAACATTTAATCTGGCCAATTCTTCTCCTATAATATTATAAAATATTGGGTTATTCATCAATTCGCGCCATCTATCATTTCTAAATTTTTCATTAGGCTGCCACAATCCGGCCTCTGTTAATTTTGTTAGCAATTCACCCGGGACTATACTTTTAGAAATTTTTCCTTCTATAGCACCATATTTTTCTAACATTTCTAAACAACTTTTAGAATCATCAATACCAGAATCAAAATATATTTCAAAATCTGCAGTTTTAAAGGGTGGACCCATTCTATTTTTTTCTGTCTTCGCTGTGATTTTAGTACCAACAACCAAACCATCATTTGATTTAATTTTTGCTATTTGTTTCAATCTAATAATTAATGAGGCATAAAAATCTAAAGCCATGCCGCCGCTCGCGTTCACAAATTTGTCTCCAAATTGTATACCTAACCCAGTTCTTAATTGTTGAGTAAATATCATAGCAACATCAAATTTAGCAATTAATGATACTATTTTTGGTAGTTTTTGCGAAAGAATAATTGCTTTTTGAGTATTATATCCAGACTTGTCATAATCATTTGTTAAGTCGGCTTTGGTTTTTGCCCCTGCTACAGAATCAACCCCAATAACAATATTTCTATTGCCTTCATCTTTTCTTATTTCTATAGTAATATCTTCTATTGCTTGGAGTATATCTTCAATATATTCTAAATTTAAATATATCAATCTACTAGTATCTAATCCAATAGCATCATAAAAAGATTTATCAACTGCAAACTCATTATCAATAAATACTGTAATAGCATCTAATGCCTGTGCTTTTGCTAATATTGTAGCCAGTAATAAACTTTTACCTGTTTGTTTTAGGCCATTAATTACACTTATTCTGCCAGATGGTATTCCTCTTTTCATACGATTGGAAATAATTATATCCAACGGTGTGCATCCAGTAGGCAATCAATTCTTAACATTTACTGGGGATTGGGGGTCTGTCAATCTATAAATTGATTGTGTGCTTCCAAACTTTTTTTGCATTGCAGTATATATAGTATCTACTATCTTTTTTTCTTCTAACATAATAATCCTTTAAGAATAGGGGGAAAAATCTTCCCCCCTATTTTGTTTTAACGAAAATAATAAATTAACTATCTTTTTCTTTTTGTTTAAATAATTTTGCAAACCGTTGGGATAGTTCATCATCTCCAGCTGATTCGGCCGGGGCAACATCAGAAGAATGACTTTCATGTCTAGTTGTGCCCTCTTCACTGGTTGCGGCTTCTTCGTCAGTTACTACTTCTGTAGTTGGATTCAACCATTTTTCTAATAATTCGTGGCATGATTCAAAAGTTGGTTTTGGAAATAATTCTTGTACTGTTTTTTGCTCTTCTAACAATTTCTTAATTATTACCTCATCATGATGCAATACTGTATTACTATAAGAAAATTTTGCACTAATAGAATTGTATGTTTTACCAGTTTCAGAGGCGGCTTTAACTACTATATCAACATCTCTACCAGATGCAATATCTGTAAAATCACCTAACTCACTATCTTCTAATGCTGTAGTTAGTGTATCATATACAGTTTGACCAATTCCCCAATATTTTGGACCTTCTTGTTCTGCTCCTCTGACTGCAACTGGAACATAAAATCTTAGATTAGCAAATAATTTCTTTGCTGTTTCTTTATCTTCCTTGCTATCAGATTTTCATAAATCAGATGCAAATTCACAAATTGGGCATTTCTCTCCATAGTTATTTTTTAAACAAATTACACTATTATTACCAATTCTCCAATGCCATCATATTTCAATAAATGGATTAGCAGGGTTAATTTTTGATGGAAGAATTCTTACTTTAGATTTTCCGATCGGTGGTTTTCAAATTGATGAATTACGATTGATTTTGTCTTGTAACTCTTTTCTACGTCTTTTTACTGCGTCAATATCCATACGCTTTCTCCTTTTGTTTGTTAGTTGTCACTTGTTAATTTTTAATATGCTAAATAGATAATATTCTATTCAGTCATAAAATAAATATTTTTCAATTTACTAAATATAATGATTATTTTTAATAAAAACAAGATAATTTTTTTATCAAGTTAAAATATTTTGTAATACTGTTTTTGACATTACTACTTTATCTTCTTTTAATAACATTAATGTATTGAAGTAATCATTTCATTCTATTTTGTAATTTTTATCTAGTGCCCCATTATTGATAGTTTTAATTAATTCATTTAGAGCATTAATTGTATATAATGTATTAGTTTCTTTTTTCCTGTGTAAATTAATAGTATTACTTATTAAATCTTTATAATTAAATCCCTCATGATTATTAACATTATAAGTTAAAATAAAGCAATCCAGTCTACCAGCTAATTTCATTACATATATTTTGTTCTGTAATATAGTAAATTTTGTTTTTATTTCCTCTATTTTCTTTTCAAGTAAATGCTCTTTACAAAAAGTGCATAATAACAAAGTGTCTTTCATTTCTAATTTATCTCCTTTAGTTTTACTCTGATTCCAATATTGCCATGTTCATATTTTACATTGGTAATATTTCCAGAATTATTATATAATATATTGCTTAATACTCCTTTATCACAAGAATACAATCTATCAGCAATACTAGTTTTTAATTTTATATCATTATTATTAACAGATAGTACTTTAAATATTATTGGTAATTTTAATTTCTTATTTATTAATACATTATCTATAACAAACCTAACATATTGTCTATAGCAAACTTCTTTAAATATTTTGTATTTTTCAGATTCTTTTACTAATTTAAACATTTTATTATAATGATATTCAGTTCCATTATATATTCTATCTTCTGTTTTTTCATTCAAATTTAGTTTATTTAAAACAGTAAGATAATTATTTCTAGATATGTTTTTAATTAACTTCACATCTTTTTTATATTTCTGCAGTAGTTCATCATTAACATAAGACACTTTATTTTTCATTAAATGTTGTATCTCAAATACTTCATTAATCTTCTTATTGAAATTTGATAAAACTTCAAATACTTTTAAAGCTGATGCCGGTGAACCTTCAGCTGATGAGAAAAATTTAGTTTTTACTGAAATATATTCAATCTTTTCATCTTTAATTGCTATCATATCTATTAATGGAAATGCCCCAGAAACTGGCAAATATACTGCATCATATTCTCCTAATGATATAAAATATATTATCAATTCTCCAAAGTCCTTTAATAAACTTCTACCTTCATTTTCACAAATAGAAAATGCATCTTTAACTATATCATGAAAAATAAGTAATATGGTTCTGTTTAACACACCTAATTTGTAGTCGCATTGATTTCAATATACATCTGAAATATATTTTGCAAATTTATAAAAGTAATCATTGGTTTTATTATCTGAATCAGATGTAGCAAGTATTCTCTTTTGTATAAAACTGGTCATATAAAAAATGGATGATATTCCTCCTGGTGCACCATAAAAATATACTTCTGATAAATCGATATTTAATTCAGATTTCATTTGCTTTAATTTTGTATCATTAAAAATATCTTTACCTTTGGTTGTGTAATAACCATTTAATAATTTTTGAATTTTAAAACTATACGGAATATGACTTATATCTGGTGGATTATCTATTATCATTCCTCTAGATTTGAATCGAATTTTTAAATCTGGTAATATTAATTTTAATTCTTCGATTTTACTAATAACAAAATTCTTAAATAATATATTGTAATTTCTCTGAGAATTTGGCTTAAAAAATCTTATTTTCCCGCTATGCTTTAGATTTGATATATGATAAAAATTTCCAGAAATATTATTAACTGATATAACTAATTCATTCAACATTTGCATTTCATATTCAGTAAACTTACTATTATTATCTACTAGTAATAATAATAACTTTACTATTGCTATTTTCATTTTAGTATTAATTGATTTGGTTTTATTAATATCTTTCGTACTAAAATTATTTAAAATATTAATATGTTCTGGTAGTAATGATAAATCGTTTTTTTCAAATAATTGTTTAAACATAAATAACCTCTTTTTTCTTTATTTTTCTAATTCAACATCATGAAAATTATCACCAGAAAAAACTCTACACGGAAAGATAGTTTCTGGAATTACACTTTCTAATAAATATTTTATATTTTTTACTAACTCAGTTTCCGTTGGATGTATATCGCATAAAATAGCGTCATACTGGTATAAAACCAATTTGCTATTTTTATCTTCTAAAAAATCATTAATCTTTTTCATAGCTAGATTAATATAATCAACTTCAAACTTCTGAATAAAATAATTAAAAGATTTACTACTAGTATTATTAACTTCTCTATTTAATAATGTCTTAGAATATTTTTTATTTTTTTTATATTCAGATACAGTATTAAAAAACTCATTATTACCAATATCTGTAGAGTGCCCATATAATATTTGAAATGTCTTTTCTTTTAATTTATCATATTCTTCTGTAATATTATCATTAAAAATATGTTTATAAAAATTGCAATTTTCTGGAATATTATAATTAATAAGATGTGCAACGATTCTAGGATGAAAACTTTCCATATCAAAATAATATAACTTTCCATTTTTAAATCTACTAGTAAATGTTTTTCTAATGCCACTACTTTTATTTAGAGCCATTAAATTTACAGAGAAATATGAACAACTAGTTCTGCCAGATTCTGAAGCACAGATATTGTATTCTGGAAATATAATACTATTAATATTGCCTTTTGTTAAATTAGATTGGATGTTATTATTAATATGTATACCATTGTTTTCGATTGTGTTAAAATTATAACTTCTTAATATATAACTATTATATTCTGATGAATTGATATATTCTTTACAATCTGTATATATATCATATAAATATAATATTTTATTATACTCTAGTTCACTTAAAATAGTTATAGGTGGTACTGTGTATTTAGAAAATCTACTGGATATAAATATCTTATATTGTTTGTAAGATGTTAATTCTTCTGGTATATGTAACTCGTTTTTATTCTTACAAAAGTTTAACCCTTCAATATCTACGATATTATTTTTATAATTTATTTTATAAAATTTATTAATATATTTAATATTATTAATTAATATATTTATTTTATTATTAATATTATTTATATTATTTAATAAATTATAAATATTATCAGTATCAAAAATATACAGTTTCCTACTATCAAAAAGCATCATGGATAATCAACTAACCTGATATTTGAATGGAAGCCCATTAATATCTGGTACTAGATTGATTATAATAGTATTCTCAGCTGATAAATACTTTATAAAACTATTATATTCTGATTCAGAATCAACAATACATATGTCATACATTGTTTCATAACCTTTATTTTACATATATAAATATATAGTAAAAATGTAAAAATAAGATTTATTTTGATTGTTTTATAATTATTTTTTCATTTGTGTTTGTGATTGGTATTTCATTGTTACCCTTTTATCACTATTAGATTTTACCTCAGGGTCATTTAATTTTTCAGTAATGGCTGTAATATCAGTAGTTCAAATATTATTTTCAACTATGTGCTTTATATCTACTATTCTTCATACTGTACTTCTATACAAATTTTCGAGGTTTGCTCAAGAAAATGGGCATCTTACTAAAAATATTCTGTTGCCAACTCATAAATCAGATATTCCTAATATCGATAATTCCATTCTATATGGTAAAAATTTTAATATGCTGTCATTTAATCTCATTTTTTTTATAGCATCTTCTGTTTTTTGTAATTCTTTATCAGAATTTTCCGCAGCAGATGTTCTTTTGCCTGCTATAGGTGGTGGTGCACTATATCCTGCAGGTGGTTTAAATGTCTGACCTGTTGATGACGGATATGCACGGCTCAAAGTATCGCTAAAATTATCAACAGTATTTCCGGTGTTGAGGCCTGTAGGTGTTTCAGGCAATGTTAAATTTATATTTCCTCGAGGTTTATATCATAATAAGGCGGCTTTCAATAAATCATCAGACATATTTTCTCCGCCTAGTATTTCAATATAATTTTGTAAATCTTTTGAATTTTCTAAATCTTTACTAATGCCAAAGGACTTTATTATATTATTTTTTGATTTGCAATCAATTTTAAGATATTTTTCTATACTATTTTTTTCATTAAATGGTAATAATTGAGCCTTATTTATTATTGCCATTCTCATTCCAGCTGGTGGAATTACTTTACTTTCTAATGATATTCCTTGTCTTCGTTCATTATTAATATATGTTAATAAGTTCTTTGTGAAATTCATTAGCGTCGTAGAATTTGTAAATATATCAGTTAATTTTTGTTTTGATACAACAATATCTCCAATTTTCGTAGCCCCTGTTTTAATACTAACATTTTTAGAAATATTTGTATTACAACTGGCTTTACTTGCTTCATTTAAATCTGTATATAATATTACTTCTGGTACGATTATATTGAATTGAAATTTATCAACAATTTTAGTCATTTCTGTAGTAAGATATGTAAAAATATTATACAAACTGGCATATTCTATACCTTTGATTTTATTAGCTACAGATTGTTCTGGACTAATACTTCCGAAACTAAAATCTTTAGGAAGTATGGTACGCATATTTAATCCATCATGTACAGATGCATTTAATGATTTTAATTTTACAGTTAATGTTGTATTGAATTCTTCGTCTATACTAATATCAGATGATACTACAGAACCAACTAGTGAATAACCATTACCGCTAGTTTTGGTTATTTCTAATAAATCATCTTTGCCTGTTCAATGCTTTTCATTTTCACTTCAACCAAAATCAACTCTAACTGAATTATTTAATTTTGTTAAACAGACTATTGGATCGTCTGAGTCTAATAAATCCGAATTAAAAACTTTGATATGTAAATTTATATCAAATATTATTCCAACAGGTAGACCAGTAGGAAGTAGTTCTAGTTTTTCTAATCCATATGTTCCGCGAAATTTAGCTGTATTAATTTGTGATGTATTAAAATTTAGTTTTTTAGGTTTGTCTAGGTTATTAATGCGATCATTTTCATATACTGTTATATCTACGAAAGCAGTTAATTTTGATAGTTCAATAGGAGACATAGTTTGCATTTTGTCCCATCTATTTATGGCTTGATCACAAACTGTTCCGTTAATTCAATATTCTTCGAATGATTGATTATTTGTAAAATTTGGCGGCATAATTGCTTCTATAACAGCGTTAGTACATCACCAATATTTATTGGTATTCGTATCTTTTGACCGAGTTTTATATCAGATTCCAATCCAATATTATTAGCTAATAGTATTATTCAATAATATTCCTCACTATTATAATATTTATATGCTAATTTTCTTAAACTATTACTATCTTTTCATAATATCCATATATCAGATAGTTTATTTGGTATGATAATATTATTTGGGCTTTCTAAACAGTATTTGTTATTTTCCCATATTTTATTTAATTTTGAATATCTAGAAATTGGCATTATAGTAATTCTTTCAATTTAGATGTTAAACTGATATCTTCCACTCGATTACTACTTTTACTAATTTTATTTTGCTCTTCAATTTCTGCAACTTTTTCTGGAGTTAAATCATTAAATAATACATTTTTAATTGATGGTGTTCGCGGAGTGTGATGCCATCTATCTGTATCTTTAGGATAAGATTCTATGTTATAGTATTTAAAATCATAATCAGGCATAGTATCATGTATTACAGTAAATTGAGATTGAACTGATATGTGTCTAGGTACCATCATTCCATCTAACATAGTTTCTCAACCATCTTCTACTTTAAAATTATTAGTTAATGAAGTAAAGTACCCACCCAATCCTTCACCATTAGTTCCTTTTAATATATCACCTATTCTTATTCTTATTACAGGGAAATCCATTATAGCACTACTATTATTATCATATTTGGGATATACAGTTTGTGATAATCATTGTAGTTTATAATACATATATTGCAAATCATTAATTGATTCTGCTATCAAATCGAAATTAATTGTTCATGTTCTATCGGTACTAGTATAATGTGATATTCCTTCACTTCTACCAAGAAAATCATCTCTTGTTCATGAGGGAGTATATGCATCAGTTAAATCTGTAATTGTTATTGGAAATACAACTATATTTTTGCTTCTTAAATCTTGGATATAAAATTTAATAGTACCATTTGGAATTTCAATATTTTCTTTAGTAGTTATTTTTTTATGAACTAATTCTGCGGATAATCCTGGGACAGTTCCTCAAATATTTGAGCCTTGAGATAATGGATTGTATTTCGATGTTCTAGCTGATAGCCCCCAGCTAACTTCAGATTTAGTATTCATCTTATCACTAGTTGGCTTAAATTTTGTAACATACTTATTAATAAGTTTTGCAACACTTCTATCCAATATTTCATTAGCTTTTGTTTCAGCAATTATAATTTGTTCTGATGCTAATTGTTTTACTCGTCTTTCATTCGCTTCTATATCTGTATATGTCATCAAGCTTGATTTATTATTAAATTTTTGCCACTCAAAAGTTAGAGCCGACTTAATATAATTTGCTGCTTTTTGCATAGAAGTGAATTGTTTTTTAACTCTATCAGGTTCCGGTATTTTTATATCTAATAAATTTAATTCATTTTTAACAGAATCAGATGGGTTATCATTAAACTGTATAAATGGTAATAAGTTTACTAATCTTTTATCATATTCAATTAATTCATTCATAATTCTAATTCTAATAGGGAATGTAGTTTTAGGATTATTAAAATTATTTTTAATTAATTTAGTATCTACTGGCATTATTAGTCCCCTCTGTATGTTTTAAATATAATTTTTCCGATTTTCTTGCCATCTAGTACAACATCAGCTGGTACTATTGTTATATTGCCCATTGATGATTGCATCATTGCAGGTTGATTATTGTTATATTTCCCTGACATTATATTATTAACTGTTGTTGTTAAAGTATTTTTAGCTTCTATTCCAATTGCCTTTAATGCTTTTATTCTTTCTGAACTATCTGCTATTTCTTTTAATGGCTCAGCAATAGTTTTTAATTTTTTAGCCATATTAGAATAGTCTAAATCAGATAAATCAGTAAAGAATGTTTTAATTGAGGATGTTAGCGGAATAAATCTATCAGTTAAGTCTGTTAAAGACTCTAGTGATGATGACAATGAACCCATACTTTTTCCGAGAGTTCAAACGGCGCCTGATATTAGTAATAATGCTCCAGCACCTGCAAGTAGCGCTACAGCTCCTATTCCTGATGACATTAATAATCCTAATGCGATTAATGTTGTTGTTAACCCAACTAATGCTACTCCTGCCATTGCCACTTGTTTTCACTTTATTCCAACTAAGTTTTGTAATGCTTTTGAAAAAACTCAAACAGCACCTGATATTATCAATAATGCAGCCGCCCCAGATAATATTTGAGCTGGAGATGCTTTGCCAAATATATTTTCTAATATTCCTCTATGTCTAGGTCTTCCAACCCCCCTTTTTTCACCAGGTGCAAATAACCCCCCACTTAGTTTTGGAGCCAATTTATTCATTACAGTATCTAGTCCTGTTAATTTGCCTATTAATCCGGCAGTTCCTGTTATAGCAGATCGTATACCCCTTCCAATAATACTAAATAAATTAGAAAATAATCCAAATGATCTAAAAATAGTTAAATTCATAAGAATAAAAGCTGGAACAACCCATTCTACAAATGCTTTACTCACTACGCCTAATGATTGAAATTTACTAATTAATCCTGAAACAAATGTAACTCCAATTCCTAGGTATTTTATAATAAATGATAATGACGCTGTTAATCCTCTTAAAAATGGAGCAAATGTAGAACCTAGCATTTTTCCTAGTTTGTTTAAATCACTTAACATATCTGGTAATCCTAAAGCATCAGAAAATGATTTTGATTTTTCTCCTAGTTCTACAAACCTCTGCATTGTTTCAGGCAATTTTTCAAAATCTTGTCTGTATTTTTTGTACTGAACTAACATCTGTCTTGCTTTATCTGCAGATACTCCAAGCAAATTTGATAATGATTTTAATTCGAAGTGGTGTAAATTCTCAACATCAACTTGTTCATACATTTGGTCTAGTATATTTTTCTGCATATCATACAAATTACCATGCATTGCTAGTCTTCTTGCTTCATTAATATTGATATTTACATCGAGCATAATTTGTGCTTGCATGGCTTTTTGAGTTGATGATTCTATATCCAATAAGGCTTCCGCAGTATTTAACATATCAGATATATTCATGCCTAATTTTCTCGCAAATACAGCCGCAGTAGCAATGTTTTTACCGCTATCTTTCCAGAACAAACTAACTCTTTCAGATTCTTTGGCAATATCTTCCATTACTGCTTGTGCACTAACACCAAATGCTATAGAGGTTTTCTTAATAGCAATTGCATTAGATTCTATTTGTCTTTTAGACATATTGAAAGATGTGGCTTGTAAATTAACTAACTTAGCTGCACTTTCAGCTGATAAAGAAAACCCTGCTGATATTATAGATGCGGTTTCTATTCATTTACCAGCTTCCAATGAACCAAATTCATCAATCAAACTAGAAGTAACTTTTAATACAGTATCCATTGAAACACCGAATTTTTTTAAATCCAAACTAGTTGATAATGCAGTTTTTTCAAATTCTGCCATTTGTCTTTTGCCAATACCCATATTATTTATAAATGATTGGGCCGCATCATCTCAATCTTTAAAATATTTTCAAGCTTTATAAATCATAAAACCAATTGCGGCAAAAATTATTTTGCTTTTTAATGGCATATTGATTAGATTTTGTTCTATAGAATTTCCAACTTTTGCTAATTCTAAGATATAATTTGCAGATATATCCTTTATATCCTTATTTAATTTTTCTTTCATATTAGCAGAAATAAATGGAATTCTTTCTATAGTATCATCAATACTTTTACTAGATTTTTCTATTATGCTTAAAAACCCCTTTGAACTATTTTTCATATCATTTAGAGATTTTACTTCTTGCTGTAAATAATCTATAGTAATTTGTTCAACTTTTTTTGCTCTCATTGCAACACTAAGGCGATATTCTGCATTTTCCCCTAGTTTTTCAAACATTAAAAAATTAGCTTTTAATAATCCCAATCTATTACTTTCAACAGTTTCCGTTTTTAGTAAGGTATCTAAGTTTCTTGCGGATAATCTGCTAATCAACTTCTGAGATTCAGTATTTACCTTCAAATTATCTAGTAATTTTTGTTGAAGACTAAAGAAGTCTCTAGTAATATCTTTTTGGGTTTCTATAGCCAATTTACATTCTGCCAGCCAATTTTAAATTAATTTGTTTTTCAAGCTCAGGATGACGTTTAAAAATATCATTTAGATTATTTAAACTAGCACTCAAAGTATCAATATTATTTTTAATATCATTTCCAACTTCAGTTGAAGATATAGATATATTATTTAATTTGCCTTTGAAAATAGCATCAAAAATAGTCTTTATAACTGGTGATACTTCATTAATCATTTTGGTTTCTATAATTAATTTTTTTTGCATTTATTATCTCCTGTTACCCGGAGTTGTACCAGGTAAGGGTTGCTGTTGATTTTCTCTTTTTAATACTTCTGTAAGTATATCAATATACTTATTCCTCATTTTAACAGGCATTCGTCAAACCGTTTGAAAATCAAAATTTCCAAAATATACTAAATTAAATACACATTCTAGTATATTCTCTAATAAATTATCTGCCTGTGATCCAAAAAAAGTCTAAATCTATCGGAATAGTTGCTTTGTCTTCAAAATCACATTCACTACAAGCAAAATCTATTCTCATATCAATATCTGGAGTATTCTGTATTATTTCCTTGCGCAAAGATAATATATCGATTGATGACATACTATTAATGAAATTTCTTTTCCCCATTTCATCTTTGATATCATTAATTGAATCTATCATCGCAGATAATCGAACAGTTAAGTCTTGAGAATTGTTCATTGTTTTTTTATGATAATTTTTTATACTATCATTCAATGTTTTTTCTTCTTTACTATTTAAAATATGATATGTAAATACATCTCCAGATTTAGACTTATGTATAAAAGAATTACTTTCAATATTATCATCAATTGGATATGGAACTAAAGTTGATAGATCAACTGTTATTTCATGCTTTTCTTTACAATTTGGACAGACTATTTTTGCTTTATATTCATCCCCATACATTGCTCTACGGGCATGAATTAATAAACAATTTCTATCTCCACCGAATAGATCATCAGTATTAATTGATTTATTTATTATTAATGATTCTAGTAATTTATCAAAAACTATTTTCTTGCTTATAAAGTAATCATTAAGAAGAATATTTTCTTCTATAGCTGAACCATACTTTAATTCTACCTCTCCAGTTGATAATGGATTTTCTGGGGGATATAACTTTCCTTTTGAAGGCAAGTCAACAATTAATGTTTGAAACTTGATTTCTTCACTCATTTTTTACCTCTTTTGATTAATTTCTTGGATTACTTATATAAATATAATTTTTTAAAATTTTCAAAAATAATTCTTTGATTTCATATTTTTTTATATTAAATTATACTGTTATTTAGAATAGAAAGGAAAAGAAAATGGATCGTTTAGAATATCGGCAGAAAATAGTTTCGCAGCGCGATTTTTATCGCGTTCAAACCATAAAAGATGTTATCGCCGGCCGCGATGAATCATATAATTATAGGATGGTTTTGTATTGGACCGGCGAATGGTACAAAACCTTCAAAAAAATGGGGCAATAAAATCTTGCCCCATAAAAAAGAATATGTTCATTTTTCAATTACTATAACGTAGAAATTAATTCGGCCCAATCATAAGTTAATACTAAACTAATACCTACTGGATCAGCTGATGTATAGTTCAAGTCTTGAAAATCAGCATCTGAAATCCAAACATTATGTAATTCCCATTCTTCAATAGTTGTT
>Ga0265297_10001250_pt1 | contig 61678 bp, 57 predicted proteins | sample Munlanlwell13791_FD_192502 | JGI IMG/M metagenome (GOLD analysis project Ga0265297, IMG submission 192502) | Leachate microbial communities from a municipal landfill in Southern Ontario, Canada - Leachate well 137-91 | ecosystem: Engineered > Solid waste > Landfill > Unclassified | place... | reverse complement strand
ATCTTTAAAGAGTGTCGCTTTCTCAGCTCTGAAGCGAGTAAGCATTGCTGGAGTGGCCTGCAAATTGTCCGGAGACAGTTTATTATGCTCTGCTAGAAATTTTTGCTTTGCAGTCATCCTTACCTATCGTATCATTTTTGAGCATAAAAATCAACCCCTAGTGAAAGAACCCCTCTAAATCAGCACCTCTACTTCGGCTTCTGAATACAAGCCCTGGATGTGCTGGGTAATCATCTGCTGCTGCTTTTCCTGAATAATGGAAGACTCTATTTGGTCTCTTACTTCCGAAAGTTCCGGAAATCCTTCGTTTTGGGAGGCAGCCAGATCGTATTCGGCCTCTATTTCTTCTTCGGTTGCCATAATTGAATCAAGGTCTAATGTTTGCTCAATGTACGATTGTATAACTATGTCTGCAGCTATCCGGGAGCGCAAGCTCGATTCGGTTAGTCCTTCCTGGGAAAGCGCTTCCTGGTAGGCGGCATTGCTTTCAAACTGGCTTTTTATGCTTTCCAGCTGCCCGTCAACATCGGCATCTGCAGCGGTTATACCGGCCTCTGCGGCTGCCTGTTTAACGAGAAGGCGGGAGATAAGGGTATCAAGCGCCTGTTCCTGTAATGCAGCGCGGTCATCCTCCCCTAGGGAGGCAATATCGAATCCCTGGCTGACGGCAATCTGTCCTTCGTATTCTTCCAATTCGGCCATGGTAATATCTTCGCCGTTTACTCTGGCGGCCGCTTCAGAATTATTTAAAGAAATTCCCCATCCCGGTATCTCGGTATCTGAGAGATAGAACCAGGTTGCTCCAGCCACCACAGCAACTCCGACAATCGCAATAACCAATGACTTCTTCTGCATGTGTTTTTAAAATTTAGTTTTAATGATTAACCGACCGTACTAGTACCCTATCAATCCCGAAATGTTAAGTCAAACTCATTATCTTATATTCCCGTTTTTATTTTTGACTTGCTATTGTAGGAATTCCAAGGCTTTATAGACCAGCATAGCGGGCCATACTAGAGCCTTAAGAAATCCCAGAACCCCGACCCAAAAAGCATCGGCATGGCTGATGTAATACACGGCAGCTCCGATAAAGCCCAGACCATAAACTGCACTTGATGCACTCTTTTTCATGTTTTTTATTAATTAATAATTATTTACGTCTTACAAGGCATAGAGTCTGATTCGAGTCTCAAAATTTTAGTAATGACGACACACCACTCATGTTGCCAGTCTCACGATGTTAAAAATACGACGAATGCGACAGACGATTATTTTTCATAATCATACATGCTTTGTTTTTCGTATTTCTTTTGCTCCACGTATTCTACTAAAGTATCGTAAAAGAAACGGGCGTTTTCTTCGGTATCTCCAGATGGGTAAATATTACCGTTAGAGTCCCTCTTTATCTGATACTTTTCAAGCCAGATAGTACTATTTATGCCTGGAGGAACTATTCTCTTGAGCATAGAATTTGCATATTCTTTATAGTACCGTGACGCTTCAACGTCAGAAGGAGATGATTTATCCCTAATTTTTCTTAAGACAACCAGAAAATCATCTTCTCCATACATAGCAATAAGCATTTTAATGCCAATGTTTATGAACTGGTTTCTGCCATCCGTGGACGAATCTTTAATGTATGAACCCTTACGAACCTCGGGAAATATATTATTGATCGGTTTATATAGTTGGCGTACGCTCATTAACTTGATCTCAAATGCACGGCCTAGAACCTCCCGCATTAAATATTGCACAATCCCATTATTGTCTAGGGCATCCCTAAGTTCCGGCTCTCCATATTGAATTTGCTTAATTAATAATGGGATCCTCTCTGCTATGGCTTTGTCGTTATTAAAAATATAGGGCTCCACTGTAAAAAATTTATCAAAATATCCCGAGAATTCCGCCCCATCCCCATATCTATAACGAAAAACGTTCTGAATGTTTTTAACGTCGCCAACAATAATAATGCGGTCAAAACCAAATTTATTATCCTCATCTCCTTCCATGTGTGCCGAAAGTACATTAAAAATTCTAAAAATATGATCGGGATCAATGCGGTCAAAATCATCAAGAATGAGTACACTTTTCTTCTGATCCCCTCTTTGCTCTGCAATTTTAACTCGTAGTAAATAACTCAAGTAATCAGTAGCGACTGCATATGGGTCCTCTTCAACTTTACTAAAAAATCTTTCAATCGTTAGCTTATCTTTAGAGGTATATTCTTTTTTAAATTCGCGAAATTTTTTATTAATGCTAGCTAATTCCTTCAAGGGTCTTCCGAGTTTACCCAATAATTGGAATAGAGGATCGGGATAAGCGGCTAACGCATCGCCCCCAGCCCCACCAATCGAGCGTAAAAATTTACCAATTAAGCCTGTTTCTCTTAAAAAGGCTGAGAAAAGGTCGACCCAACCTGTAATCCCATCTATTTTCTTTTCGGAAAAAGCCTCTGGGTGGTTTTTGAGAAGTTCGACGAGAATATCATATTTTAATAAATCAACTATACTTTCGTTGGTGGTAATTTGATACCGAACTGGGAAAAGATGGTATGTATCATATTTATCTTCGTGTTCCTTGAAAAATTTCTGTAAGAAGAAAGTTTTACCGATACCAAACTTTCCAGAGAAAAAAATTCTCTTGTTATTTTTTATATCTAAGAACTTTTCAAAATCGGTTTTGGGTGCTTCTATTGATATTAAATTTTCTTCGGCTTTTTCCATATCTCCATTATTGTATAGAAATAGTGTCGGGAGCTATTTCTTTCACATAATTAATTCTTCGAGTTTTATTTGATGAAAAGGTACCTAATCCCTTTTTCCGCCAACTCATAATTAAATTTTATTTGGTTTTTCATATTCTTTGATATTCTCGGTATACTGGCATTTTGGATAATTCGAACAACCCCAAAACTTACCATATTTTCCTATTTTCTTCTCTAACCTCCCGCCACATTTTGGGCAAGTTTTCTCGTTATTTTTACTTACGTTCTTCTCCGCAAGACGGATATATTTAATAAGGCTAAAACCATCAACCAATTCTATCGGTTTATCTCTGACAAATTTTTCTGCTTCTAACGTAAATTTATTCGTAGTTATAAAATAACCCTTACCATTAGCCATATGATCGGCAATACTACCATAAAAATCCCTAACCTCACCAACTCCCACCGTAGAAGTAATATATTTTTTGCATTGGATATAGTGCTTTATACCATCTTTCTCTGCCACGACATCAATTCCTCTATCGTATGCCCTACCGGTAGCATCTGTTTTATATCCTAATTTTGAAAATAAATCCGCAATATATTCTTCGAACTCTTTCGGACTCAATCCACGAAGCCAAATCAAAAACTCACGATCGCTTCTCCATCTCTCTCCTTTCTTAAAACGTAGAGCGGCTTTAAGCTTTTTAAATTCATTCGGAAGTACTACTTCAATCATTAATTTAATAACAACAATCGCAATTAATAAAACCCAAAGTGGCCATAAAGCCCTAAAAAACAAAAGCCCGCTTTTAAATATTTCCCAAAAATTAATTTCCATAATTTTACCTACTCCGTTAAATCCTAGGGGATTTTCCGGGACCTCTCGATTAATTGTTTAATCTCTTATTCGGATGGCGCTTCGGGGATATAAACTCTTTTGAGGGGAATTATAGCCTTATACTTCCCATCAATTTGATTATAATACTTATAAATTAAATCGATGAACTCATCGCCATTAATAAGTCTCAAGTTCCTTTTTCCAAAAGCAAAATCAGATGCATGTCTGTTAAATCCAGACAATGAAACAAATAAACCAAAGTCTTTTTCCGTTACTTTCCCATAAAGCTGGGAGACCTCTGCTTCATTACTTTCCCTATCACTACTTTTAACTTGTACAATAATAACTGGCGGTTCAACTCCCAAATCGTCTTTATACGCGATTATGTCAATTCCCCTGTCGGAACCAGGCTCGCTGACTTTAACTTTATAATCCATCAAATCCAGAATGTGTCCTACGAATTCAGCAAAGCCATGCCCCTTTAATTTTTGGCTAATTTGCTTTAAAATAAAGTCTCTTGATTGCTGCTCAATATCATCTGCTACAAAACCAACCGATTCCACGTCTTCCTTGGCTACATCCACTATTTCTTTTCCCTCTAAAGCGGCAATAAATTCATCCGCATAATTTTTAACCTGAAAAAAAGTCATAGCTGAACCTATTTCATATAAGGCCCCCTGGGAGAATTTGGTCCTCGGATATTTCTTGAGCCATTTTACCTTTCTTGTATGGGGAAAATCTAAGTTTTTATTATACTCATAGTCACTGGAAATTTGTCCAATATGTACTTCCCTGGTTAATTTACGAGGGAAAATAATAAGATCGTTAATTTTCGCTTCTCTCGCAAAACGATAAAGTATCCCGGCTTTAACAGGAATCGCTCCTGGTTTAGATTCGGGATAAACCTTTTCGTATGAAGACTTAAAATCTTCTCTAGTCTTCAGATTAGACAAATCGCCCATTTCCCTCCATCCTAAAGCGATTATATTTTCTCGTTCAAAAATCGCTTCCGCCTCTCCATTTCTACCGCCATGTATCCCCCAAATTGTAATTTCATTTTGCATGTTTTTATAGGTTTATAATTATTCACGTCCCACGAGGTATAATTGTGCGTCATTTATCAATTAGTTCTTCGAGTTCTTAAGTATATCATTTAGCCCATTTTTTATTAGCTGGATAAGATCTCTAATTTGTTGTTCGTTGCGTATATCCCTTGGAAAATCCTGGATTTTTTTAATAATATCTTTTGATGATGATAATTTAATCCAATGCTCTGTCCCAAAGGCTATCATCGCCCTCTCGGGATATAACCCCACCAATCCTAGTATCTTTTGCCGAAGGCCGGATTTGTCAATATATTCAAGTCCGATTTCTTTGCTACGATACCTTAAATTGACATTACTATTCCCCTGAGCTATTTTCTGAAATTCTTCTTTGCCCAAAATTAAGGCATTCCTTATGTTCTTATTATGGGTGTTAGCAATCTCAATATACCTATCATCTGTAATCTTTACCGTTTTTATAACAGGTTTAAACCCCTTGCACTTTCCAATAAACTCTTTTTTTAATTCTTTCAAATTTTTATTCCCACCGGCCAATTCCAATATCTTATTATTCACTTCTTTGCCACCGCTTTCAAGACTTTCTTTGCTTATTAATTTATAAAGCTGATCTAATATTACTTCCGCCCGGTTGCTTAATAAATCCCTGAAACTAAATTCAAAAAGGGTCTTGGCTTTTCCAAAATCACCAGTTAATGGACTATATATTGCAGTCTGCTGGCCAGAGCTAATCATTATTAAAGGGGTCCTTAATTTAAAAGTATATTCCAGACATTGATTAAAGTAATTATCCAATAACTGCTCCCAGGCTTTAGTTTCAATGATTAATAATGGTTTTAAGCTCCCATCTAACAACACTGCGTCAGCTGACATTAATTCAAAATCTACATCTTCAAGAATGTCATATCCTAAAAATTGTAAAAGGGGCAAAAGAAATTTTATCTTTATATTTTCCTCCGAACCTCTTCTTCCGGCAATTATATGTTTATCTGGTTTTATTGATTTTACGTATTGTAAAAATTCAGATTTCCTCATTAGAATTTTTATTTCTCAATTAATTCTTCGGCTTTTTATAGCTTATTTTGGGAATCCTTTTCGAGAATTTTTTTCCCTTGGCCAGCCAGGTGGTTTTTGCCACCTCTTTACCGCGATGCCATATTAACTTGGGTGCTCCTTTTTCTTTCGGACCATATAACCATTTCTTTCTGTTACATTTCCTGCAAGCTGTAACAAAATTCTCAACCCCATGGAATCCTCCATATCTAACCGGTATTATGTGGTCTATAGCCAATGAATCGGGTTTTTTCTTTACCCCACAATATCCACAAATATATTTATCACGCTCAAATATCTCTTTTCTAGTCTTCGTATTAATTGTTTTTCTTTCTTTATCTCTATGGGCCATTTATTTTTTTATTGAAAGTTTTTTATCCATAATTTTACCTATCCCGTAGTTCCGCCCAAGGCGGATACTACCGGGATTTCTTAATTAATTCTTTATCCTGAGCTTACCGAAGGATTCGACTTTTTAAAAAAGGTACCTGACCCCTTTTATCGTTCATAATGTGATTCTATTAATGTATTTCTTATCAATAAAATCTAAAATTTTCGGGCTTTTATCTTCCAAAGAGAAAAGGGTTAATTTTTTCTTCGCTCTAGTTATTCCAACTAAAAACTCACATATTTTCTGATCGGTAATCTTGTTTACTTTTTGATCTAACATACTTCTATTATCTATTCCAACATAGTAAACAAAATCCGCAGCAAGCCCCTTAGAGCCCATTACCGTTACAACCTCGATCTCTATTGCCCCTCTCTTTATCAGACCAAATCCTTTTATTGTTTTTGATAATATTTTTTTTAAGTTGAAAATTATATTGAGCCTACTTAAATCTTCGGTACTAAGTTCATCTTGCCCACGCTTTACTTTTTTAAAAATATCAATGTCATCTCCTATCTCCTTCTTTATATCTTCATCTAGACAATTCCATAATTTTTTCTCCTCTTTGTTACTCTGGATTATTAAATCTTTCGTCTCGTCACCAGTCAAATACAAAAATAAGATTTTCCTAAGTGCGAGGTTGTCAGTCTTCCTTTTAATTAGAACATTAAAGACATCTATAATATCGCTGTGTTTCACTTTGCCGCGTTTTTGGTCTGAAAATAACTCATATTCAACAATATTGAATTCTTCTTTTATTAATCCATCATAAATTTTTTGTTTCAAATAAGAAGGGACAATAACTAAAATTCTCTTTTCTTTCTCCTCTTCAATGTCACTAATGTCACTCATTATCCTCTGCTTAAGCTGGTAAATTAATCTATCACCAGGGACTGATGGTAAGAAATCAATCTGATTGTACTTTTTACTCACCTCATTTTTGTCGTCTGTTCGCTGTGTTGGGTAGTTGAATTTTTTAATTTTGTTACTTTTTAAATAGCCATTCTTTTTTACATTTGCAATAAAACTGTTTACAGTATCTACTATGACGTTCGTACATCTGTAACAATCATCTAAGGTAAATTCGCAAGTATCGTCACGGTCAAAAAGATCTCTTATTAATTTTGGCTTTGCACTTCTAAAATCATAATATAAAGATTGGTCATCATCTCCCACTAAAATAACCTTAGTTTTTTTATTAAGTAGCTCTATCAATCTCCATTCGAGTCTATTAAAGTCTTGGAACTCGTCAATTAGTACCAAATCATATTCTGGTATTGCAAGCTCGTCTTTTTCGAAGGCCGAATTAATAGTATGAATGATAGAATTGAATGAATGTAAGTCATCCTTACGTCTGTAAAAATTTTTTCTGTTCTCGTAAAATTTTAATTCGTCTTCAGTTAATTTATTTTCATAAAACTTTTTATCATATTTAATATCGCTCCCATTTATAAATACAAAGTCTTCGCTTATATAATCGTCTAGGCCCTTATCTAGATCTACATTCCGTTTAAATTGTTCAATGAATTTTTGCCTGGCGAACTTATGTAGAGTCTTAACTTCTACGTTATTAAAATCTTTGAAATCCTCGGTTAAATCATCTATTAATTTATTTATAAAAGATAAAATTAATATCTTTTTGTCTTTAAACTCGTCTGATTTAATAATTACTTTGAAGGCATGAGTTTTACCTGTGCCGGGACCCGCCAGCCCAACGAATAAACACTTTCCTGAGTTTTTTATCATTTCTAATATGTCAGGCATAATTTTCAACAATCTTAATCTCCTCCGGGGTGAGGCCGGAGAGTTTATAAACCCCTAAAGCAACTTGCCCCTAGTTAATGCCTCACCGACCTTTGCAAGCTCGCAAATCTCCTCTATGGAGGCGTTGTTTTCTTTAAGGCTGTAAAAGTGGTTTTCGCCGAGCAAAATATAGACCCATTCTCTTTCCATCCGGTCTTTGGGCTCAAGCGCGTTAATGCGCCGTGCCCAGTCAAGCGTAGCAAGCTGTTTTTGCTTCACGCTTTCATCCTTCAAGTCCTTCTCTGCCTTGGTCTCAATGACATAGAGTCTATCTCTCGTCTTGACGATAAAATCTGGCGAGTATGTCGCCATGAGGCCATCTGTTCGAATATAAGGAATCACGGCAAAGGAATGGTAGTACTCGTTCACTTTCAACAAGCTCTCCACTGCCCCATCGTCATCGGCGTACTCCATAAAGTCCTTTTCAAATCCACCCTTGTTTGAAGGATAAGGCAGCCGTTCATAAATGGTTTTTACGATAGGCAGAGAGAAATTCTCTCTCATTCTCAACTCCGGAACCTCCGAGAAGAAGTGCTGCTCTACCTTAACTTCACTCGGCTTGATGGACTGCTGCATTTCAAAAACCGCCTTGCCTATTTCCTTTACAATATGATTGGTGACAATGCCATTTTTGAGTAACAGCACCTTCCAATTATTATCCTGGAAAGGGTCAAAGGGCACGCCAAATAAACGTTCTTTGATGTACCGATCTATCGTTCTCACGATCGCCACGTTGTTTATCTGCATTGCCGGAAAGACCCTATTCTTCCTCTGACTCACCCGAGCCATTCTGTTGACCACGCTCTCGACAATCTTCTGCAGATACTCGTTATAGCTCTGCGACTTAAATAAGCTGGCGCTCACAACATACTCCCCAAATCTTGTCTTCACGGTCATTTCCTCTGAAATAAACTTCTCGCCGTCCTTACTAAAGAACCCTTTGAGATCTTCCAGGCGATACGCGCCAAATTGTTCAAGTTTGTTGACGTCGATTTCAGACTCAATCAGTTCATCTTCAACGTCTCTCACAACAATAGGCCAAGACAAGTCGTACTCTTTGTAATTCTCTTTCAGGCCAACCTTGATAATATCGCCTAAAATCTCGCGATTTTTAGGATCGTGTTCTAACTCACCCAGTAGACCTTCTTTGAGCAACTCGTCATAAAATTCAATAAAAGCCGGGTGCTCAATAATAGTAAGCAAGTCGATATAGCTATTAGGCTCTTTCTTTTCCATTAGTAATCTTTTCCGATTTTCTGATTTCACCTCCTCAAATTCAGGCTCGCGCCACATAATACGGAGTCCTCGACCTATGGTTTGCTCAAGTAAAATCGGAGCAGAAGAGGATCGGAGCGGTACAATAACGCAGATATTATTCACGTCAAAGCCCTCACGAAGCATAAGCACGGATACGATGACTTTTGGATGCTCGTGTTTGTCGATACTAAACAACTTCTGCTTCATCTCTCCCCATTCCTTTTCTGGAACCTCCCCTTTTCGATTAGAATCAATGCGCATCACATCTTCACTATTTAAACCCTCAGCTTTTAAAAATTCCTCTATAAAAGGTGTTACTGTGGTATCCTCGCTCATAATGAGCATTTTAGGGTGTTTATTGGATAGGCCGCTCTTATCTGAGGTGAAATCAACAAAGTTCTCTTCAAGAATCTGTAGTTTATTCAAACCGGCTCGCAGCATCATCTTCTGACCATCTGACAGGCCAATGACTTTTCCGTTTTCTCGTATCGCGTTGTAATCTAGCGGCAGATCAATAAGCTCCTTTCTCTTATCTATGGCAATAGTTTTAACGAGCCCTGCTCTGATTGCGGTCTTCAAGTCAAAATCAACTATCGTGTGGGGGAAGTAATGCCGCACCCTATTTTGTCCGCTACCCGATACATCATAAGGAGTAGCTGAAAAGTCTACTTGTATAAACTGACTACCCTTGTTTTTTGCGATTTTGTTTAAGCTTTTCTGCCACTCCACCTCCCTTACTTCTCCATAGGATTTATTCTCATGAATATGATGAGCTTCATCATTAAAAACTACAAGATCTGACAATCCCGCTAAAAACTCAGTTTCCCGCCCACTCAAATACTGAGCGTCAAGCGCATCAAGCATGTTTCCACCAGAAGTGCCGGGCCTCACTGGAAAGATATCTTTTACTACGCCTCCGACATCATCCAGTGGAGTATTACTTTCTTCACTCTCCTCGTCTTCCATAAATAGATGCCAGTTCGCTATCGCAATGAAACCATCTCCGGTAACCTTGCTGCCGATCTCCTGCTTCTTTGCAACACTGTTTTGGATGAATCCAAACACACCCTCGCGATAACCTAGGGGGATAAACAAATCCCGGAAATGAGAAATATCAGACGTTTCAAATGAACGTTCGCCAGATTCATCTTCTTTTCCAAGGTAGGCATCCAGCAAACGTTCGTACACTATGAGACCCGGAGCCACAAGTAGAAAATTCTTTGAATAACGCCCCGACGGTTGCTCTTCGTACTTGGCGTTAAGATATTGCCAAATAAGCAAAGCATGCATAACCCAGGTTTTCCCGGTACCGGTTGCCATTTTAATACCATACTTTGGAATCTCGTACTTGGGCTTTTTGAACTCTACCATATCAATCTCAGACAGAAGCTCAAACTCTATACTTTCATAAACCTCCCTTACTGCTTTCACCTTTAGAACTTCGTGCAAATAAATAACATTGAGGATTGCCTGACGTTGTCCCTCGTGAAAGTTTATAGAACGTGTTTCATTATGCGCCTCGCCGAACCAAAAAGTAAGCAACTCTCTTGTTATGGGAGTAACTTTCGCCAATATTTCTCCACTCTCCCAAGCTTCGTTCACATTACTAGTAAGAGTTCTGGCGAGCCTGAGGGGAACATCTCTAGTCCCAATGTTAAGAGGAGTAGGCATAATTAAACTTCTTGAATAACAATACTCTCAAAACCGAAAACATCTACTGCTTTAACGGCAATAGTCCGTTTATTCTTTTTGGGCACAATAATCTTTACCTCATAGACTACGTGTAAAGGATCGCTGTCATTCTCTGTATTACCCCTGTAATCCTGCCATTTACTACGAAAAGTCTCTCCGTCATAATCTGGGTCAATGCTCCAATATTCAATAAGTGAAAGCGGATCCTTTGCTATTATTTTTGAAAGCTTTTCTCGGTCGGCATCATCAAGAGGCACATTATCTGGAGAAAGAAGAACATAGTTATCGAGGGCCACCACGAGTCGTTCGTCACCCTCCTGTACCGCCTCCTCTTTTTTAATAGGTTTGAGTGAAAGATACTGTAAAGATGAAAAACGTACCTTGCCACTTTCTACAAGATTTTTATAGCTTGCCTTGGTCTTTAGTTTATCTAATAGGTCTGGCGGAATAACTAAAACCTCAAGTTTATCGTCATCGAGAGACTGGATTGCTTCTGTGATGTCGTAGGTGAAATTCCAGCCCAAAACAACAACCTTTTGCCAACCGCCCATAAAAGCATTGCGCAGCTCTTGAGCGCGCCTTAAGGTAGCAAGACCAGTCATTTTATTTGGGGAATCCACAAAGACCAACGTCTTACTTTCTTTAATGTACCCAAGGTTTCTTTGGTGCTGTTCAACATCCGCAAATGGTATTGCTCCATAAAGCTGTAACACTACGTGAGCTAAATCTCCCACACGGCGATATAGTTTTGAGTTTGAAAATACTTCTTTCTGGTAATCTCCTATAGCTTGATAGAGGAACGGTTTAGCATTTTGATCTATGAGACGCTTTCTAGTAACAAGGCACGCTGGCTTGCCGAGATCAGACATAATCCATTTACGCCTGAGTCTTTCAGCAACAACACCTGTTGTGCCAGAACCCGCGAAGAAATCAACTACAATATCACCTTCATTTGAAGACACTTGAATAATTCGTTCAAGTAATGCCCATGGTTTCTGTGTCCCATAATCTGTTCTTTCTTTCGCCATGGGATTAATAAACGGAATTTCCCATACATCAGAAGCCGCTACTTTCGTTGAAGTTGCGTCTACAACTTTGTCGTACTTACTTGGGTCAAGTCGACCCTCTTTTACTGCGACATCAAAAGCTTCTTGATTATAAATAAGCAGTTGCTTAATACGACCATTTTTTGTCGCAATAGTATTGCTGTTCCAACCTCCGCGCTTCCGCTCCTGTAGATAATTTCGAGCATCTAACTCAAGCCTATTAAATGTCGGATCACCATTCTTACTATAGTAGTACAAAACATCATGCATGTTTTGATACCTGTCGCTGGAAGCTGTCCAACGTCGGTAATTCCACACAATCTCATTTCTAAAATTTTCTTTTCCAAAGATCTCGTCCATTAAAATTTTTACATAATGCCCGACGTGCCAATCGATATGAATATAGATGGATCCTCTTTCAGAAAGAAGCTCACGCATGAGAACAAGACGAGGATAAAGCATTTTCAAATACGAAACTGTGCCATCTTTCCAAGTATCAGAATAAGCAAACTGTTCAATCACCGTTGGTTTTTGTTCTAAATCTGCACCAGGAAGTTTTACTTTCGTACGATAATCGGCCTTTGAGTCAAATGGAGGGTCAATATAAATAAGATCAACCTTTCCACGCATTGAAGGCAAGCTGCTTTCTTGGTCACCAGTCAGAAGTGCCTGCATCGTCAAAAGGTTATCCCCGTAAACAAGACGGTTCATCCATTCTCTTATACTTTCCTTTGGCAGCTTTCCCTGAAAGAGGCCTGCTGTCTCTTTTGCCGGCAGCACAAGCTCATTGGTCTGAAGCCCAAGTTTATTTGCGCCCGAAAGCCGTTCAAGAATTTCTTCGACCTCCTTGCGCCCCTCGGCAACAATTTTTGGTAATTCTTCTATGAGTGATTTTTTCATATTTTATTCAACGTCTTTTATCTTCACCCTAAAAATTCGGCTATCAGGTGGCGAAGTTTAATGTCGCGGTAAACAGCTCTTTTAACCATATCCTAGGCATAAAACTACTTTAATTTTGCCACCTTTAACCCCTTTTGTCCAACCGTCCAACAAGCCCCTAATTGAGGGAGGCTGAACCTTCATCATCCTCACCCTATCTAAATTGAGCAAGGCTAAGCCTTACTCATAACTCCTTCGCCTCGGATTTACTTAATAGAGGAGTTGACTTGAGAACGGTTCAAGAACTACTTGGACATAAGAACATAATCACAACTCAGCTCTATACCCACGTCACCGATAAGCACCTGAGGGATACTCATCGACAATTTCATGGAGGTAGATCTTTAGACAGTTTAAAGTCATAGTCACTATTAGCGGAAATAGATCGCCCAACATATAAAAATAAAAATACCGAGAGCAGGGGCCCTCGGTATCTAATCCTAGTATTTAGTGTCCCTAGGAGGACATGCGTCATTACCGTAAGAATCTTTATCCCTAATACGATTCTTAATATCGTGGATCACGAGCTCTACCCTGTCCTGCTTAGCGATAGGCCTAGCCCACTCTTCTGCTTTCTTTTGAGTTGGGAATATTGCTGAGGCCCTGTCGGATTTCTCTCTAATAACTGCCCATGTTTTATCACCACGATGGGTAATATGTATATTCTTCGACATACACGGTTGACACTCACTATAATAAGTGGTAAAAATATCCATCACATGCAGGGAGGCACCTGTGAAAAACTTCTATAGGAAATCCTCCCCACATTTGATAGAATTAATGAAGAGCTCTAACTCTCTTCGTCGACGGACTGGTTCTCATCCTGAGAATCAGTTTTTGTTTTGCCGTCATAAACTGGAAACTTATAGAAACCAGTCGGGTGGCATATCTTAATTCCCCCCCCCTAATTATGCACTCAGCATAAACAAAACCGTCTTTCACGAATGTTTTACCACTCATGTTTGTAAGGTATCCTTGTCCCCACCAGGCGACCAAATCTGGTCAGAAAGGCACGGGGTTTATTATCCCCTCCTGAAGAAAAAATCCTGTCCTCAGCATTACTTTTGCAGAAGGCCGACCCAACAAAAAACCTGCACCAAGCACTGACGTAGGCGCAAGTACCTTTCGGTAATACGCTTATTTGGCGTATGGTTGTTTTAAGACCTACGCCAGTGCTCGACACAGGTTTCTGTGTCGGTACTTGCTTAAGGGTAACCAGCCCTGTTTGTATGGTACTCTCTTAAAATATATTACCTAAAAACCCAGCTGGCTGTCAAGCGCGGTCAACTAATTGACCGCCCCCTGAGATTACTATATTTAAAATTTGAGTTAAGGACGAATAATAATGTGACAATAAAGCGGCTCTCCATCATAGGTCCTACTGGTTATAATCTCTTCGCGTAAAGCGGCAACATTGGGGATTAGGGAGTCAGGATCATATATAAAAAAGATTAAGTGTTTGCAGTGTGGGTGGTGACGATAGGTTTCAATGTCGTCGTGCAACTCTTTAGAAATATATTTTCCGTGATTTTCATCCCTGATAAATTTTGCTTCAACAACGGTTTTAGCCGATTTCGCCAGAAAATCTTTAATGACAAACCTATTACCAATTTTATCTGTGGGATTTTCATAAACTAAATCGTTTATCCATGGTCGCAACATTAAATAAATAGCATCTTGGACATCGTCCTCTCCCTCTAAATTTAACTTTGCACCGGTGGATCGTCGAGTGTTAAGATATCTAACGCATTCCATAAATTGTTCCAAAGCAAAAATGATTTTCTCGTGGGAAATTTCTGTTGCCGGGGTTCTAGATACAGATTGAGATCTAATCTTCGCAAGGTCCGCACAGATTTCAGCTTGTCGCTCTATTTTTCTTATCATAAATCGCGTCCGTAGATGTGTTTAGCGATACTCTCTATAATTGATTCATAATCTGTTTTACTGCCTCCCTCGGGGAGATGTATATGTAAATCAATACTAAAATCAGCTTTTTCCCCTGGTGCATTTCCGCTGGAGGGCGTATCGCCCACCAAATGATCTAATTTATCCTCAGAGCCTGCGTTAGTAAACGAGGCGTGATCGACTAAAGCCTTGAAAGTCTCGATTTGATATTTAATCGTCTTTTCTCCACCGCCAGAATGGATATTAAAGAAATTTTGGAGATCTTCAGTTGAGGCTTTTTCTGGATTTAAAACATTCTGAAAAAGTGCTTCGTAGACAACCTTAATTCGGCTACCTAAAGCAGCGGGTCCGGTGCCTTTCGCCATGAACTCCGCATAATGGTCCGTTGGCTCCCCACCAGACGAAAGCAGTTGTAGTTCCTTGAGTACCCGAAGAATTGACGCATCATTAGCATCCTTGAATCCCCATATTTTGAGTGTGGCGGTTGTTATCTTTGGAGGTTTAGGCTTATTAGGAACCATCTCAAGAAACTTTCGTAATGATTTAGGTTTCGTTGAGTATGGGAACGCTGGCGCACCACTTTCAACGCCATCGCTTTTTTCCCTTGATTTTCGCATTTTTTTAGTATTTTTACGAGCCATAGTCTATATAAATAAATTATTATATTTTTCTCTGCTAGCCATATTATCATAAAAATACATAAAAATGTCAACCATCCATTATTCGGGTGCAGTTGAATTCATGTCACGTACATAATTAAACATAATTTAACTCCGCCCACCCACTAGCCCCGCTATTCATGTTGTCGGACAAATATTAGGCTCCGACCGTCTATGTTGTTAAACCCTAAAAAGTCAACGAGAAACATTAGTCGCATCTCTCCCAAAAAAGTATTATAACATCCAAAAATCTACTAAGAGATATTTTAAATAGATAATAATGAAAACAAAACTGCGAGGAAAATACCTAAAACACCCAACACAAGTAAGGTTGTCTGGGTGATAATTGGCCATTTCGGAGATATTACCAATCCCTGGGGTGGTCTTATCTCGTTATAACGTGCAATGGCCTCCCTGAGTGATATCTCCCCCCTTCTAGCATCATCAAATGCATTAAATGATCTTCTACGTTTATCTGATTGGCGCACCCAAAATTCATGCCTTACCTTCTCATGTATTAATCCAAAGAACAATGAAAGCGCTAAAGAGGCTAAGCCGGCTATAAAAAAACTAAAGAAAAGGGGGGTAATAACAACCCCCCCCTGCCAAGGAAAGCTGTTGCGATTACAAAGACTAAGGCTGCTATCTGAAGTTCTTTTTCGGTCAAAGAATCAAATACTTTATTCATTCTATCGTCAGCATATCTAAGATTTATGGCCTCAAAATCTCTATACTCTCTAGCAAAACAAATTTCGCTATCAATACCTACACTTGAATTGATGGCTGGCTTGTCGCGATGGAAATTTTTATTTTTAGGCATGATTCTGTAGCTGTTTCAGGTAAATATGAAAATAATATATAAAGCTATTCCAATATCAAGACCATAATTAATCTTATTTTCTTTTAGTACTTCCCTTCTTCAATTTATCCCCCCTTGTTTCTGGAGCGAATCGGTCGGCTCTTACGTCTCTCTTGTGCCAACTTGTACCATCGGTAGCTTTCCTTATCTCTCTCTTTCCTTCCTTTTTATGTAAATATCGTTCTTCGATCATTTTAATAATAAATGTTTCAATTTATTTAATTATAATGGGCATTATTAATATTTTCAAGACTCGTCCCGTTTATAATTTCCGACCCTGCAGACTGCCGGAAGAAGCAGTTAAAATTATAGACGATTGCATTGTGAGGGGTATAACCCTCGAACCTCCAACTAAACAGCTACTTTTAGGCCAGTAATCCCATGTTACTTAATCTATATTCTCAAACGCAAAAGAAAAGGGCGCCAGTTTCCTGGGCCCTTTTTGGTTAGGCTGATATTATCAACCATCCTTCTTGTTCTATTAAATTACATTAAGCAAGCAGCCAGTTCCGCTAACTCCGAGCGCTCGCCCTGAGTTAGGGTAATATGAGCTGCCAGCTCCCGGTTCTTTAGCTTCTCCACCGCTCTGGATAATCCGTTAGAGGCACCGTCCAGATAGGGATTGTCTATCTGCTCAATATCGCCGGTCAGGACAATCTTTGAGTTCTTGCCCACCCTGGTTATCAGCGTCTTGACCTCGTGGGGCGTTAAGTTCTGCGCCTCGTCAACGACAATGAACGAATCGTTCAGGCTGCGACCTCGGATGTGGGAAATCGGAGATATCTCCATTATCCCCTTGAGCAGTAAATCCTTTATAACGGACCTCGCGGAATAGTCCCGCTTATTATCCTCCTTTTGCTCGATAATCAGATTGAAGCTGTCGTATACGGCAGCCTCCCACGGCTCCATCTTTTCCTGAAGGTCGCCGGGCAAAAGCCCCAGCGTCGTCTTCCCCACCTCTATGATGGGCTTGTAGACCAGCAGAAAGCTGTAAACGTCCTGCAATTGCTGCCAGCCCGATAAAAGGGCGATAAGGGACTTGCCGGTCCCCGCTCTCCCCCGGACCGTAACCAGAGGAATAGAGGGATCCTTCAGCAGTTCGTACAATAAGGCCTGGCCGTCATTCCGCGGCTTGATCTTTCCGTTGCCCCGCCCGTTTTCAATTTTCATGGGCTTGGCTACGTATCTGAACAAACCGGCGGTTTTCTTGAAGATGGCCAGCTGGTACTTGCCGAAGCAATATACCTCGCACGATTGGTTCGGGAAGAATGAATCTATGTCTGCAAAGGGGGCCAGGCGGCTTGCCTGGACCTCGCCCTTCTGGCACAGGTCGGTCAGAATGCCGGAATCGTCAATCTCGATTCTCCGCCAGCCGGAATAAAGGTCTTTTGCGCTCCCCAGGATCTTGTCTTGATTGTAGTCATTCGCCCGTATTCCGACCGCATCGGCTTTCAGCCTCATGTTGATGTCCTTGGTTACGACGGCAATATGGCTATCGGGCTTTTTTTCCTGCCATTTTTTGGCAATGGCCAGTATCTTGTTGTCATTGCTTTCCTCCAGATCCGGCCAGGAATCCTTAACCCTGCCGCCGTTGTAGTCCACCAGCACGACTCCCTTGTCGCCAGCGACCCTCACGCCGATTTTCAGCGACTTATTGCCGCTTTCCCTTAACTCGTCCAGCTCGCGGGCGATCTGGCGGGCGTTAAAGCCTTTTTCTCCGCTGTCGCGCTTAACGCGGTCCAGCTCCTCCAGCACGCAAAGGGGAATTACCACGAAGTTTTCCTGGTCTTTTGTCAGGCTGAAAATTGCCCCGGGATCGTGCAGCAGCACGCTCGTATCCGTTACGAATCCCTTAGTGCATTGGTCCAATTCCGATGCTTCATTCATCATTTCCATCTCCTCTCCTTATTTATAGTATTAAGAGCTGCCAAACTATAGTAGAGTAGCAGAAAAATCAAAGCAAGTAAACTGACTAAAAAATCCTGCTGCTCCCGCAAGAAATAAAAAAGGCCAACTGTTTAAAGCTGGTCTTTTTTAGCCTTTGCGCGGTCCGTTTCCTTAAGATGCTTCTTCCTTATCCTCACGCTTTTTGGCGTTATCTCCAGATACTCGTCCTTATCCATTATCTCCAGCCCGCTTTCGATTGTTATAGCCCTCGGAGGAGTTAAATTGATTGCCTCGTCCGAACCGGAGGCGCGCATATTAGTAAGATGCTTCCCTTTTATGGGATTTACCGTCATCTGGTCCCCCTTCGCCGTATTGCCTATCACCATTCCCTCGTAAACTTCCGTATTGGCATTTACATACAAGGTTCCCCTCTCCTGCAGGTTATCAAGGGCGTAAGCCAGTGTCTTGCCGGTAAATCCGGAAATCATTGATCCGGCTTTCCTGTGGGCAATTTTGCCGGCATACGGCCTGTATTCTATAAACCGGCTGGCCAGAATACCGTTTCCCTTGGTATCTATGACAAATTGGCTGCGGTAGCCGAACAATCCTCGGCTGGGGCCTTCAAACCGCATAAAATAGTGGCTTTCCCTCAATTCCATCTGCATCAGCTTGGCTCCCCGCAAACTCAATTTCTCAATGACTATTCCCTGGAATTCCTGAGCCACGTCCACTATGATTTCCTCAAAAGGCTCGTGATCTTTGCCGTCAATCTTTTTAATAATAACCTGGGGCATTGATACCTGGAGCTCATACCCCTCGCGGCGCATATTCTCCAAAAGGATAGCTACGTGCAATTCCCCGCGGCAGTAAACGGTAAAGCTGTCGCCGGATTGCGAATCAAAGTCTATCCTTAATCCCACGTTCACTTCTAGCTCTTTTTCCAATCTTTCCCTTATCTGCCTGCTCGTTACGAATTTGCCTTCGCGGCCGGCAAACGGAGAATCGTTGACCAAAAAAGACAGTTCTATGGTCGGCTCGTCCACTGAAATAGCGTCCAGCAAGGCACCGTCCGGAGACTTTGTTATCGTGTCTCCGATGTAAACGTCCGGAAGCCCGGCAATCATGGCAACGTCTCCGGCTCCAACGCTTTCCACTTCTTTCCTGGTAATGCCCTCGAAAGTGAATAATTTTGTAACCTCGTGGCTTACAGTTTCCTTTAAAGCATTTTTAACGTAAACGGTATCGCCCACGTTAACGCTCCCGCTGTATACCCTGACAATCGCCAACCTTCCCAGGAAATTATCGTAAGCCAGGTTAAAAGGCTGGGCCGTAAAGGGCTTGTCGCCGTCCGTTGAGGCGGCGGGAACGTAATCTAAAACGGTATCCAGCACCGGCGTTATGTCCTTTGCTTCGTCTGAGAGATTATGCTTTGCAATGCCCTCTTTGGCGACTGCGTAAAGGACGGGGAAATTAAGCTGCTCTTCCGACGCTCCCAGCTCCGCAAACAAATCAAACACTTTATTGTGCGCGCGGCCGGGGTCGGCTGCCGCCTTGTCTATCTTGTTGATTATGAGTATCGGGCGCAATCCCAATTCCAGGGATTTCTTTAAAACGAAACGGGTTTGCGGCATAGGCCCCTCCTGAGCGTCCACCAGCAATAATACCGAATCAATGGAACGGAGAACCCTTTCCACCTCGGAACCGAAATCGGCGTGGCCCGGAGTATCCACTATGTTTATTTTAGTTCCCTTGTATATTACCGAAGCGTTCTTGGAGTAAATCGTAATGCCGCGCTCTTTTTCCAGCGCGTTAGAGTCCATGCTCGCCTCGCTATCGGCAAAACCCGTCTGCCGCAATATGGCATCGGTGAGCTTGGTTTTCCCATGGTCGACATGGGCTATAATTGCAATATTTCTAATTTCCATGTTTTTTGCCCTTGAGACATAAAAAATAGGCCTCCCGGGCCACTGAGATATGACTAATAATACCACCAAAAACCCCTTAAGTCAACTTTTAGCCGCTAACAACCCCAATATCATCTTTTCCTACTTTTTATCTCCGAAGCTAGTTTTTGCATCACTTTTAAGTCGCCCTGCTCTCTTTTAATTTTTTTAGCAATGCTTTGAAATGGCTTGGGGAGGATAAGATTCTTTCTGCATTCTTCGACAGAAAGCACATTCAAACAATAAGGGCATTTTCCGTAATCTCCTTTTCTCCACATAAAGAAATCCCTAACGCCTCCCCCTGCAACGAAATATTTTTTACATTTCGGACATTTTACAATGCCCAATTTAAACTCAAAACTCATATTAATTAAAGATATTAATTTATTGCTACTTTTAGTATAAAATAGATTGGATTTTTTGAAAACGCAAAAAGCTAAGGAAAGATGAATCAAGAAGATTCAAGATTTCGCCTCGCTTTAATTTGTTCCCTTAGGGGATTTGGGGCAGGGGATGACGAGCAGTCCAAAGGGATCCTTGGGCTTCACTGACATTTAAGGAAAAATTTGCGGCTTTTCGGAATAACCCACTAATGCGTCTCGGTCGGATGTTTTTATTCGGAAATGGGCAAAAGGAACTCTTAATGCCTCCCGCGTTTCATCTTATTGAACTTTTTCAAATTTTGCATCGCCCGGCTCTAAAAGATTAGATTTCATCTTATCCCATAAAATTCGGTATTTGTCCCTTGAAATTTTTTCAATGCTAAACAGCAAATCTCCCCTTTCGTAGAGCTCATAAATATTCTCTGATCTGTAACTATCAAAAACAATGTCTAATCTTCCGTTTCTTTCTTCGGCGATAGCCTGAATTCGAATCATGGCCTGAAAACCATCTATATCCAATTGAGCCTTAAGTTGGTTTTCTTCCTCATAAATATCTAGCTTATAAACCCATGTTTGGTCGGGACTGTAAACGCCTGGCGCGGATTCAATATATTCATAAGAACCAATCCAATCCATAATTGACGCTTTTGGCACTCCAAAATGTTGCCAAGCAAAATATCCCCCGCCGATAAGAATAAGAAGGATGATTATGATTCCGACCGTAGAAAAAGCTTTATTTTGCATAATTAATAATTTTCTTTTACTATACCAAAAAATATTTCTTTGGTGATTTTAAGCACTTCGGTCGGTATTGATACTGCGTTGACTCGTGCTGCGGAGCTAGGATTCGAAGAGTTGCCCGAAGGGTTCCTTCGGAAGGGAGCAAGGTTCTCATTACAGCTCCCACAGAAATTAATCTTAATCCCTAAAGGGATCGCGATTACTTTTTGCTGCCGGGCTAGGATTCGAACCTAGATTGCATGGTTCAGAGCCATGATGCCTACCATTAGCAGACCCGGCAATGTGTTAATATTCCCTAAAATCCAATAATTTTTTAATTCTGTAAACCTCTTCCTTTTTTGAAACCTGGATTTGATATTTACTCCTATGAGGATGAAATCCAAGGATTACCAATCCGTCATGAACATTATTCAATAGTGATTCATTCCTGTTACTAAATAAAAATTTATATGTAGAAGTTGGCTTGTGAACGCAAAAACTTCCTTCGGCTTCATACAATCCCCTGAGATATCTCTTTAAATATTCCTTATTTTTCAATATCCATCTCGGCGTCTGAAAATTTATATCTCCCCTATTGCCTGTCGGAATACCCAATCGTTCGCTAATATTATTTTGATATAACCTTATACGGGTACAGCCTCCATTTAAACCGACTTTCGCCTCATGCGGCTCCTTCTCGAAAAACATCTGCATTAGATTCTTATACCTTTTTATAAACCCCTTATTCCTGGTATTACAAAAGATTGCAATGCTTTCAGATCTTGGAAATGTTTCTATGTGGCCATCCCCCAGCACTACTCCAATCAGCTCCGCTAAATCACCATTTTTACTAAACCGGGGATAATCTGATCTGATTTTGCCAGTTTCTTTCATCTTATCGCGCCATTTCTTAAAATTATCCATCTGTTTATTTTTAAATGTTCGGGAAATTTTAAGAACGCTGGGGTGATTATCTTTCGTAAATCCCTTATTCCAGGGAGCCGACCTCTTTTTCAGGCTCCGGCGCCACTTCTTATAGCGCGGATCGCTATACGGCAAAAGATTCGGTATTACAGAAAACTTAGCCATTCTCTATTATAACATAAAATGGCCGATATTACTACCATTAGGCAATACAGAAAACAATTAAACCCTCAAATACCTCATGACGGCAATCCAGCTGGAAAGGGCTCCCAGCCCCACTCCCGCTGCCAGCTGGAACATAACCACCAGCCAGAGATTGTTCAGGAAGTAATTAAAGATATTATAGCCCGGAATCAAGAACTCAATGTGAGGGGCCAAGAAGTAGAGTCCGATTCCGAATACGATTAAAGTGGTCAGAACGGCAAAAATCCCGCCGATCATCCCTTGAACCAGGAAGGGGCCCCGGATAAACCAATTGGATGCTCCCACCAGCCTCATTGTTTCTATTTCCTCCCTCCGGTTGTAAATTGCCAGCCTAACGGTGTTAAAGGCCACCAGAACCGCCACTACGGCGAATACTATGCTGGCTGCCACGCCGGCTGTATTAATGCTGTCTGTAATGGAAAATATCTTATCAATAGCGGATTTCTTCTGCTGGTAATCAACCTTGTATATGAGGTCATTGAAGGAAGCATTGGTTAAAAAGCTGGATATGGCGGCATACTGGGTGGCATCCCAGGCTTTAATATTCAAAGAAGCCAATAAAGGGTTTCTTCCTAATTCATCAAGAGACCCTATAATATCCTGGTCGCCCTGATGGCGCTCGACAAACCTATCCAGGGCCTCTTCCCTGGAAATATAGACTATTTCTTTGACTTCGGGCATTTTGGACAGTTCTTCCCTTATCTCCAAGATCCTGTCGTTGGTAAGCTCTTCCTGGAAATACACGTACATGTCCACCTTTTCTTTAAGGCTTTCCACCAGATACTCGGAAGTCTTCTGGAAAAAGAAAAGCGAAGTCACCAGGGAAATGGTGAGGATAAGAATGAAAATGGTGGCGAAAGACAATCCGCCCTGCCTGCGAAAGCTCTTCCATCCCGATTTAATTGCCCTTTTTAGTGAAATTAAAAACATAATTTTACAAAGTGAATCTTCCCCTTTCCTCGTCCCTTATCACCCTGCCTTCCTCCAGGGTTATCACTCTTTTTTCTAGAGCGTTAATCACGTCCTGGTTGTGGGTGGCCAAAAGCACGGTGGTTCCCATCTGATTGACCCTGTCCAGTAATCTGATTATCTCTTTTGTGTGGAAAGGGTCAAGGTTTCCTGTAGGCTCGTCGGCCAGAATGACGTCCGGCCTGTGTATCAAAGCTCTGGCTATAGCAGCCCTTTGTTTCTCGCCTCCGGACAGCTCTTCGGGAAAATTATCGGCCCTCTCTGAAAGTCCCGTCAGCTCCAATACTTTGGGAACGTCCTTTGAAATGTCCTTTTCCAAGGAACCCATCACCTCCAGAACGTAAGCTACGTTCTCGTAAACGGTCTTGGACTCTAAAAGCTTGTAGTCCTGGAAAACCACTCCTACTTTTCGCCTGAAGTAAGGGAGCTGAGAAGCCCTTAAAGAATGAACGTCTGCTTCGTCTACGTAAATACTTCCTGATGTGGGCTTTTCTTCGGCCAGCAATAATTTAAAAAGGGTGGTTTTCCCCGCCCCCGATCTCCCGACTACGGAAACGAATTCGCCGGGGTTAACCGAAAAAGAAACATCCTTTAGGGCGACTATAGGACAGGTTCCCGTTTTGTATATTTTGGTTATATTTTGAAAATTTATCATTACAGTCTGATTTCAGCTTCTATAAACTGATCCAGGTCTCCGTCCAGAACGTCTTCCACTTTAGAAGTCTCTACGCCGGTACGAACGTCTTTTGCCAGCTTATAGGGATGAAGGACGTACGAGCGTATCTGGCTTCCCCACTCTATGGAAACCGCCTTTCCTTTTATTTTCTCCATTTCCTTGGCCCTCTCCCTCTCTTTGAGCTGGAATAGCTTGGCATACAGCATTTTCATGGCCTTGTCCCTGTTGGAGCCCTGAAGCCTTTCCGACTGGCAGGTAACCGTTATTTTCGTCGGAATATGGGTAATCCTTATTGCCGATTCCCTGCGGTTAACGTACTGGCCTCCCGGACCCGAAGCTCTGTAAGTGTCCACCTGGAGATCTTCCGGATTAATCTCTATTTCTTCCTCATCGGCCTTGGAAATCTCAGGCATCACCTCGACCATGGCAAAAGAAGTGTGCCTCAGCGATTGGGAAGAAAAAGGCGATATGCGGACTAGTCTGTGCACCCCGTTTTCTCTTTTCAGGAATCCGTAGGCAAACCTTCCCTTCATTTCCACGGTCACCGACTTAGTCCCTATCCTTCCTTCCGGCCCCGGCTCTCCGAACGACTGGCTTAAAATCTTGGCTGCAAATCCTTTCCTGTCAGCATACCTTAAATACATTCTCAAGAGCATGGTGGCCCAATCCTGGGCATCCTGGCCTCCAGCTCCCGCGTAGACAGAAAGAAGGGCTGAGCCTTTATCGTATTTCTCCGAAAGAAAAGTTTCCATTTCTTTCTTCTCCAGCTTTCTTTCCAATTCCGAAATTTCCTCTTCTGTCTCTACCAGTTCCAGCTCGTCTGCCAAGTCCTTGAATTCGGCCAATTCCTGCTGTAAAGAGCTCATCTGCTGATTGGCGTCGATAGCCCTTTCCTTGTCTTCCCAAAGATTGGGGTCCTGAACTTCCTTTTCCAGTTCTCCGGCTTTTTTCCCTTTATTCTTTATGTCAAAGACGGTCCTCCAAATGGAGGAGCTTAGCCTTCAAATCTTCTTTTTTCTCTTCAATGTTACTCATTTCCCTTTTTATTTCCGCCGAACTTTTCGAAAGCCCTCAGTATTTCCAGGGGAACGGCAAAGACTATGGTGTTTGACTGGTCTGAACTGATGTCGTTAATAGACTGCAAAGTTCTCAGGTGCAAGGCTCCTTCAGCCTCAGAAAGCCTTTTTGCAGCTAAAGCCATATTGTTGGCGGCACCCACTTCTCCCTCTGCTTTTATGATGATGGCCCTCTTTTCCCTCTCGGCTTCAGCCTGTTTGCCGATTACTCTTTTCATTTCTTCGGGCAAGACAATATCCTTTAACTCTACGTTGTCCACCTTAATGCCCCAAGGATCGGTGGCTGCATCTATTATGCTGCGGATGTTTTCTGAAACCCTGTCCCTCTCGGACAGCAGTTCATCCAAGCTTCCCCGGCCTACGGCGTTCCTCATGGTAGTCTGGGCCAGCTGGGAAATGGCGTAATAAAAATTCTCAACCTCCAAAACCGCCTTATTGGCGTCTTTTACTTTGTAGTAAATAACGGCGTTAACGCTGACTGAAACGTTGTCTTTGGTGATAGCCTCCTGATTGGGAACGTCTACCGCCTTAACCCTCAAGTCAACCTTGCGGTAGCCCTGGACGATGGGCCATACCAGCCTCCAGCCCGGCTCCATGAGCCCGGAGTACTTTCCCAGAACAAACCTTATTCCCTTTTCGTACTGGTTTATCTGCCTGATGGAAATTAAGGTAAGAAACAAAGCGACTCCCAATATAGTGTAAATTAGTCCTGCCATATTTTTGTAAATTAATATTAAACTGCCTTTTCTGATTTTATCACGTTTCGCCTAAAAAACAAGCAAAAAAAGACAGCGCTTGGCGCCGTCTTTTATATTTCAACTTACTTTTACTATGCCCGCATTTCTGGGTCCCCTGATTTTGTGCTGCTTATAGCCCAGCCATTCGGTCTTTTGAAAAACGACCGTCCAGCCGGCCCCTTCGAACCGCTTAACAACCTCCGCTTGAATCTCGTCTGAGGGCCAGCGGGGCAAAGAGATGGACAGCTCTCCGCCCGGCTTGAAGTCGCTTTTCATCGCTCTTTCAATTTGCCCGGAAATTAAATCTGCTTCCGCAACAACCTTATTGAATCCTTCCCTTTCGATATCGTCCTTCTTTGGAATGTCCATGGCACCTCCTCAGCAAGCGCCGGCTTCTATTTCCAAAACCCTGGCCGGCCCTATGACGTCTCCCATTGCCGAAGCCAGGAGTTCGTAGCTCGCCTGGTCGGGGCAATCCGACAAAAGCTCGCGGAAATTATCATCGGAAGAAATCTGCCTCATCATGTCCAGCATTTCCTCTTTCTTTTGAAGGCATTTTTTGGCAACTTCCTTGTTCAGCCTTCCGGGCTCTGCCATCAGCCTCTCAAACCCGGACAGGATAGAAGCGTAGTTTATAATCTTCTCTTTCATCTCTTCCCTCCTTTTATTTGAAAAGAGCCTCAATTATGAGCCGGAGGTGAGATTCGAACTCACGACTTGCTACTTACGGGGTAGCTACTCTACCGCTGAGTTACTCCGGCAAGACTCTACTTTTTACCTCTAATTCCTTTATTTTTCAAGGCCTCCTTAAGATTGCGGGAAAGCCAGGAACTGGACTGTATCTTTCCCCCTTTTCCTATACTGTAGACCATTTTGCAGCCAATCTCCGAGCAAACCTCAACCTCGGGAGTATTGCCCTTTTTCCTGTCTCCGCCGTTAGCGAAAATGTCGGGTTTTATTTTTCGTAACTCCGAACTTACGCTCATGTCTTTTGGATTGGCTTCGTGAGAACTTAAAACGACCTTGTCCACGAAAAAAAATGCTTCCAATATTTCTTTCCTCTCTTTTTCGGGCATGAAAACGTATCCCTTTTTAGCCAAAAGCCAGTTGTCGTTATTTAATATAACTACAAGCTTGTCTCCAAGCTTGGCGGCTTCCTTGAACATCCTGACATGTCCTACATGAACACAATCAAATCCGCCCGATACCGCTACAACAATATTCTTTTTTTTAGAAGAAACAATCATGCGTTATAGAGACTAAGATGATTTTACCAAAAATTCCCGCGACTTTCCATTAAAACACCTCTCCCTTTGTTGCTTCAATAAACTTAAGGGGGTCGATATTGGCTCCGCCGGCCTTAATGGAAAAATGAAGATGCGGCTCTATCGAATATCCCGTATTCCCGGACATTCCTATAACCTGCCCCCTTTCTACTTCCCGGCCCAAGGCAACTGAAAATTCGTCCAAATGAAGGTACAAAGAAAACAATCCCAAGCCGTGGTCAATTACCAGAGTTTTGCCGTAATTAACCAGATCAAGGGTTCCTTTAACCATCCCATTGTTTACAGCGTAAACGGGAGTGCGCATAGAGGCGTCCAAATCAACTCCCAAATGCCTCAAAGCAATATCCCCGCTTTTTCTTATATTCCCAAAAGCCCCCACATCAACAATCTTCTCTAAAGGATAAATAAATGATTCGTCAAAATATGGAACATCCGCTGAGGCTGCCATGGCTTCATAGAGCCTGGGGCCGTCATTCGCGGCGATGGTTTCAGCGACACTCCCGGCATTATATCCTTTATCTTCCAGCTCCGGAGTGAAAGCCAGCACAGTTACAGGAAAATCTCTTTTAACCACATCTATTTCTTCTTCGACAATATGGCCGTTAGGCAAATTAACCGTCAGCTTGCATTCCCCCGGCTCTTTTCTTACGTCTATCCCGATAATCGCAGCGACGCTGCCCTCAAGCCGGAAAAAAGTTATTCCATCAGAACCGAATTGCCCTGAAACTTCTTCCGGATCTTTGACGGCGGGAACCCAAACCAAAACCGTATCTCCCTGCTGCGGCTTATTTAAAGAAAGCGCTATATCGAGCGGCTCCTCCTCGGGTAAAGATAAATCCGCTTCACCGTTCTGTAACGGTTCGGCCCCGTTTTCCTGAAAGCCGGTTCCGACGGCCAGAAGAAGCAAAACGCCCAAACCGGCAATTAAAAAGATGAATTTACGGCTCATAAGGCTGGCCGATTAAGTTAACTGCTTGAGCGGGTAACGGGAATCGAAGAGTTGCCCGAAGGATTCCTTCGGAAGGGAGACGGGTTCTCTACGCGCTACCCAAATAAAAATTTATATATATTTTCAATATATCTCAATTTTTATGAGTATATTTACGAGTCTGCTCGAACTCATTTTATCAGAAATTCCTGAAAAAAGCCAGTGCCCGCCGCCAGAGGCGGCGGGCAGGAAAAATCCCCTCGGACGCGGCGGCTGCGGCAAGCGAAAAGGGGTCTGGGGGAAAAGGAATCGCCGCAGCCGCCTTCTCTTTCAAAAACCGAGCACTCAACCTATTGAGTGCTCGGCCCGCCCGACTCCGAAAGCCGCTTTCGGCGGCCAGCCAAAACCCCGCTTTCTGCGCAGAAAGCGGGGTTTTTCGGAACTGCCCGCCACGTTTTAGCGGGGAAATCAGAAAAAAAACAAGGGCGTGGCGGGTGGGGTTCAAAATTTTGGGTGTTTGAACTTGCTTCAAAACCTTGTTATCGTATAATAAAATAGGAGGCCAAGAACGAACTGTGGAAAACCAATTTTTCTGCCCGCTTGCCTCAAAATTTTGTTATTATATAATAGAAAGTGAAATGCCAAACTCACTAGAAAATTATTTTTTGACTTATAAGAAGGAGCAGAGAGAGAGAGAGAGAGAGAGAGAGAGAGTAAATAACGGCCGCCGAATTTTAAACTCGGCCGGTTTTGAACACCGTTTTTGCGGTGTTTTTTGTTTTTTCCGGACAAGATTTATCCAGGTAGCGTTGGGGTTTGCAATAGGAATAATATTAGCCACCTTGGGTTCGGCATTGGCTTTAAAGCTATGAAAAAGAAAAATAAGCAGAAAAAAGGAAAACGGAAATATATCGTTTTGGGCGCGGTTGTAATTATGGTTTTAGCTTCAATCAGTACGGTCGGGGCGCTTAACGGCTGGTTCGGAGGAGGAGGTTCTGTTCCTCAGGACACTACTACTTTAAAATTGATGGGCTATTGGAATTTTGACGAGGGCTCTGGCAGCATAGCTTACGATTCCTCGGGCCAAGGCCATCATGGCACGCTGTGGTCCTGCGGCGACACCCTCACTGATTCCGACGGCCAGACTTACAGCACGGTTTTGATCGGCTCCCAGTGCTGGATGGCAGAAAACCTTAACGTGACCACCACGGCTGCCGCCAAAGGCGACTGCTCCGGCTACGGCTACAAATACTGCTACAACGACACCAGCTCAAACTGCGACACTTACGGAGGGCTTTACCAATGGGCCACTGCAATGTGCGGGGAGAGCTCAAGTAATTCAGAGCCTTCGGGAGTCCAGGGAATCTGTCCTGACGGCTGGCACATGCCAAGCCATTACGAATGGGTTACATTGGAGCGCCAGGTTTGTTCTGATATAGGCAACTCCAGCTGCGACACCACTTTCGTCAAAGATACCTCCACCACCGGCTGGTTTGGCCAAGACACCACCACTGCCGAAGGAGAGGGCTCGGCCATGGCAGGTAACGAAGCTCTCTGGACCAACGGAGATATTGATAACGCCGGAGCTGGCAACAACGATTTTGGCACATCGGGCTTAGATGTCCTGCCTGCCGGCTACCGCAGTACTGTCGGCAGCTACTTCAGCAATAAGGCCTACGGCTTTTCGGTCCGCTGTGTCAGGGATTAAATATTTTACATTTTTAGAATTAGGATTTGGGAATTTGTAATTTGGAATTTGAAAAAAATTAAAAATTAAATATGTGCTCCGCCAGATTTCTGAATCGTCTGCCCGCAGAGTCGGGCCGGCTTTCAGAAGAGAGCGGTTAAAAATTGATTCCGCTTTTGCCGGTCTATGCAAATAGACCATTAGCGACAGAAAACCTCTTAAAAATCTTTTACTTATTAGGTTTTCGCAGTATGGCCAAGAGCAAAAGTAATTTTGTCCTGCCTGCCGGCAACCGCAATACTGACGGCAGCTACAACAATCTGAGCAACAACGCGAACTTGTGGTCGTCCTTTCAGTACGACGCCAGCAATGCTTGGAGACGGAACCTGAATTACACGCATACGGACGTCAACCGGAACAACAACAATAAGGCAAACGGCTTTTCGGTCCGCTGTGTCAGGGAATGGATTTCAACTCAAGGGAATAATAGCTCCTAAACAGGTTATTATTCCCTGCGGAGCATTAATAAATAGAAGTGGCCAAAAATCAAAAACTGCCTTTATATCTAAAGCTTTACCAGTTTCTAAAATTTCTTTACGAGACGACAAGAAACTTTCCCAAACAGTATAAATATACTTTAGGGGAAGATATCCTGAATTTAACTTGGCGGTGTCTGGACTTAGTTTTAGAGGCGAATGTTTTACCCCACGAAGAAAAATATTCCAAAATTTTAAAACTAAGCCTCACTTTCGATCAATTGAAAATCAGATTAAGAATGGCCCAGGAAATAGATTTGCTGTCCAAGGGGCAGTTCAGCCACCTTCAAACCAATTATGTTAAAGAAATCGGCGAAATGATTGGAGGTTGGCTTCGCTGGGCCTCCTAAAATTATGAGCAAAACCACATTCACTTTCGAAAAACTTTATCAGGCATATCTGGATTGCCGCAAGCACAAAAGAAAGACCATCAACGCTTTGGAGTTTGAGTGGAATTTGGAAAGAAATCTTTTCAAACTCCAAAAGGAACTTGAGGCGAAAGAATACAAACCGGGCCATTCAATTTGTTTTGCCATCAAAGACCCCTCGCCCAGAGAGATATTCGCCGCCACCTTCCGGGACAGAGTGGTTCACCACTTATTGATTAAAGAAATAGAAAATATCGGAGAGAGAAAATTCATTTTTGACACTTTTTCCTGCCGGAAGAACAAAGGAACCCATTCGGCGATCGGGAGATTGAAAGGTTTTATCGGGAAAGCGACTAAAAATTATACTCAAAAGGCGTTTTACGCCCAATTGGATATTTCCGGCTTTTTTATGAGCATCGACCACAATATTCTATATTCTCTTTTTGAAAAGTTGGTTTCAAAACAGAACAAGCCCCATCAGTGGAAGAAAGATGTTTTGTGGCTGGCAAAAGTTATTATTTTTAACAAGCCCACCAAAAATTATACCGTCAAAGGAGATGTTTCCTTGTTTGACTTCGTGCCGCCGCGAAAATCCCTGTTTAATTCCGGGCCCTATCGAGGGCTTCCCATTGGCAATTATTCCTCCCAATTTTCCGCCAATCTTTATTTGGACGAGCTAGATCAATTTATAAAAAGGGGGCTTGGGTGCAGATATTACGTTCGTTACGTCGACGATTTAGTTCTGTTGGATGGAAACGAGGAAAATTTGAAAAACTGGAGAAACAAAATCAATAATTTTCTGGAAGAGAAACTGAATTTAAAACTAAACCTGGACAAAACCAAAATTCAATCCGTTGATAAAGGAATAGATTTCTTGGGATATTTCATAAAACCTGATTGTATTTTGGTCCGCCAGAGAATAGTCAGAAAATTAAAAGAAAAATTATATTGGCCCGGGCTTTCCGATTTTAAGGCCTTGTCTGTTATAAACTCTTACTATGGCCATTTTCGCCACGCCTGCAGTTTCAACTTAAGAAAAGATATTTATGAAAATCACTTGGGTGAAAGAAAGGCAATATTTTTACCAGAAACAGATTATTCTTCTTTTCAGTTGGCCAAAACTATTGAAAATTAAAATATAAACACTATGAATATCAAAGACAAAAAAATAAAATTGATTATTTTTGCCGCTGTGATGATAACAGTGAGTTTTGGCTTCGGCAAAGAGATTCTAGCCGCGCCCTCTTGGACCTTCGGCATTGTTCCGCAGTCCGGCGGCAAACTTGGAGGTGGCGCGCTGGAATTTGACGGCGATGACTACGTAGATATTGGAAACGTCGGCAATGTCCAGGCCGTTGAGTTTTGGCTCAATAATTCCAATACCGCGGACGGAATTTTGGAGCTAATAAACAATTCTACATACGTTTCAATTTCGGGGGGCGCCATTACAGCCACCGGCTTCACCTCTCCCACCATTTACGTTAACGGCAGCTCTGCCTCAGCATCTTTGGCTACTGGCTGGAATCACGTGGTTATCACCGATACTGCCAGCGTAGCGGCGGCCAGTTTTCAAATCGGCGAAGCCAATGGCGATTATATGTCTGGCATTATTGACGAAGTAAGTGTTTACAATAGAGCATTATCGGACGCCGAAGTCCGCTTTCACTACAACAAAGGAGGCCCCGTAGCCCATTGGAAATTAAATGATGGGTCAGGCTCCACCGCTTATGATTCAACCGAAAATAATATCGACGGAACGCTTTACGGCGAGATGGCCACATCCACCACTTACGGCTGGGTTAGCGGCAAACAGGGTTCGGCACTTTCCTTTGACGGTGTGGATGACTATGTTGATGTCGGCGATACCAGCCAAAACATCAAGACTATTTCTTTTTGGCTTGTTGCCGGCGCTACCAATGAAAAGATTTTAGACTTGGATGGCGGCACCCGCTACATTGAAATTGACTCTAGCAGCGATATCCAAGCCCAAGGTTTCACCAGCCCCGCTATCTACATTAACGGAGTTCAAGGGAGCCGAATATCAACCAATACCTGGCAACACGTGGTAGTGATTACCAACACCGCCATTGACGCCAACAATGTAGATCTGGGCAGGGTTAGTGCCAATTATTTCTACGGCATAATCGACGAGGTAAGGCTTTACAACTATGTCAGGACAGCCGAAGAAATCCGGCTGGACTACAATGCCGGATTTAAAGCGAGATTCTAACCGGCGCTTTCCCCGTTAAAACGTGGCGGGCAGTTCCGGAAAATTTACCTCCTTTTTATAAAGGGAAAAGATTCAGCCCCCCTAAAACCCCGTTAGAAATCTATGTTCTGTTAATTTTAGAATAACCTCGGCGTTTGCTCTGTGCTGGCTTTCAAAGATTTCTAACGGGGTAAATAAAAAAATTTTCAGGTTTTGGCTGGCTGCCGAAAGCGGCTTTCGGAGTCGGGCGGGCCGAGCACTCAATAGGTTGAGTGCTCGGTTTTTGAAAGAGAAGGCGGCTGCGGCGATTCCTTTTCCCCCAGACCCCTTTTCGCTTGCCGCAGCCGCCGCGTCCGAGGGGATTTTTCCTGCCCGCCGCCTCTGGCGGCGGGCACTGGCTTTTTTCAGGAATTTCTGATAAAATGAGTTCGAGCAGACTCGTAAATATACTCCGTAATTTGACTTTCAGGAATTTTTCCGACTTTTTCGTGGGCGGCGCAGAGCGCCGCCCATTGATTTTTCGCTTCATTTTCCCGCTCGCTCGGCGCGCTAAAGCGCGCCTCGCGGCCTGGCAAAAAGAGGTTCGAAATTTTTGTATTTGCTTTGCTTGTAAAAAGAATTTTTGGTATAATGTAAATGCGACCAATCAGATAGAAAAGCCTTTTTAAATGGCCGTCTCGGAATCAATTAAGGTTTTTCTTGATTGGTCGCACCGGGGCGGCCATTTAATTATTAATAAATATAAAATCTATGCAAAACATTACCTCGCAAAAATTCTTTTTATACGCCCGCAAGTCCACCGACGTGGAAGATAAACAAGTTAGATCTATTGGAGACCAAATATCAGAATTGCGCGCCTTTGCCAAGCAGGAAAACCTAAATGTCATTGAGGAATTTGTTGAAAAGCAAAGCGCCAAGATTCCGGGCAGGCCGATCTTCAACGAAATGCTGAACAGAATAGAAAAAGGCGAAGCTAATGGAATTTTGGCCTGGCACGCAGACAGACTAGCGCGCAATTCTGTTGACGGAGGAAGGATTATTTACCTTTTGGATTGCGGGCGTATTCAATCGTTGAAGTTTCCGACTCTCTGGTTTGAAAATACGCCGCAAGGAAAGTTTATGTTGAATATTGTATTCGGGCAAAGCAAATACTATGTGGATTCTCTTTCCGAAAACACCAAAAGAGGGTTGCGCCAAAAAGTGAAGCGAGGCGAGTATCCCTCGCTTGCTCCGGTTGGCTATATCAACGACTCACGGACAAAAAGCGTGGTTGTAGATAAAAAGAAGTCAATTATCATTCGCCAAGCTTTTGAAATGTACGCCGATGGCAATCACCGGTTAGAGGATATTTCCGACTTTTTGGCGCAGAACAAAATAGTTTCCAGAAGCGGAAAGAGAATCCACATTACGAGAACCACTTTTATTCTTTCCAATCCTTTCTACACTGGGCTATTCCGCTATGCTGGCGAAATATACGAAGGAAAACACGAGCCAATCATATCAAAGAAACTTTTTGATAAAGTTCAGGAAGTTTTAAAACAGAGAGGAAAAACAAGACATAAAACCAAAATTGAGCCGCAAGCTTTCTGCGGATTATTGCGCTGCGGCACTTGTGGCATGATGATAACTGGCGAATACAGGATTAAACATCAGAAAAATGGCAATGAACATCATTACATCTATTACCATTGTTCAAAAAAGAAGAAAGGTTTCAAATGTCTCGAACCCTGTATTCGTCAGGAGGAATTGGATAAACAAATTTCATTTATGCTCCAAAAATTTTCTTTGCGTGCGGATTGGGCGGAGAAACTTTTGGAAATATTGAAAAATGACAAAACAAAATCCGCCCAATCCGTTTTTGCTTTTGTTCAAGAAAATAAAGAAAAGATAAAAACAATCAATATAAAACTCCAGCGACTTTTAGATGGCTATTTAGAACAAAATATTGAACGCGACATATACCGCCAAGAAAAAGCAAAACTGCTTTCTGAAAAAAAGTCGCTGGAAGAACAAAGAACAAGATTTGAACAAAAGCAGAATGATTGGGTCGAACCGATGGAAAAATGGCTGAATTACGCTCAAAACCTTGCAAAAATCGCAAAAAATAGCGACCTTTTACAGAAAAAGGTCGCGGCCAAAGAAATCTTTGGCTCGAACCTCTTTTTGTCAGGCCGCGAGGCGCGCTTTAGCGCGCCGAGCGAGCGGGAAAATGAAGCGAAAAATCAATGGGCGGCGCTCTGCGCCGCCCACGAAAAAGTCGGAAAAATTCCTGAAAGTCAAATTACGGAGCGGGTAACGGGAATCGAACCCGTATCTCAACCTTGGGAAGGTCGCGTTCTACCACTGAACCATACCCGCAATTACCAAGTAAAAGGATTCCACCACTGCCTCTCTGTTTCCGGAATCTCCTCTCCCTCGGGAGGAAGAATGGTCACAACCGATTCTCCGGGCTTCCTTAAATTAAACCTTTCCCTCGCCTCGGTTTCAAGATAATCTTCGTCGGCCGAATCGGATACTTGAGCCTGAAGCAGGTCGTTTCTTTCTTCCAGAATTCTCAGCTGCTCCCGCAGATATTCTTCCTGTTCGTTAAGTTCCGACCTCTTTTGGATTATTTTAAAGTTGGAAACCGCCAAAAACCCGATTATCACCAAAAGGAGAGCCGCCAAAAAAACCGGAAAAAACCAACTGCCCCCGAAACTCCTTTTATTTTTCCTGAATTTTGCTACCATGAGATTGTATGAAAATGAAGAAAGTTGCCAAAATAGTCTGGTTGGTCATGATTTCCCTGGTTATTATCAGCATGCTTGCCTTTTCGGTAGCTCCCTTATTTTAACCGCATTACAGGGTTTCTTCAAGCCTTAAAGACCTCCAGAAATACCCGGGAAGGAATTTTAATCCTTCCTTTTTCTTTTAATTCTTTCTTTCCTTTTTTCTGCTTTTCCAGAAGCTTCCTTTTTCTGCTGTAGTCTCCTCCGTAAAGAGGGGCTATTACGTCTTTTCCTTTGGACCTGACGGTCTCTCTGGCCAGAATCTTCCCTCCCACGGCAGCCTGCAAGGGAACGGAAAACAGCTGGGAAGGCATTTCTTCTTTGAGTTTTTCCACTATCCTTTTGCCCTCGTTATAAGCTTCTGCTTCCGGAACTATTCTGGAAAGAGCTTCTTCTTTCCTGCCTAAAACCAGGATATCCAGTTTGACCAGCTGAGCGGGCCTCCAGTCCAGCATCTCGTAGCTCATTGAGGCAAATCCTTGGGAAGCCCCTTTCAGCTTGTCGTACAAGTTCTTGGTTATTATCTCTCTCAAGGGCGTTTCATATACCAGCTCCATTTTGTCCGCTCCCAGATAATTGGTTTCAACCTGCCTGGAATCAATGGTTTCCAGCAATTCCAGCACCGGCCCCAAATACCTGGAGGGGGTAAGAACGGCCAGCTTCGTCCACAGCTCCTGGCACAAAGAAATGCTTCCTGGATCGGGCCAATCGGCCGAAGTGTGGACCGTAATCTCTTTGTTGCCTTCTGTAAAAACCTTGTAGATAACGGAGGGCGTTGAAAGAACCAGGCTTAAGTCAAACTCCCTTCTCAGGCGCTCTGCCACTATTTCAACGTGCAAAAGGCCGAGAAACCCGCACTGGAATCCCCTGCCCAGCCCCTCCTTCATCTCGGGCTTGAAGGTTAAAGCAGCATCATTGAGCTTAAGCTTTTCAAGAGCGGTTTTTAAAAGCTCGAAGTCGTCTGAAATTTCAGGGTAAATGCTCAAAAAAACTTTGGGCTGCGGTTCTTTGTATCCCGGCAAAGGCAGGACCCCGGAAGGAGCGTCGGTAATCGTATCTCCCACCCTGACGTTCTCCGACTCCTTGACTCCGGTGGCGATAAACCCTATGTCTCCCGCAGACAAGGCATCTTTAACGGCCGGCTCCGGACGGAAAATCCCCGTCTCCTTGACTTCTCCCTTGGCTCCCGACTGCATGAGGTATATTTTATCCCCCTTCCTGACCCTGCCGTCAAAAACCCTGACGTAAGCCAAAACTCCTTTATACGGATCGTACATGGAATCGAATATCAAGACCCTTAAAGCCAAGTCGTCCCTGCCTTCTTTCGGGGGCGGCACCTTTTCCACTACCGCCTCCAAGACTTTCTCCACGTTCTCCCCGGTCTTGGCTGAAATCCTGATGATTTCGGACTTGTCCACTCCCAGAAGGCCGGCTATTTCCTTTTCTGTTTCTTCGACTTTCGCCTGGGGAACGTCTATCTTATTTATCACCGGAATAATGGTCAGCTTTTCCTGGCGGGCCATCTCTAAATTGCTGACCGTCTGGGCCTGGATTCCCTTGGTGGCATCCACCAAAAGAATCGCCCCCTCCACGGCCAAAAGGGACCTGGACACTTCATAGCTGAAATCCACGTGGCCGGGAGTGTCGATTAAATTCAAAACATAATCCTTGTACTCCATTTTGACCGGCTGCATCTTTATGGTAATCCCCCTTTCCCTTTCCAGGTCCATCATATCCAGATACTGGGAATGCATTTTCCTTTTTTCGATAGTGGAGGTCAATTCTAAAAAGCGGTCGGCTAAAGTCGACTTCCCGTGGTCAATGTGGGCGAATATGCAAAAATTGCGTATTTTTTTCGTCATTATAAGCTAATTTTAATTGATTTTTGGATAAAGATAAAGGGTTCTCCGAAGAGAACCCTTTTTGCTTACAGCCCGTAGGCCTTGGCGTTCTTTAAAAACTTCTTGATATTGCTGGGTTTCCAGGAGCCGAATCCTCCGACATCCCGCCAGGCCATGAGGGCCAGGACCACGAATATCAGGAAGAACATGCTGTGCCCCGCGTAAATTACGTAGCCGATGCAGGCAAAGAGCATCAGTTCCCCTAAGGCGCAGAAAATAAGCAGTAAATACCTCATTAACCCCTCCTTTCTGCGCTTATTCTACGTATCTGTAAGAAAAAGTCAAGGGCCAAAAGAAATTAAGAACCCCGTCGCCAGCGCCAATTTTATTAAGGCTGAAAAAAACTTAAACCTCACGCTCACCGTCTCCTCCCGCCCCCGCTTTAAAGACCTTGCCAGATACCAGAGAGCGTAAACAATAAATAACAGGAAGGCTGAGGCCAAAAACCAATCCGGCTGAAATCCGCCAAGAAAAAAATAAAAAGACAAAAAAGCAAAAAACAAATAAACTAAAACGTGGAGAATCTCTTTTAAAAAGCTGGTGCGCCTGACTGTTTCTCCCATTCCCGCCCAAGCCATATTTTCCCAGAAGGCTAGGAAAAAATAGGCGGAGGAAATAAGAAGCAGCCAGCTCATTTTGATTCCTTTTTAAACTGTCCTGAAACCGAAGAGCATATGTTCTTTATCTCAGGCAGCCCCAAGAGGTGGGCGGAAAACAGGTAGGTCAGCAATCCGGCTAAAACCGCGAAAACGGTCTGCAAAAACAGCCCCAGAACGGTATTCATATCGACAAATGGAGCTGCCGCCCAAAGAGACAGATAGGTGGCGGTAGCCATTAGCATGGTAGCCATGATAACCTTCCTTAAAGATCTCAGTTGATCCATTAAATTTATCTTCCCCATCTCCTGGCGCAAAAAGAATAAAAGGCAAAGGAACTGGAAAATGGCGGCCGCGGATATGGCTAAGGGAAGGCCGACAACGGCTATGCTTTCAATTCCCTCCAGCTTTAAAAAGCTGATAAAGAAATTCCGGAACCCTCCTTCTATTGAAAGAAGGTGGACGAACAAGAAGCTCAGGCAGACATTCAGGCCCATTGAAGCCAAGCTGATGGCCACCGGAGTTTTTGTATTTTGGAAAGAATAGAAAACCCTGGCTAAAAACGGCACCAGGCTGGCTGCAAATATGCCGATGCAGAATATTCCCAAAGAAGCGGCGGTGAGGCGGGTATCGGCCCAGCCAAACTGGCCGGTTCCCAGAATCAGCCTGACTATCTGGGCCCTCAAAAGAAACATCAAAGCGCTGATGGGAACTATGAGAAAGATGATCTGGCGGAGAGCCGAAGAGAAATGGCCGATGAACTGCTGGCGGGCTCCGTTAACCCAGGCCCGGGATAAAGACGGGAAGGCGGCTACGGCAAAAGAAGCTCCGATTATGCCTATTGGAAAATGCTGAAGGTTGTTGGCAAAATTAAAAACGGCAATGCTTCCTGCGGTTAAAGTGGAAGCAATGGCTGTTACCACGATTAGATTAACCTGCAAAGCAGCCGTGCCCGCCACCCTCGGCAGCATCAGCTTGAAAATGGTTCTTAGTCCGGAAGACCCTAAATCGAAAACCCTTTTATACCTAAACCCCGAAGAAATAGCGGCGGGAACCTGGATTAAAAGGTGGAGGCCCGCCCCGAAAACAACTCCGTAAACCAAACCGACAAGACCGTAAAGAGGATAAAGGAAAATGATTCCGAAAATTATGCCGACATTGTAAAGAATCGGAGCCATGGCGTATGCCAAAAATCTGTCGAAATAATGGAGGATTCCCGAAAAAACAGAGGAAATTCCGAAGATAACCGGGCTTAAAAACATTATCCTGGTCAAAGACACCGCCAGTTCTTTCTGATGGGCGCTGAATCCCGGAGCAACCAAGTTTATCAGCCAGGGAGTAAAAATAGCCAAAGTGCCGCAGACCACAATCAGAGAAAATAGAAAAACGTTAAGAACGTTGCTGGCCAGCTTCCATCCCTCTTCTTCGTCTTTAAGGAAATACTTTGAAAATACCGGCACGAACACGGAGCTTATCCCTCCCATCACTATTATCCCGAAAACGAAATCCGGTATCCTGAAAGCAGCGAAATATATATCCAGCTCTTCGCCAGCTCCAAAGCTTCCGGCTAGTAGCCTATCTCGCAGTAAACCCAAAAGCCGGCTTATCAAAGCCGACCCTCCGAGAAGAACGGCAGCGAAAGTTACGGTCTTGGATTTTGACCTGAAAATGCCTCGTATCATCGAATTTATTCATTTTACTACCAACTTTACAAAACTCCAAACCTGGGATATTATCCCAACAGAACAAAGTTCTTTGAAAGGAGAAAAAATGAATCATATTATCGAGACGCAGCAGTTTAACAGGGAGTGGCTGGAAAATGAATTCTTTCCCGAGGTTATAAAAATGAAACAGCGGCCCAAAGAAAACAGCCTTAATTCCCTGGCCGGCAAGGAGATGATATCCTTTTTCTACGAACCCAGTACCAGAACCCGCCTCTCATTTGAGCTGGCCATGAAAAGGCTTGGCGGCCAGGTGGTTTTTTCCACTGAAAACGCCAAAGAATTTTCATCGGTGGCTAAGGGAGAAATTATTGAAGACACTGTAAGAGTGCTTTGCGGTTACGGCCCGGACGTGATAGTCCTGAGAACCGACCAGGCGGGCATGGCTCAGAGGGCGGCTGATTTCTCAACCGTTCCCATTATCAACGCCGGCGACGGCGACCACCAGCATCCCACCCAAGCGCTTACGGACATTTACACTATATACAGCGAGCGCGGCCGGGTAGACGATACCGTTATTGCCATGTGCGGCGACCTCAGCCGCGGCAGGACCGTCAGATCCCTGGCATATCTCATCTCCAAGTTCTCCGGTATAAAGATATATTTCATCTCGCCGGAAGCCGCCAGAATGAGAGACGACATCAAGGAGCACCTAAAGGAAAACAAAATACCTTTCGAGGAGGTTGCTGACCTCAGAGAAATCGCCTCCGGAGTCGACGTGATATACGATACCAGAATCCAGGAGGAGCGCGGCGCCCTTCTTATGAAATACGGCAAGACAGCCTTCTGGACAGTGAACCAGGAAGTCATGAAGATGATGAAAGAAGACGCTATTGTTATGCATCCCCTGCCCCGGCTGGAAGAAATAAGCCCGGAAGTGGATGACGATGCCAGAGCCGCCTATTTCCGGCAAGCAACCAACGGCCTTTACGTCAGGATGGCTCTCCTGAATATGATTCTCGGCTAAAAAAACAAACCCGCCCAATTAAAGGCGGGTTTTTATTTTCCAAAATTAAAAGCCCAAGCAAACAATACCCCGAATTCTGTCTGCCTGCCCGAAGGCAGGGAGGCAATCATCTGTCTACGCCTTGGATTGCTCCAAAGCTTTAGCGAGCTACTCTTTCACAGAAGATTCATGATAAACCACGAAACCTCTGGCTTGCTCTTGCTCACAGGTAAGAATTTAGCCGTTTCACCCCTGATATTTCTACCAGGGCTCACCCCGAAGGGTGCTCTGGCGTTTCCGCCGAAAGCGTCTCTGTTCGCATCTCTAGGATTTCTCCAGACGGGCGTTACCCGCTACCCTTTTAACCTAGCCTTATCGGCTGGTGAGAGTTCGGAAGTTCCTCCAAATACTAAAGTATCTGGCGATTGCCTTGTTTGCTTGAGCTGATTATATTATAGCAGAAAAAACACCCCTGTCAAGAAAAAAGCAGCGGAATATCCGCTACCATATGTTGTGCCCCCACTAGGACTCGAACCTAGAACCTGCGGCTTAAAAGGCCGTTGCTCTACCAATTGAGCTATAGGGGCGATAGCCCTGCTACAGGGCAATTATACTTTATAGTCCTTCTTTTTTCAAGTTCTCCAAGAGCTCCTTTTGTTTTTTGCTGAGCTTTTTGGGAGTTTCTATATTAAGCACAACAAACATATTACCCCTGCCGTATCCGGAAAAATGGGGAATTCCCTTTCCCGAAACCTTAAGTATTTTTCCCGATTCCGTTCCCGAAGGAACCTTTAATTCTATTTTCTTCCCCTCAAGAGTAGGCACTTCCGCCTCGCCTCCCAAAGCAGCCTGAGAAAAAGAAACCGGAACTGAAACGATAAGGTCGTCTCCCCTCCTTTCGAACACCGGATGCTTCTTTACGGATATTCTGATATAGAGGTCTCCCGGCTGCCCGCCCTTCCTGCCGGCTTCCCCCTTTCCTTCCATCTTTATTATCTGCCTGGAATCCACTCCGGCGGGAACGAAGAATTTAATTTTCTCTTCTTCTTTCACCCGGCCTTCTCCTTTGCAGACGTTGCAGGGCTTCTCGGGCCTGTACCCCTCGCCCCGGCATTCGGGGCACACTCCCATCTGAGTGAAAGAGCCGAAAATAGTCCTTCTTATCTGCTGCACCTGGCCGGTTCCCCGGCAGGAAAAGCATTCTTTAACTTTAGTACCGGGCTCTGCCCCCTTGCCCTGGCACCTTGAGCAGGTAACCAGCTTTTTCAAGGATATCTCTTTTTCCTGACTCTTAAGAGTGTCTTCCAAGGATATTTGAAAATCAACCTCGATGTCGCGGCCCCTCCTGTTATCCCTTTTCTTCCTTCCGCCGAAACCGAACATGTCCCCGAATATATCCCCTAGGTCGTTGACGTCGAATCCCTGAGCCGAACTGAAATCCCATCCCGGCTGTCCCTGGAACCCTGCTCCCTCGAAAGCGCTGCCGTACCGGTCGTACTGCGATCTTTTATTGCTGTTGGAGAGGACTTGGTAGGCCTCGTTTATCTCTTTGAATTTCTGCTCGTCTCCCCCTTTGTCGGGATGGTGCTGGTGAGCCAGTTTTCGGTAGGCTTTCTTAATGTCCTCCTGGGTGGCGTTTTTATCCACCCCGAGAATTTTATAGTAGTCTTTTGCCATTAATTCTTCTCTTTATACTCTCCTTCCTCTGGGCCTTCGTTCTTCTTTTCCTCTCCGCCGGCCTGGCCTCCCTCCTGCGTTTTGTACATTTCAGACCCTATTTTCTGGATAGTCTGGGAAAGCTCCTGGGTTTTCTGCTTTATTTCCTCGACATTGTCGGTATCTTTAACCTTCTTTAAGGCTTCCACTTTATCTTCCACCTCTTTTTTGACTTCCGCTGAAACCTTATCTCCTCCGTCCCTAAGGGTTTTTTCGGTAGTGTAAATAAGATTGTCGGCCAGATTCTTAGCTTCAATGGCCTCTTGCTTTTTCTTGTCTTCTGCAGCATGCATTTCCGCCTCCTTTCTCATTTTCTCCACCTCCTCGTTGCTCAGGCCGGTGGAACCCTCGATCCTTATCGACTGAGATTTTCCGCTGGCTTTGTCCTTAGCGGTAACGCTGAGTATGCCGTTGGCATCTATGTCAAAGGTGACTTCCACCTGGGGCACGCCCCTGGGCGAAGGAGGTATTCCGTCCAAAATGAATTTGCCCAAGGTTTTGTTATCTTGAGCCATGGGACGCTCTCCCTGGAGAACGTGGACTTCTACCGACGTCTGGTTGTCAGCGGCAGTAGAAAAAGTCTGCGTCTTGGAGGTCGGGACGGTAGTGTTTTTAGGGATTAAAACCGTATTGACTCCCCCCAGGGTTTCAATTCCCAAAGACAAAGGAGTAACGTCCAAAAGCAAAACGTCTTTGACTTCTCCCTGGATGATTCCCGCTTCCACGGCAGCTCCTATAGCTACGACTTCGTCGGGATTGATTCCCTTGTGGGCCTCCTTTCCGAAAAGATTCTTTATCTCCTCCTGGATTTTCGGCATCCTGGTCTGGCCTCCCACTAAAACCACCTCGTCGATATTGCCGGTTTCCAGATTGGCCTCCTTGAGGGTCTGCTTAATCAAATCCAAAGACTTTGTTATGTAATCCCCGACCATATCCTCAAGCTTGGACCTGCTGAGCTTGTAGTAAAGGTGCTTGGGCCCGGCCGAGTCCGAAGTGATAAAGGGCAGATTGATTTCCGTTTCCAGGGCGGAAGACAGCTCTATCTTGGCTTTTTCGGCAGCCTCTTTGAGCCTCTGAAGGGCCAGCTGGTCTTTGGACAGATCCATTCCGTTGTCTTTTTTGAATTCTTCCACCAGCCAGTCCATTATCCTCTGGTCAAAGTCTTCCCCTCCCAAATGAGTGTCTCCTCCGGTAGCTTTCACCTCGACAGTGTCTCCGCCGACGTCCAGGACCGAAATGTCGAAAGTGCCGCCTCCGAAGTCGTAAACCACTATTCTTTGCTCGTTCTTTTTAGTTAAACCGTAAGCTAGAGCAGCGGCAGTGGGCTCGTTAATGACTCTTTTGACCTTAAACCCGGCTATCTCGCCCGCCACCTTGGTGGCCTTTCTTTGGGAATCGTCGAAATACGCAGGACAGGTTATAATAGCCTCCTCTATCTTTTCTCCCAGCCTGGCTTCAGCGTCCCTTTTCAGCTTTTGGAGAATCATTGCCGATACTTCGGCAGGACTGTACCAGCGGTCCGCCATTTTCATCTCCACTCCTCCGTCAGCTGACCTTTCCCTTATTTCAAAAGGCATAAGCTTTTTGTCCTTTTGGACCTCTTCGTCCGTGAACTTCCGGCCTATCAAGCGTTTAATAGCGTAAACCGTATTCTGGGGATTGGTTATCTGCTGCCTCCTGGCGGTAACGCCGACAAGCCGCTCGCTGGTTTTGGTAACCGAAACTACCGAAGGGGTAGTTCTAGCTCCCTCGGAATTTTCAATGATTTTTGGCTCTCCGGCTTCAATGGCCGCCATTGCGGAAAAAGTCGTACCCAAGTCGATTCCTAATATTTTTGGCATATGTTTGTATATTTAATTAATTCAAAATTTTATTACTTCCCGGCGGGCTAAAAATCCTACTTAACAATTTTAACTTTAGCGGGCCGGATGACTTTCTCTTGCAAAGTATATCCCTTTTGAAGCACTTCCTTTATCTCTCCCGATTCCCCCCCTTCAGCCTCTCCGACCACCTCGTGGAAATTGGGGTCAAATTTCTTTCCCAAGGCCTCTATTTCCTCCACACCGAAACTCTTTAACAAATCCCTGACCTGGCTTTTTATCTGGAGAAATCCCTTAAAGTACTCATCGTCCTTCTTCTCTTCGGGCATTACTTCTTCGGCTCTTTCTAAGTTGTCCAGAATGGGCAGGATTTTGCACATCAGCTCTTCTGAGGCGTATCTGACTATCTGGCCCATCCTTTCCATTTCTCCTTTTTTGTAATTGATGAGGTCGGCTTTCGCCCTTTGCCAGCCGGCCAAATATTCGTCCTTTTGCTTTTGGCACTCCTCCAGCTCTTTTTTATGTTTATTTTTTTCTTCCATTTAACAGTTGTTTAAAAACTTAATTACCGAATCCATAAGGGTGATATTCTTGTCGTAAGCCATTCTCTTCGGCCCGGCGATGACAAGAAAACCCTTTTCTTTTTTGGGGAAGCAGCACTGGCCGATAACCAGCCCAAAATCCCTGGTTTTGGAGAAAGGGTTCTCCCTTCCTATGTAAACCTTAATAGCGGAACCTTCTTCAAAAAGCATTTCATCAATTCCCCTTTCAAAGTCTTCCAGCATCCGGGCGAATCGCACAGCCGCATCTTTCTCTCTGAACTCGGGCTCCCTGAAAATTTCTCCCCATCCTTCCCTCCAAAGTATCTTTTCTTCAGGTAAATACCCGAGAGCCAGGCTGGAGGAATGTTCCGCCAAAAACCTGGTCAGCTCGTGCGTGAAGCGGATGGCGTTCTCAAAACGCTCCTCCATTTCAACTTTCATTTCCCTTATCTCTCTTTCAAGAAGGCTGTCGACGAAAAAACGGTACCCCTTGTCGGTGGGAACCCTCCCGGCCGAAGTATGGGGCTGGAAAAGATAACCTTCGTCGGTGAGCCTTTGCATCTCGTTTCGGATGGTCGCGGAAGACACGGCCAAGACCTTCTTTTCCCTTAAAAACTGGGAGCTGACCGGCTGAGCCATTCTTACGTATTCCCTGACAACCCTGTTTAAAATTTCCGATTGCCTTTCAGTCATCATGATTCATTGTAAAAAGTTGGCACTCGGATGTCAAGACTGCTAACGCCCCTCGTTACTTTTCCACAGTACTTTTCCTTTTTAATTATGCTAAAATGGAGCAATATGAGAAGAATAATCAAAGGGCCAAAAATCACCTGGGTGGATATTCAAGACCCTACCCCGGATGACGTAAACTACTTAAGGAAAAATTTCAAATTCCATCCTTTGGTTTTGGGCGAGCTTATCCCCCCCGGCCACAGGCCTAAGGTAGAACATCACCAAAACTACCTTTTTATGGGCCTCTACTACCCTGTTTACAACAAAGAAAAAAGGGAGACCCGCTCCAGGGAGCTGGATATTATCGTTACGAAAGACACCGTGGTCACCAGCCACTACCGCTCAATTCTTCCCTTAAAGGCGCTCTTCGACCGCTGCAATCTTTACAAAGAATCCAGGCGGATATACATGTCGGAAAACAGCGGGATTCTTCTTTTCCACATTCTCAGCGGATTCTGGAAAAACTGCCTGACCAAGCTCATTCAGGTAGACAGAAGGCTGGACCAAGTAGAAAGGGAAATCTTCAGAGGAAAAGAAAAGGAAATGGTAAGCGAAATATCTTACGTTAAAACGGATATTATAAACTTCTGGAGAATCCTAGAGCCCCAAGGAAACATACTGGAATCGCTGGCAACCGAGGGTACGAAATTCTTCGGGAAAAGCCTGGAGCCTTATTTTGCCGACATCCAGGGTACCTACGGCCAGGCCTGGAACAGCCTTAAAACATACAAAGAAACGGTATTGGCTCTGGAAAACACCAATCAGTCGCTGCTTTCCACCAAAACCAACGAAATCATCAGGATTCTCACCGTGTTTTCCGTGATTATCCTTCCTTTAACTCTTTTAGCCAGCCTTTGGGGCATGAATGTTATTGTTCCTTTTATGGAATCGGCAAACGGATTCTGGATTATAATGGGCGCAATGGTGCTTATGACCGCTTTCATGTTCGCATATTTTAAAAAGAAAAAATGGCTCTAGGAAGCAAAAAGGTTTTTTTAATTCTGCTGGCAATCATCGCCCTGGCAAGCTTTATGAGGTTGTGGCAGCTGGAAACGCTGCCGCCGGGAATCTATCCCGACGAGGCGATGAACGCCAACGACGCCATCACTTCTCCAGGGCATCTCTTTTACGACTCCAACAACGGAAGGGAGGGATTGTTCATGAACATAATAGCCCTGAGTTTTTCGGTTTTCGGAATCTCCGTCTGGTCTTTCAAGCTAGTTTCGGCTTTGGCAGGAATACTGGCTGTGTTGGGCATATACTTCCTTGGCAAGGAAATGTTCAAAAGGAAGGAAGCGGGACTCCTGGCGGCCTTCTTTTTGGCAACCTCTTTTTGGCATATAAACTTCTCCAGGATAGGATTCAGAGCCATACTTGTCCCTCTGGTAATGAGCTTTTCTTTTTACTTTCTCCTTAAGGGGTTCAGGACCGGAAAAATTCTCAACTTTATTGCTTCCGGACTGATATTCGGAGTAGGATTTCACACCTACATATCTTTCCGGCTGGCAGTTTTAATATTACCCGCTATCCTCCTCCTTTACCTCTGGACTAAGATTAAAGACAAAAGCGAGCTTAAAAAGTCATTAATAGCCTCGGCAATATTCTTGGCTTTTATATTTGTTTCAGCCTTGCCCATGGGCGTATACTTCCTCCAGAATCCCGATGACTTTATTAGCAGGGCTACCGGAGTTTCAATATTCAGCCAGGACAATCCCGTCTTTTCTTTTATAAAAAGCGCCGGGGCGCACCTGGCGATGTTCAACCTTTACGGGGACGGCAACTGGCGGCACAACTTCTCCCACTCTCCCCAGCTATACTGGCCGGTGGGAATACTATTTTTAATAGGCTTGTGCATTTCACTAAGGAAGCTGCTTAACCCAAAAGACAAGCAAGATTTTCTTTCCCACGCCCTGCTGCTAAGCTGGTTTTTTATAATGCTTCTCCCGGGAATTTTAACTTATGAGGGAATCCCCCACGCCCTAAGAACCATCGGCTCCATTATCCCAGCCTACCTTCTGGCCGGGTTGGGAGCCTGGAAGACCTACCTCTTCTTGAGCGGGAAAGTGAAAAGCAGAACGCTCTTTGTTTTGACCTGCTGGCTGTTTATTGCAGCTATCGGCTTTATCCAGTTCGACAAATACTTTTTTGACTGGGGACAAAAACCGGAAGTCGAAGCCGCCTTTACCAGGGACTACACTGAAATAGGCCGCTATCTTAATTCTCTTCCCGAAGAGACCCAGAAATACGTAATAGTCAACGAACTTGGCTCTCCGCTTTACGGAATATCCATACCCGGACAGACTCCGATGTTTATAGAAAGAACGGAATACGGCAGGCTAAGATCCGACTACATCACCGCCGAAGAAATGGATAAAATAGAAATTAACGGGAATCAGGCGGTAATCGTTCCTCTTTACGATAAAGGCATAAAAGAAGAGCTGGAAAAGAGGTTTGACGAAATCACGGTCATTAATACGGAATACTTCAAAGCGTATATAATAAAATAATGTCGAACAAGCTGACCAACCTAATCGCTGTTGTTCTCCTGCTGGTGCTTTTCTGGATAGCTTTATTAAGCATGGGAAGCACCTCCCTGACTTTCGACGAGCTGGCCCATATACCGGCCGGCTATTCCTATCTCTCACACCAGGACTACCGGGTCAATCCCGAACACCCTCCGCTAGTTAAAGACCTTTCGGCAGTTCCCCTTCTCTTCCAGAACCTGAATTTCCCCGAGCAAAGTCCGGTCTGGCTCCAGGAAGAAACGGCTCCCGCCTGGTGGATACAATTCGACCTGGGAACGGAGTTTATTTACAACTCCCAAAACAATCCTACCGACATAATATTCTGGGCGCGGCTGCCCATGATACTGCTTTTGGTTTTACTGGGATGGTTTCTTTTCAGATGGGCCAGAAAGCTGGGAGGCAACCTGGCCGGACTGGGGGCTTTAGCCTTGTTCTCTTTTTCTCCAACCTTCATCGCCCACGGCCGCCTCGTAACCACTGACGTGGGAGCGGCCTTAGGAGCCGTTATCGCCACCTATTTCTGGCTTAAATTCCTAAAAAATCCATCCAAGCTCAACGTTCTTTGGGCCGGCGTATTTTTCGGAATAGCCATGCTGATAAAGTTTTCGCTGATTTTACTGGTTCCCTTTTTCGGCCTTCTGGCCGTTATCTACCCGTTTTTGCTGGACAGAAACAGGCTCTCAGCTCTTAAGGAATACCTCTCAAAATCCCTGCTGGCGGGAATCATCGGGGTAATTTTGATAATATATCCCGTTTACTGCTTCCACACTTTAAATTATCCGGCCGAACACCAGCTGAGAGACACTGCCGCCGACCTGGCTCCAAACCAGATAACCCCCCTGAAAAATCTGACTATTTGGATGGCAGACAAGCCCGTTATCAGGCCCTTGGGCCAATACGCCAGAGGGTTGATGATGGCCACCCAGCGGACCAGCTTCGGCAACACCACCTATTTCATGGGAGAAATATCGGCCCAAGCCTGGTGGTACTACTTTCCGGTTATTTACTTCTTAAAGACGCCCCTGGCTTTCCATTTCCTTATTCTAATCGTGCTTCTCGGCCTTTGCCTTACAAAGACAAAAAGGGAGGGCTGGCTGAAAAATAATTTCACCGCCTTCTCCTTCCTTTTATTTATTTTCATTTACTGGATTGTTGCTGTAACCGGTAACCTTAATATAGGAGTCCGCCACCTTATGCCGACCATCCCCTTCATCTATCTGCTGGTGATAATGGGGTTGAAAAGAATCATGGAATCCCCCGGCCGCTTTAAAAAGCCTCTGCAGATCACCCTTGCCACTCTTTTTATCTGGTATGCTTCAGCCTCTTTGTCTGCTTTTCCTCACTACATTTCCTACTATAACGAAGCTGCCGGCGGAACGGAAAACGGCTATTTTTGGGCCGTCGATTCCAATTATGACTGGGGCCAGGACTTTTACCGGCTGATGGCTTTTATGGAAGAGAAAGATATCCAAAAAATCCATTTGGATTATTTCGGAGGAGAAAATCCCCGATACTGGCTGGGAGAAAAATACGTGAAATTGAATCCGAAAGAAATAAAAGAGCCGCCCAAGGAATGGGTGGCCGTATCAATGAACCAGCTTATGGGAGGAGTAGCCGAACCGGTCCCCGGATTTGACCAGGAAACAGGCTATTACAGCTGGCTCCAGGGAGAGACTCCCGTTGCCAGGGCCGGGTACTCCATTCTGATTTACGATCTTCGGTAATTCTATTTATAATAGACCCTGGTAAAGCGCAAATCTATGTAATCCAGATGCTCCCTCTCTTCGGGGGAGATTTCTTTTTCTAAAACCAAATCCAGCTTGGTAATCTGCCAATTAATATCTTCTCTGGCGTTAAAGTATATCTCCCAGCCCTCATCTGTTTTAAAATCCATTCTCTCTGCCGATGTTGCCTTGGCCTCTTTAATTTTTAAACCGGTCTTGTCTTTAAGTTTGGACTCTATTTCCAAAATCATAGAAAGGACCTCTTCTTCAACCGCTTTTTCTCCTAAACCGATTTCTTCGGGATATTCGGAAACTATCACCCTGACAAGATCGGGCGAATCTAATCCGGCTTTTTCAAAGATAATCCCCTGGCTGTCCATTAAATAGCACTCCTCGCAACACCAAACGGCCCTGGCCTCTCTTTCGGTTACCCGCACGTCCAGGGAATCGGGCAAGTGCCTCTCGAAGGCAATTCCGGCTATCTGAGGATAAGCGGAAATCAAAGCCTCCCTCATTTCCGCGGCATTAACCAGGAAAACGCTTTTAGTTTCAAAAAACAATATTTTCTTCCCTATTTCCCCCTCAATCCCGGTTAAAATATCCTCCCTGGAAACTTTCTGCTCGCCTTCAATATTAATATCCTTTATTTGGAAAAAAGAAGAAAAAAAGAAGAAATAGGAAAGGCCCCCGAGGCATAAAAGAGCCAAAAATCCGGGCCAGAAAAATCCCTTCTTGAAAATAGGCTTTCTTCTTTTTATCCTGTATGATTTTTGATATCTGTATTTCCTCCTTTTTTTCATAACCCTCTTTTTATTTTTCTTAATCTTTCAAAGGCGTTAACCAGCCAGTATTTCCAGGAAAGCGGGTAGTCGCGGGTTTTTGCGTATTCATGCGCCCTGCCGCCAAAACCCATTTTAAACAAAGTGGGGCCGGCCCAGGGATGGCCGGGATTTTCCTTGGGGTTAACGTATCCCCAAAAGTCGTATAAGGAGCATCCTCGCTTCTTAGCTTCTTTTATCGCCTCCCATTGAAGCAAATAGGGAACGGAAAACTTCTGGTATTTGGAGCGGGATGCGGCCTGATGGTAAAAGCCTATACCGGACCAATATACCACTAAAGCTGCAGCCGCCGTCTCTCCCCTATGCTTGCCGAAAAGAAACAATGCCTGCCCGTCTTTGATAAAAGATTCGAATTCGTTTTTGACGTATTCGCCGGAGAAAGGCACGAATCCCTGCCTGCCCGCCACCTCCTCATTGAGCTTTTGGTATTCCAAAGCCGCCTCAGCGTCGTCCCTCCGTTCGATAGTAATGTCCTTGTTTTTAAGGCACTGGCGGATTAAATATCTGGTAGTCTTTCTCATATCCGCCAAAAGATTGTCTTCCGAGGGGGTTATATCCAGCTTCCAAGTAGACTCGTAGGCGTTAGCATGCATAGGAGATTCTTTCAGCCCTAATTGCTCCAATATTTTTTTGCTTTCATCGGTGCGCATCAATAGGGGGTTCATCCTGATAAAATCGAACCCCTCCCGATCGCCCATTTTCTTTAGTTCTTCGAGAAAAAAAGAAAGCAGTTTTTTCGTGTCCGATCCTTCGGCTATCGCCGGACCGTGCTGAATTAAATAAAACTTTCCCCTTCTGGCTTTTATCTTGGAAACAAGAGCAACCGCCCTAAGATCGTCTTCTTCGAACAAGCCCAGGCGCAGCACTTCGTTCCCCATCTTTTTCTGAAAGTCTCCCCAATTCCAAGACTGAAGAAATGTCCTTTCCCTGCAATTCAAGAGAAAATCTTCCCACTTTTCCTTTTCGCTTATCTCCCTGCAACGGAGCATCAAATAAATTATTTTAAGATTCTTTAACCAATCCCGAAATTACTTTTCCGGGCACGCGGCTCTCCAAAAGAACTACGTCTTCGGGATTGCCGAAATTCTTTACTTTCTCCAAAATCTCTTCCGGCTTTTCCATAAAAACAATTTCCGGCTGTTTTTGACCAGATCCCGCCAGAACAAATCTGGCAGCCCCCTCGTTTATTTCCTTGATCCTGTCTCTTGTGGTGATAACAGCCAAATCGCAGACTTCGGCTATCTTTTCCCCTATTTTCTCGTGAGCTTCTTTTGACGCCTGGCCGAGCTCAATAAGGCAGGGCATTATGATAATCTTTTTCCCCGGCCACAATTTCAAATATTCCAAATGAGACGCCACTCCCGTAGGATTGGCGGAATAAGTAGCATCAAGGATATTCAGGCCGTTAACCCCCTCCTTGATTTGCATTCCGGACTGCTGAGGGTCAATATCGGAGCAGGCTTTGCTTATCTCCGCCAAGCTCATTCCCAGATATTTTGCGCAAACAGCGGCTGCCAAAACATTGTAGATATTGTGGACTCCCAGCAAATTAAGCTGGAAATCGGCCTCGTCTCCGTCCTTGGACCTAATCTTAAATGACAAAGATTTGGTCTCAACATTAACGTTCTCGGCCCACATATCAACCGTTTTGTCGGCCATGGAATAATATTTAACGTTTTTTAATCTATGGTTGTAGTCCTCTATGTTCTGCTCCCTTATATTCTTGTCGTCGTAGTTTAAAATGGCCAAACCGTCTTCGGGTAAAGACTCTACCAGTTCAAACTTGGCCTGGATAGTCTTTTGAAGAGAGCCGAAGGTAGCCATATGCTGCTCATTGATTCCGGTAATGATTCCCATCTTCGGATCAACGATGTCGGTTAAAAGCTTGATTCCCCCCTTGTTGTAGGCGCCCATTTCAACTACGAAAATTTCATGTTCGTCTTTAAGATCGTTTATCACGCAGTTGGAGATGCCTACCTCCGAATTCTGGTGTTCGGCTGTTTTAAGAACTTTGTATTTCTTGGAAAGAATGGCAGCCAAAAACTCCTTAGCCGAAGTCTTGCCGTAGCTGCCCGTAACCCCTATTACCAGCAAATCATCGGCTCCCTGTATCTTCCTTTTGGCTTTTCTTAGGACCTGATCCCTTAAAGCAACAGCCAAGGGTTGGAAAGCCAAAACCAGGAAAGAAGCAACTAGAGGAACTAAAATATCGAAGGCCAGCAAAATAGCCGTGGTCTTCACCAAAGAAGCCCTGGCTCCGTAAAGGAAAGATATCACCAATAGCTCCATGGAAATTCCAGCCGAGAGAATAACGCTGGTCTTTCTGGTAAGAACCGGTATTCTTAACTTTCTTTTGGAAATCCCCCTTATTGTATAAAGAAACTCCAGGGAAAAGAGACCGATAATACAGTAAGCGACCACGGGCTCGGAATAGAAATAAATAACAAAGGCGGCAGCCACCTTAATCAGCAAAAGCGGGTTTAGCAGCAGCTGTTTTCCCTTGCAGGTCTGAAAATGGTCTAAGAACCTGCCTACGTGATATTCCTTCAGCTGCCAAAGCCAAATCCAAAACGATATTTTTTTAGCAAAAACGACCAGCCAGAGAAACGATACTGTAAAAATTATCATGATTTAATAAAGCTTAATATTTTTTCAGCTAAAACATCCGGAGCCTCCAGGTTTATCGCATGCCTCGTCCCTTTGATTATCTCCATTTTTGAACGCGGCAGTTTTCCGTTGATAATATATCCCTGATTGAGGGGGGTCATTTCGTCTTTCTCGCTCCAGACAACCAGAGTTTGCGCCTGAACAGCCGGCAGATAGCAAGAAAGATCCTCGGACGTCACTTTCTTGAATGTTTCTTTCATGATATTGGTTTTATCAAAATCCAGCTTCCGGTAATCCCTAGTTCCCACTAACCTATAAAGGACTTTTCTTAAAAGGGGTTTTAAGCGGGAAAGCAGAGGAACGGATAATATCAGATTTCCGGTTTTAGCGGCAGCCAGAACCAAGTAATACTTTGGACCCCTTACCCTGATAATAGCCGGATTGATTAGGACGAGCCTTTCCACTTTTTCGGGATGGACTGTAGAGAATTTCATCGCTACTCCCCCTCCGAAAGAATGGCCTATTAAATGAAAGCGGGAGAGGTTATTTTTACGGCAGAAATCGTCAACCCAATTAACGTAATCGTCAACCGACCAGGGATTTTCAGGAACGGGACTGTCTCCGAATCCGGGCAGGTCGGGAATATAAACGTCAGCCCCTTCTTTTTCCAGAAATCTTTTAACCGCGCTCCAGTTATCCGCCTTGGAGCCCCAGCCGTGAAGAATCAGTATATTCATCTTCAGCCTATTTTCTTAATCCCTAAATATTTTTGCAAAACTTTGGGAACCTCCACGCTTCCGTCTTTCTTCTGATAATTCTCTATAATCGCAATCAGCATCCTGCCAATGGCAAAAGCAGTACCGTTAAGGGTATGGACGAATTCCAGCTTTCCCGTTTCCCCGCTTCGGTATTTCACGTTTAAGCGCCTCGCCTGCCAATCCGTGCAGTTTGAAGTCGAATGGGTCTCCCGATACTCTCCCTGGCCCGGCATCCAAGCTTCAATATCGTATTTGGCTGCAGCCGGATCGCCCAAATCGCCGCTGCAGATATTAATCACGCGGTAAGGCAGCTTAAGCGACTGCATAAGTTTTTCTTCCATTCTCAATAACAGCTGATGCTCTTCTTTGGATTTTTCCGGAGAACAAAAGCTGAACATTTCCACCTTGTCGAATTGGTGGACCCTTAAAATACCCTTGGTATCCTTTCCGTAAGCTCCCGCTTCCCTGCGAAAGCAAGTGGAAAATCCGGCGTACCTTTTGGGCAGCTCTTCTTCTTTAAAAACGTCTCCTGCATGCATAGCTCCAATACTCTGCTCCGAGGTGCCAATGAGATAAAGATTATCTTTTTCCAGAAAATATATCTCGTCTCCCCCCCGTTCCGTATAACCCATCGCTTGCATCATTTCGGGCTTTAGCATTACCGGCGGCACGACTGGAGTAAAACCCTCTTCAGATAAAGTTTCCAAAGCCAGATTAACTAAAGCAAACTCCATCAAAGCTGCTTCTTTTTTAAGGTATCCGAAACGGGAGCCTGCAACCTTAGCCGCCCTCTTAACGTCAATTAAATCAAGTGCTTCCGCTATTTCCAAGTAATCCTTGGGCTTAAAATCGAACTCCGGCTTTTTCCCTTCTTCCCTTAAAACGGCGTTTTCGCTGTCGTCTTTCCCTTCCGGAACTTCATCTAAGGGGAGATTGGGAATTTGGCGCAATAAAGAGCCGAGCTCTTTTTCAATTTCGGCCAGTTTGGGATCAATGTTTTTAATTTCAGCTTTTACCGCCTGGGCTTTCTCAATCTGTTCCTTACCCAGTTTCTTCTGCTCCGCCCTTAAAGATTCTGACTGGGCAAGGAGCTGCCTTTTTTCTTCATCCAGCTCCAAAAGCCGGTCTATATCTACGTCGGCCCGCTTTTTGGCAATACCCTCTTTGACCTTTTCGGGATTTTGTCGGATAAATTTAATGTCCAGCATAGTATTTTTCTATTATTGGCAAGGCTTTTTTTATAGCTTGTTTCCTGTGGGCAATCTCGGCTTCCTCTTCCATAGTCATGTCTCCCAATACTTTGGCCATCTCGGGGAGATAAAACATTGACCTGAAAGGGAATCCGGGAATAATCGACGCCTCCGGCTTTTCCGTAATAACCCCCCGAAGCACGCCGTCGAACAAATCAACCTTCCCGTCTATGGATATTGCAACCGCTACCTTCAACTGAGCTCCTCTTTTTTTCATAGGGACTCCTTCCAGCTTTTTGATGGCTAAATCCACCAGCTCCTGATCGGTAGCCTCATGCCCCGGCCATCGCCTGGACATAACGCCCGGCTCGCCGTTTAAATGGTCTATTTCCAAACCCCCGTCTTCGGCTAATACGGGAAAATCAACAAATTTTGAATAAAATTCAACTTTTTTAACGGCGTTTTCCTCAAAAGTTTTTCCGTCTTCTTCAGCTACGTCCGTTATGTTCAAATCCTTAAGAGTAACAAGCTTTACCGGAAAATCCTTGAAAAGAACATTGTATTCCAGCAGCTTCCCCGGATTGGTTGTGGCTATCAGGAGCTTTTTCATTGCTTGGGCCTCATTGTGGGAAATAATATCGCTTCTCTTAAGCTGTGGGAATCGGTCAAAAGGGCGACCAGCCTGTCTATGCCAACTCCCAATCCGGCCGCGGGAGGCATGCCGTACTGCAAAGCTTCCAAAAAATCTTGGTCCACCCTCTCTTCTTCCATTTTTGATTTTTTAAATCTTTCTTCCTGCTCTAAGGGGTCGTTAAGCTCGGAAAATCCGTTAACCATTTCTATGCCGCCAACCACCAGCTGAAATCGGTCTGCTTTCTCAGGATCGTTCTCTTTGGGTTTGGAAAGGATGGCCATTTGGGCGGGATGGTCGGTAACGAAGGTCGGGTTGATTAAACTGGGCCGGCAAGCCGCCTTGTATATTTCATCCATCATTTTGCATTTTTGAAAATCCTTGCCGATATCGATTTTCAATTCCTTGGCCTTTTTCTTGAAATCCTCATCGGAAGCGGTTTCAATATCGAAATCCGCATATTTTTTCACCAAATCCCGGAAGGTTATCCTTTTCCACGGACGCTTAAAGTCCATCTTCCGGCCCTGATAGGAAAAGCTGGATCCCTTGCCCGTCCTCTTTAGGAGCTCTTCAAAAAACTTCTCAACAAAATCCATTAGTCCGTCTCTGTCCTGATAAGCCCAATAAAGCTCAAGCATCGTAAAATCGGGGTTGTGGTGCTTATCAATCCCCTCGTTCCTGAAGCAGCGGCCTATTTCATAGATTTTTTCTACCCCTCCCACCAAGAGCCTTTTTAAATAAAGCTCCGGGGCTACTCTCAGGTACAAATCCATATCCAAAGCGTTAAGATGGGTTTTAAAGGGCTTTGCCAAAGCTCCTCCGGGTATGGGCTGAAGAACGGGCGTTTCCACTTCCATAAAATTATTTTCCGAAAAAATATTGCGCAATTCTTCCACTATCCTGCTTCTCATAACGAACTTCTCCTTAGCCTCGGGATTCATTATCAAGTCAAGATATCTTTTCCTGAATCTTTCTTCAACGTCTTTTAGTCCATGCCACTTTTCCGGAAGCGGCAGAAGGGACTTGGCTAAAATCTTAAAGTCGGAAACCTCCAGGGTTTTTTCTCCTCTTTTGGTTTCAAAGAGAGTCCCTCCCAGCTCTGCTATGTCGCCGATATCAAAATTATCCAAAAAGAACCGGTATTGATTTTCCCCCAGCTTATCCTGTTTTAAGTATCCTTGAATCCTGCCCGTAGCATCTTCGATATTGATAAAAGTCGAACCGCCGTGCTCGCGCACCGACATTATCCTGCCAACCAAAAAAATCTTCGTTTTAGATTGGCAAAGAGCCTTAAATTCAAACAAGGCCTCTTCAACGGCATGAGTTCTTTTGCTTTCGATCGGGTAAGGATTATACCCTGCCTTTTTAATGGCTTTAAGCTTTTCCAGCCTGGCCTTTTTTATATTATTTATCGCCATAACTAATTTAATATTACTTCATTTTAGTGATATAATCAAATAATGAAAAAAATAACAATAATATACTATTCCAGGACGGGAAATACCGAAATAATGGCTAAAGCCGTTAAAGAAGGGGCTGAAAAATCAGGGGCCGAAGCAATGCTAAAGAGGGCGGAAAAGGCCGGAGCCAGCGACGTTTTAAACTGCGATGCCGTTATTTTCGGCTCTCCTAATTACTTCGGTTATATGGCGGGAGCCGTCCAAATGATACTCGAAGACTGCTTTATGGAACTCGCGGAGGAAGACGTGACCAGGCCTTATGCCGTATTCGCTTCGGCCGGTTCGCAGGGAGGCCGAGAGCCCATTGAAAATATTGAACGCCTTTGCGACGGATTCGGAAAGAGATTCGGTAAATTTAAATTCAGCAAGGCGGCTGATGGAGTAGGGACCCCGCCCTCGGAATCGACTTCTCCGGGACCGCCCAGCGAGGAGGTGCTGGAAAAATGCCGGGAGCTCGGCAAGAGAATGGCTTTATTGGAATAACAAAAAAACAGGCGGCTCCGCCTGCTTTTTATTTTCCTTGATTATTCGATTCTAAGTATTTTGTACCTTACTCTTCCCTGGGGGGTTTCCACTAAAACCGTAGTTCCCTTGGGCTGGTTAACGAAAGCCTTTCCCAGAGGCGAATCGGCCGATATTTTGCATTCAATGGGATTGGCTTCTTCGGAGCCTACTATCTTGAATTTCTCTTTTTGGGCTCCGTCGCTGACCAGAATAGTAGAACCCACCTGAGCAACGCTTTTTGTAACATCGCCCGGCATTATTATGGCATTGTTGATTAATTCCTCCAGCTCCAGAATGCGGCCTTCCATAAAGCCCTGCTCTTCTTTGGTTTCATGATATTCTGTATTTTCAGTTAAATCTCCGAAGGCAATGCATTTTTCCAGCCTGTCGGCTATTTCTTTTCTCTTGTCTTCTTTTAAATACTTCAATTCCTCTTTAAGTTTTCTAAGCCCTTCGGGCGTAAGATACTTTTGGTCCATATTGGTATTATCTAAATATACTCGACTGGCAGGGACTGTCAAGGAGTTTCTCCTGTGGAAAAATACCAGCCCAGAACTTCGTTGGCCACCGGCAAGACCGCCGCTGGAATTCCCTGCGGAGTTCCCTGAACGTTTTCCACCACTATGGTCAAAACTATTTCCGGGTCGTCGTAAGGAGCGAAAATCGTTATCCAGTTGTGATAAACATCCTCTTTCCCGGTTTGGGAAGTTCCCGTTTTTGCGGCAGCTTCCACCGGAAGCCAGTTCAAAGAATAACTTGATCCTTCGGGCGAGGTAACCGCCTGCCTCATCCCCTGGCGAACCGTTTCCAAATTATCCTGAGAAACCGGCAAAACCTTTAGAATGCTGGGGCCTATTTCTTCCAGGGACTCTTTATTGGAATCAACGATTTCCTTAACCACTTTCGGCTGAAAGATTTTTCCGCCGTTGGCTATGGCCGCGTAAGCTGAAGCCACCTGAATAGGGGTAATGGAAAAAGGACCCTGGCCGATGGATAGATGATAAGTGTCCCCTGTCGTCCATTCATCTTCCAGGTCGGGAAGTATTCCTTTTCCCTCCTTGGGCAAATCAACCCCCGTTTCAGTCCCCCAATTAAATTCCTGCAGCCACTTTTTTATCTTCGTCGGACCGAGCCCTTTAAAGTCCTCGTAGCCTCCGCCTACTTGATAGAAAAAGGTGTTAACTGATTCGGCAATGGCCCTCTTAACGTCGCTAGTGCCGTGGTATTTCCAGTCGGCGTAGCACTGGGGTTCGGCTTCGGGAAACCAGGGATTCTCAATACATACTTGCAGGGGGGAATAAATTTTAGTGTCAGCTTGAATGATTCCTTCCTCGAGAGCAGCCGTAGCTATGAGGGGCTTAATGGTTGAGCCGGTGGGATACCCGAATCCGGAAACGACTCTGTTAAAAAGCGGATCGCCGGGGTTCGATTGCATCGCCTCCCAATCCTCCTGGGATATGCCCTGGCTGAATAAATTGCTGTCGTAGTCGGGCAAGCTGACCAAGGCTAAAACTCCTCCGGTTTTGGGATCCAAAGCAACAGCCGCCGCGCCGGTTCCCCCGACTCTTTCTACCGAGGCGGATAAAGAAGAAGCCAGCTTCTCCTGGAGGCCGGAATCCAGCCATAAAACCAAGCTGTCGCCCGACTGGGGCATGGAAACCACTTCCTTGGAAATAGGCCGGCCATAAACATCTCTTTCAATATAAAGCTCGCCGGGCTTGGAATTTAAAACTTCATCGTAATAGCTTTCCAATCCGGCTTTCTGGCCGGTCTTCCTTTTGTAGCCCAGTAAATGAGAAAACAAGGAGCCCGATAAGTACTCTCTCTCGGCGCTGTTGATTATTTCCAAGCCGGGCAAGTTTTCTTTTTCCGCTTCCAGAATAATAATGTTTTGGTGCGATATATTCCTGGCTATAACCAGCTCGGCCAGATTTGAACTGCCCACCTTCTCTTTAATTTCATTAAAATCCATCTCCATCACTTCTGCCGTCTTCCGCAATACCGCGTCCCTCGCCGATTCTTCCTCCGGGAGATCATTAGTGAGAACGGCCAAATCGAAACTGGGCCTGTTAAATACAAGCTGGTTCATATTCCTGTCGTAAATTACCCCTCTTTCGGCTTCTATCATGCGGACGGCGTACTGATTTTCTCTGGCCAGCTGCGAATATTCTTCTCCGCTTATTACCTGCAATTGAAAGGTTTTTGCGAAAATAAAAACCAGCATCAATAAAAAAACAACCGAAAACCCCTGAAGGATGCGGCGGGAAATCGGCGTTTCCAGTTTTTTCCCCGAAACCCCCATCTCCTTTTCTTTGCTGTGGGCTAAGGAGTCGAGTAGTATTTCGGAAGGATCTATTTCCTTGCCGAATTTTTTGACTTTAAAGCTGGATAACCGAGGACCTGACATATTTTTTAAGAATAAGCTGTATAAAAACCGCTACTAATAAAAGCAATATCACGTGGAATCCCAGAAACTGAGAAGAAAAAACGTCCCAAAAGAATCCCCCTATCACCGCCGAAAACAAGCCGAAATAGCTGTCGCGGATAAAAAGATTTATCAAGACGACCGTCAAAAGGATAAGGTTGGCTATGAATCCGAAAATGCCGAAGTGGACTAAAAAGGCTGACTGGAAGATAGCCAAAAAATAAAATGCAGCGATTAATAATATTATTCGTAGAAACATTAAAAATCTAAGATAATGAAAATTTGCCTTAATTTTTCAATAGTAAAGAAAAGCTGGACCTCGGCTTTTTGAAACGGATCTGCGTCGTTCTTTTGGATTTCAGCTACCGATCCCACCAGCAATCCGGGCGGAAATATTCCGCTTAATACGCTGGAAACCACCAAATCCCCCCTATTAACATCTATATCTTTTGGCAGCAGTTCCAATAGGGCGCCTCCGCTTCCCTGGCCCTTAATCAGTCCGGTTGCCCCCGTTTCGGAAACCTCGGCGTCAAAGGAGCTGTTTTTACCGGAAATTAGCGCAACCCTGGAACGGTTGTCATACACCTCGGCAATTCTTCCTACAGCCACTCCCTGCTGATTAATTACCGGCATGTCTTTTGAAAGTCCGTCTTTAGACCCTTTGTCTATAATCACGGAATCTTCGCCTAAATCTTTGCTGATTACCTTGGCAGTCTCCATTTGGAACTCCTTTTCCAGCCCCACCCTTAAAGCGTCCCTCAGGGCGGTATTTTCCTCTCTGATTTCCCTAAGCAGAACCAGTTCTGCCATCAGCCGCTGGTTTTCCAGGGCCAGATTTTCGTTCTCTTCCTGAAGGCTTTTTATGGCAGGAATAACCCCGAAAACGTCGGAAGCTCTATCGCCCGCCTGCCAAAACCAGTTTTGAACGGGCGAAGATATGTTGTAGAAAAAGCTCTTCACTCCTCCCTGGAAAAAATTCAGGGAAAATATAATCAGAACCGCGGCTATCAAGGCTAATGCCTTATTTTTTCCGACTTTTAATTTCATAGCTTTAAGTATTATATAGCATTTGAGCCAAAACAAAAAGGCGCTTTGGTGGCGGCTACCTACTTTCGCGCATAAGCACTATCATCGGCCTCTGGTTATTTCACTTCCGTGTTCGAAATGGGAACGGGTGGAACAAACCCAGTATAGCCGCCACTAAAACGCCCTTTTTCTCGATCATTGATTGCCAGCTAAGCAGAGAATATTATGATGATCGATTAGTACTCCTCGGCTTAACGCGTTGCCGCGCTTCTACCTGGAGCCTATCAAGCTCATAGTCTCTGAGCGATCTTAAAGATTCCTAATCTTGGGGTAGGCTTCGAGCTTAGATGCCTTCAGCTCTTATCCCTTCCTAACTTAGCTACCCAGCAATGCCGTTGGCACGACAACTGGTACACCAGAGGTTAATTCATCCGGGTCCTCTCGTACTACGGATGACTCCCCTCAAGAATCGACGCCTGCGGTAGATAGGGACCAACCTGTCTCACG
>Ga0265297_10001249_pt1 | contig 61715 bp, 67 predicted proteins | sample Munlanlwell13791_FD_192502 | JGI IMG/M metagenome (GOLD analysis project Ga0265297, IMG submission 192502) | Leachate microbial communities from a municipal landfill in Southern Ontario, Canada - Leachate well 137-91 | ecosystem: Engineered > Solid waste > Landfill > Unclassified | place... | reverse complement strand
AGATGACTCAAGCATGCCAAGCAACAATTCGAAATACACGGACGAGATGCGGGAACGGACGGTTCTCCACATTTTGTCGTCCGGCAAGTCCGCAACATCAGTGGCGGAAGAACTTGGGATCGACACGAACACCGTATGCCGGTGGGTGAGGGATCACCGGCGGAAGAACAATCTGCCAAGCTATCAGGAAGAGAAGGGAATCGTCAAAGACACCAAGCCGAAAGAACCGACGGAGACGAAACGGAAGATCCGGGAACTGGAAGCGAAGCTGAAGGCAAGGGACAAAGCGCTAGCGGACGAACGGGAGAACGTGGAAATCTTAAAAAGGTGCCTGCACATCTTTATGCAAGCACGCGACTGAAGTGCGAAGCGATGCGACGCCAGGAGTCTCGCCACAGCGTGCGGAGGATGTGCAGGGTTCTCTTAATCCGGGAATGGCAATACTACCAGTGGCGGATTCAAGAAGAGAAGCGAAGAGGAAGGAGACTGCGAGAGCAAGAGTTGGTGCGTGACGTCGAGATGGTGTTTCATGCGAGCGATGACGCCTATGGATGTCGGAAGATCACAAGGGAGTTGAGAAACGAAGGAATCGCGATCAGCGAGTGGAAAGTCAGGCGGATCATGCGGGAGCACGGCCTCTATTCGGTCACGCAGCGGAAGTACCGACCGTTTCGCCATCACCAAGAAACCAACCCATATAAGGAAGACCTCGTGAAGCAGCAATTCCGCCCAGATGGTCCGAATGTCGTCTGGGCCGGTGACATCACCTACATCAAGACCAGGATCGGTTGGGTCTATTTGGCGGTTGTCATGGATCTTTACAACCGTGAAGTCATCGGCTATGCGACGAGTCAGCGAATCGACACCGAGCTCGTGAAGCGGGCGTTGGGAGAAGCGGTCGGGCGGTATCCGGATACCGAAGGCACGATCTTCCACAGCGACCGCGGAACCCAGTACGCAGGAGCGGGTTATCAAACCCTACTCGCCAATTATCACATGCGAGGAAGCATGTCTCGAGGCGGATGTCCCTACGACAACGCTTGTGTCGAGAGTTTCTTCGCACAATTGAAGAAGGAAAGGATCTATCGAAGGACGTATCGCGACCTTAGCGAAGTCAATGCGGAGTTGTTTGACTACATCGAACTCTTCTACAATCGGAAGCGGATCCACTCGACCTTGAATTATCAAACGCCAATCGGATTCAGATTTAGTAATGTGTCTTCCCTTTGTGCGGTTTAGGTGCTATGATAAATGAAAAGGAATGGATTCAAAACAGAACAAAGGTACCAAGATGAAAAAACGCAAAACCACTCATTAAAAACCACTTAATCCAGTCTATAATAAAGTGTGGTTTGACTAAACATATTTTGGCCAAAAATATGTTACTGCACTATATTTTACAGCATATTTTCAAGCAATCTGGGGTACACCACGCACGTGGAGTCTATCACATTGCTTTCTTTAAAACAACTGTGATTTTCCTATTGACGACCTGTTCTCAAAATTGAAATTTGACACTGTAGAGACAAAATCAAAGCCATCCGAGTCCTTTTTATAGGTTCGGATGGCTTTTTTGCATTTAAGGATATATTTCGGATTTTGACACAACATATTTTTGGGTAAAAAAGCAACGAAAAATGTCAATTTGGTGGTGTATGAGAACATATTATAAAGCTAAAAAAAATCAAATGACAACGACTCTGTAATGCATGATTTTTGCGTATTTCTGGCTCCGAAACACTCCCTCAGCGATTGGCTGCAAGCGTTCAAATTCGTGGCGTCTTTCGGCGAACTCTTTGTCACTGTAGTTCTTACTCCCTGCGATGCAAAACACGATTTCATCGGGCTTGACTGAGATCATTTTGTAAATGAATGATCGTAGTGTATCGCCATCAATTTCGGTGATAGATTCGTTTAGGTGATTCAATGTGGATTCGATTTTGGCGAGTCTGGATCGTGTGTCGTAGTTTGCGACATACTCAGCTTCTAACTTTTGAATGATCGAGTTGTTCTCACGTAGTTGGTTCGTGAAGGATTGATATTTCTGATTGAAATCCAACTCTGATAAACTTGGGCTCTTCACTTGGATGTCGATTAAGTTTGAAATCATCTTCTCAACATTCTCATTCTCTTCGCGCAGGGTAGCTATTTTGATTTCGACATCAGTCACCTTGATGGTTGATTTGATAATGGCTTGTATTGTTGGGATAATGTCATGATCTTTCAGGAACACTTCATTGAGCATTTGAACCGTTGCACCTTCGATCATCTCCTGGTAAGTTGCCTTGGCTTGGCAGTTACCTTTTCCATCGATGTAACCGCCGCATTGTTGCATCACCCGTTGAGCTGGAGAACCGTAGTTCCAATACCGCCGTTTCAATGTGCGGCCGCACTCAGAGCATACGATGAAGGCAGAGAAGGGATAAGTCGCATTGTACTTGGCCAGGTTCTTATCCTGACCAATTCTCGCTTTACAGCGATCTTCACGGATCCGTTGAGCGAGGAGGTAGGTTTCCTTGTCGATGATTGCTTCGTGCGCATTCTCGGTGTGATACATTGGAGCCATTTCGTTATTCTTGACTCGGCGGTGAGTTAGGTAGTCGACTGTGATTGTTTTTTGCTGCACCAGGTCACCTGTGTACTTCTCATTTTTCAGAATGCTTTGCACTGTTGAGATGCTCCACTTGGTAGCACCTGCGCCAGTCGTAACTCCGAGGGACTCCATATGAGAAGCGATCTTTTGAGGACCAATTCCACTCACGTACATTTGGAACACTTCGCGAACGATCTTAGCTTCTTCGGGAACAACGACCAGGTTGCCACCTTTCTTGTCTTTGGTGTAACCTAAGAAACGCTTGTGGTTGACGATGGGGACACTGTTGTTGAATCGCTTCTGAACGTTCCACTTCACGTTCTCACTGGTGTTCCGAGCTTCCTCTTGAGCAATGGACGACATGATGGTGAGTAGGAAGTCGACCTTCGGATCTGAAGAGTAGATGTTTTCTTTCTCGAAATAGATCTCGACATTGATGGTTCGCATCTCGCGGATGTAGTTCAAGCAGTCAACGGTGTTTCGAGCGAAGCGTGAGATGGACTTTGTAATGATCAAGTCGAGGTCGCCTCGTCGAGCAGCTTCCATCATGAGATTGAATTGTTTACGGTGTTTTGTGGAAGTACCGCTGATGCCTTCATCGGCGTAGATGCCGCAGAAGATCCACTCGGCGTTGTTCTGGATTCGATTCGTGTATTCGTCGGTTTGAGCGACGTAGCTTGTCTTCTGTTCCTCATTATCTGTTGACACACGAACATACGCACAGACGCGTTTTTTGATGCTCTTCGGCAATGCACCAGCAAGGTCGAAGATTGGTTTTGGTTGAATCACTTTCACTTGTTTGTTTTGCATAGGCTTAGCCTCCATTTCTTAGTACACATACATCACTCTGAAAGCAATGAAACGCAAGTTAATTTGGCGATATTCCATTGCTTTTCGATTCATCCCGAGTGATTTTATAGTGTTCTCTCAAACGGATCAAGATTGTCTTGTATTCGTCTTGGGTGATGAGCTTTTGCATATAGAGTTGAAGCACGATCTTTTCTGAATATTCGCACTTCATAGAGGGGGTCACAATTGTTTTCTTGTTCATAGCATCCTTTCCGAAAAGGTAAAGAAAAAGGGATCGCCGAAGCAATCCCCGAAAGAAAATGCGTGTCTTGTGGACACTGAGTTTGTGACCCTGCCGAACCTACCGCCAGTAGTCTATCACAACTCGATTTTTGAAACTACACGCCAGTGGCACAATCGTATCAACTATTACAAAAAGTTCGGAATCGTGAAGTCTTTGGTGAGCTTCGCAGAGAAGACACCGATGATCACAATGTTGTCCGCATGAGCTTTTGTGAAATAGAACGGTTCGTCGTGCAAGAAGAAGCATCCACCGCCATCGGTGTTGTAAAATAGTTTAGAGACGTATGGTCGATTATAGTATTCAAAGAGCATCACCTTGTTTTTATGATGCACTTGGGTACGCCAGAAAAAGTCGACTTGCCGATCATCATACTTCACGCAGATCACATCATCATTGGCGGTGTTGATCGGTAGCGGCATCACATGTGTGAGTTCACCATCAACCATCTCATAGGTCCGAAACGACATCGGCTTGTTATTGTGTTGCGAAAACGGGTTCCCGACCATCTCGTCGATGGTCACTCCGTAGAATCCTGACAGCTTAATCAAATCATGAATCCCGATTTCACGATCTCCATTCTCGTAGTTCAAGTAACCTTGTCGGGATTTTTTGAGTATATTGGCCACATGGGTCGTGGTCAAATGATGTGCTTGACGGAGTCGTCGCAAGTTCTCGCAAATAAACAGACTGTTAAAGTCGTCTTCCGTGGTCATGATGGACATCAGGAGGGTACCTCTTTCTAACCTTACAAAGTTGCAAGAATGATACCACAACAATTTGTTTCTCGTCAATGTTATTGTCGACATTAACCTAAAAAAATAGTCAATTAAAGGGGGTTTTCGGTTCTCGAGAAACCCTTTTTGTTGTGGTTGAGAGATTCCCTCCGTAAGTTATTTTTTGCTTGTTCTGCTTCAACTATAATCAAATCACCATCGAAATCCATGAAAGGAGGTTCCTTCATGCCCTTAAATGGTGCAGGAAACAAGAAAACACGCGATCAGGCTATTCCATTGCCAAGGTTTTATCTGATTGAGCATCGCAATCGACTCGGCTATTCGGTCGAGGAAGTATCCCGAATGTTAAGGTTGTCGCATTATTACTACTACCAGATCGAGAGCGGACGGCGTGGTCATAAACTACCCATTCCTCTGGTTCTTGAGTTGGTTCGAGTACTTCAGATCGATGCGATCAAGTTCCTCGAACTCGAAAGTGAACATGTAAAAAAACACACCGAAATGAATCAGGACTTATAAAAATCGCCAAGCCTGCATGACGAGTACAGACCTGGCTAGTAGAAAAGCGAGCGCCGTTCTACAAGTCCGATTATACAACTCAATTCAATTATGTAAATCAAATGGAAGGAAAAAATGGACGAAAAAGCGGAATTTCGTGCGCGGATCGAGATGTACCTGGCGTATATCGACATCAAAGCGGCAACGAAGCAGAGCTACAAGAAAATCTTGTCAGTGTTCGCTGAGTTTGCTGACCGACTGCCGAACCTACCAACTCGGCAAGACGTCATGGCATACCGTGAAAAACTCAAGTCCAGACTCAAAGCGGCATCGGTCCAAAAGCACATCGTGGTGATACGAAACTTCTATCGATGGTACCACGTGGAAGGCTATGGCATCAACGCAGCCGAAGGCATCAAGGGCATGAAGATCGAGTCCGACTTTAAACGAGAGTCGTTGACCGTCGAAGCCGCACAAAAACTCCTGCAGCGTGCGAAGATGCACGCGAGAAAGACGATCATCGGAAAACGAAACTACGCACTCATTGCGCTGCTCTTAACTACGGGCTTGCGAACGATTGAAGTGGAACGAGCCGATGTGGAAGACATCAGCTTCATCGGTGAAAGTAAAGTGCTCTATATCATGGGCAAAGGTCACGATGAGAAAGATGCCTATGTCAAATTATCACCAGAAGTCTACCAGCTAATTGAAGAATACCTGATCGCACGAGCCGACGATTACAAGCCTCTCTTCATCAACCATGCGAATCCCTTCAAAGGGGAACGCATCAAAACACGAGTGGTGAGTATGGTCGTCAAAGAAATGCTCCGTGAAATCGGGATCGATAATCCTAAGTATTCTGCCCACAGTCTGCGCCACACCGCTGCGACGTTGTCGCTTTTGGAAGGCGCAAACATTGAGGAAACACAACAATTACTCCGCCACAAAGACCCATCGACCACGCAGATCTATGTTCATCGGATCCGTAAAACCAAGGATCACATCGAATGGAAGATCAGCGCTACCTTATTCGGAACTACCAAAAAGAAAATGAAGGGATAACCTATGATTAGAGAGTTTGAACACACTGCCTATGGCAAGGTTCGTGCAACGATTATGGACGACGAGCCATGCTTCAATCTAAAAGACCTCTGTCGCATATTTCATATCAAAAGCGTTTCAGAGGTTCGATCGAAACTCAATGACGCCAGCATCAAATTGATTCCCGTACCTAACGAAAAGGGAGAGCAAAACATGTTCTTTGTCACTGCAGATCACTTGTCGACTGTCTTCTTTCAATCCAAGCGAGAAGATGCCGAACGTATAGGTGATTGGCTCTATCGCATCGTTTTACCACAGCTTATTAAGTTTGATACCTACCAAGTCGATACGCTTCAGGATCCCGAGAAAGCAGTCGACTTTCTGGATGAATTCCAGGATCTCAAAGTGAAAGCCAATATCCTCGAAACCACCCTCAAAATGAATGCACCCAAGATTAAGTCGATCGATGCACTCCTTGGTTCGACTAGCTGCGTTGATCTAGACATCATCCACTCCTACATTCGTTACAAGAATATCGGAAAGGATGTGCTACTCAAGATTCTCCGAGCAACCCATGTGCTAGATGAGGAGAATGTTCCATTTCAGGACTTCTGCGATCGGAAGCTGTTCCGAGTGGTGGAAGCTAGGGTAGTATCTGGCGGCTCGCTCTACAGCCAGAGAAAGACCTATGTGTACCGTAGTGGAATCACATTCATCGAAAGGATTCTGAAGGAATATGATGGAAACAAACAGCGAAAAGAAAAGTGAGAGAGTATACACACTAAGTGAACTCCTTGACATCCTTCAAGTAACCAGACGGACGCTTTTGAATTACATTCGATGGGGAAAGTTGAAAGCATTCAAGGTGGGCAACACCTGGAGAGTCACTCAAAAACAACTTGATGATTTTATCGAAAGCAACATGAAATGAGACAAGATCAGCCGCTTCATGACCGTACTGATAATGCTTGTGAACAGAAGCGTCAAGTGTATGTGAAGTAGTTCGCAAGTAGCCGTCAAGTAGTCGTGAAGTGGCTGTCTATTGTCATTTAGATAATATGAAATTTTGTGCATAGAAATGGCCGAAAACCGACATATTACTTCGCCGTTTTTCGACACGCTTGATCGCCGTTTTGACTGCCCATCGAGGGCAATTATTATTGCTACTCACGAAAGGAAATAACATATGGCGCGACCCTACAAGCAAGGCTTACAATACTTTCCTCTCGACGTCAGCATCTTCGAGGATGACAAGATCCAGGATCTGAACTTGGCTTATGGTTACCTAGGTGAGATTGTCTATATTCGTATCTTGACGATGATCTACTCGAATGGTTATTACCTAGAGCGAACCATTCCGTCATTAGCTAGGAGCATAGTTCGAGCCTATCAAACAGCAGCACCGACTCCAGAAGAAGTAGAGACTATAATCCGCTTCTGTGGTGAGATTCGTCTATTTGATCAGAGGCTGCTTGCGAGTGGGATTGTGACATCGATCGCTATTCAGAAGCAGTTCATCCTTTCGACCAGGAGACGCAAGAAATTTGACACCGATCAGTACTGGTTATTGTCGACAGAAACTACCGAAGAGCTACGAAAATTGCAAAACATTAATGTCGACAATAATCGAGTTAATGCAGACAATAACCCTCAAAAAACGGACGAAATCGGGGTTAATGTCGACAATAATCGAGTTAATGTTGACATTGGTACACAAAGGAAAGTAAAGGAAAGTAAAAGTAAAGATAAAAGAGATAAAACGGATAAAATGGATAAAGCAGTTTTCGGGTTCCCGAAACTGCATTTTCTAACCAATTCGATGCTAAAGAAAAAGTACATTGATGATTCAAGTCTTGATCTTCTGAAGTTCAATCGATTATTCGAAGATGCGATCGACCAGTACGGAATGGACGATGTTCTGATGGCGGTGGATTATATCACCCAATATTCGAGAAGAGCAGAACCACCGATCGACGACAGGTTCGGTTTCATGAAGTCGTCACTGTTATCAAACTTGGAGATGTTCAAGCACAGAAGGGAGTTTGCCAATGAATCATTCGAAGCCTGGATTAAACGAACCATTCTATAAGTGGTTGGATGAAGTAAGAAGAGCAATTAGAAAAGAAAAAGTACTGAAGGAAAAATTGACATACTACAATGTCAAATTGATTGGGTATAAAGGTGTTGTGTATGATAGGATTGGATCGGCTGGGACGGCTGGCCATGAGAAGGATTTGTATTACTGGATGGATCGAATTCATGCAGCTGAGATCGAACTAACTGCACACGAAAGAAAGCGCCTGGAGATTATAACACTCGAAACCGAACTCACCGAAGATGAAAAACAAGTGTTAGAATCCTTGATCGATCCATCATTGCAAATCGACACTCAAGGTGATATCTCCCGATCATATCGTTATCAATTAATAAATCAACTAGTAATGAAATGGAATAACTTGAAATCCATTTCTAAAACAGGGTTAACGAAGTAAGAAAAGAATGGTATAATGGATGCAAATACTATGATTTTTTATATATTTGTACTAATTTATATGAGTTAGGCGAATGGTAATACATTCGTTTATCAATACTGGTAGAATTTGGGAGAGAGGGAAAAACATGTCCAATAAAAAAGAAATAGAAAGAGCAGAACTTCACAAGACCATCTGGCAAATCGCTAACGACCTTAGAGGATCAATTGACGGTTGGGATTTTAAACAATACGTACTTGGTATCCTGTTCTATCGTTTCATCTCAGAAAACCTGATCTCCTACATCAACAAGAACCAACATGACTCTGGTGATGTCTCATTTGATTACACGAAACTGTCAGATGAAACCGCTGAGAAGGCACGCAAACAGATCGTGGATGAGAAAGGCTTCTTTATTCTTCCAAGCGAGCTATTCCACAACGTCACTCAGTATGCTGCAACGGATGAAAATCTCAATGTGCGACTTGAGAAAGTATTCAAGGATATCGAGAAATCCGCAAATGGTACCGAATCAGAAGGAAACCTCAAGGGGTTGTTTGATGATCTAGATGTCAATTCCAACAAACTCGGAGGCACATTAGCGGAGAAAAACACAAAACTCAGGAAGTTACTGATTGCTGTTCGTGATTTGAAATTAGGCAAGTATGATGATAACACCATTGACGCTTTTGGAGATGCTTACGAATTCCTAATGACGATGTACGCTGCAAACGCAGGTAAATCAGGCGGTGAGTTTTTTACTCCTCAAGAAGTCAGTGATTTGTTAACACGGATCGCGCTCATCGACTTCGGAGCAAAGAAAGTCGACGAAAAAGGCAATGTACATATTCCCGACAAGAAGACTGTAGAAAAGGTTTATGACCCTGCTTGCGGATCAGGATCTTTGTTGTTGAAGTTTGCCAAAATCCTTGGAAAAGACAATGTGAAGCTTGGATTCTTTGGCCAAGAAATCAATTTGACCACGTACAACCTTGCACGCATCAATATGTTCTTGCATGATATCAATTTCGAGAAGTTTGACATTGGATATGGAGACACGCTAAAGAACCCAATTCACTGGGATGATAAACCGTTTGAATGTATCGTTTCTAATCCGCCTTATTCGATCAAATGGGAAGGCGATGCGAATCCCATTCTTATCAATGATCCAAGATTCTCACCAGCAGGGGTACTAGCTCCGAAATCGAAAGCAGATATGGCGTTCATCATGCACATCTTGAGTTGGCTATCTTCGAGCGGAACAGCCGCTATTGTAGAATTCCCTGGAATATTGTATCGTGGCGGTGCCGAGCAGAAGATTCGGAAATACTTAGTTGATAATAACTTCGTTGATACAGTAATCCAACTTCCCTCTGACTTGTTTTTTGGGAACACAATTTCGACTTGTATCATTGTGTTACGTAAAAACAAGACTGACAGCAAAGTGCATTTTATTGACGCTAGCAACGAATTTGTTCGATTTGATATCAAAAACAAATTATCTGTCGATAATATAAACCGAATTCTTGAGAGTGTACGATATAAGCGAGATGACGTTCATTTTGCAAAACTCGTCACTCAAGAGCAAATTGTCAAACACGAGTATAATTTGACCATCAATAGTTATATAGATACCGAAAAAGTGAAAGAAGATACTGACATCAGAGTGCTAAACGAAGAGATAAAACAGATAGTTCAAAGGGCTGATCTTCTACGGAAAGAAATTGACCTAATCATTGAAGAACTCGATGGTGGCACGAATGAATAAGATTGAGGATCTGATTGCAAAATTATGCCCACATGGGGTTCCAAGGAAACAACTTTGGGAATTAACAGCTTGGGATAAAAAATTCAATGCTGTTGAGGACTATAAGCAAAAAAAGGTTGTTAAGTATAAGTATTTACTTGCAAAAGATTTGAAGAATCTTGAAGCTGAAAATGGTAACGTCAAACTTCTTTCAACGGGTTTTTATGATGCAATGACTACTGAGGATAAGGCAGGTGAATATCTCTCGGAAGGCGAGATTATTGCTATTCCTTGGGGTGGCACTGCAATTGTGAAGTATTATAAAGGCAAATTTGTAACTGCGGACAATCGAATTGCTACATCGCTCGACACAAGCGTTTTGAATAACAAATTTTTATACTACTTTTTGCAGACTAACCTTGAAGTGATCCAATCGTTTTATAGGGGTTCGGGTATACAACATCCTAGTATGAATGCTGTGCTTAGCATGATCATTCCAGTTCCTCCGCTGGAAATCCAAAACGAGATAGTTCGAGTTTTGGATAAATTCACAGAGCTGGAAGCAGAGCTGGAAGCAGAGCTGGAAGCAAGAAAGAAGCAATATGAATATTATCGCGGAAAGTTGCTTAATTTTGATAAAATGAAACGGGGGGGGGGGGTAATATTTAAAAATATATATGATATTGCTTTTTACCCAACAAAGAGAATCTCTGTGGAAAACCTAGTCGCCGATAATTATGTTGGCGTTGACAACTTGCTACCAAATAAGCAAGGAAAGAAATCTTCCACATACGTGCCAAGTAAGGGGGTTGCAATTCAATACCTTCGAGATGATATTTTGATCGGTAATATACGTCCCTATCTTAAGAAGATTTGGTTAGCTACAAATGATGGTGGAACCAACGGTGATGTACTTGTACTAAGACTTAGGGATGAATACAAATCGATTATTTCGCCTAGATATTTGTTTCAACTACTCTCTTCAGACGCCTTTTTTGATTTTGACACGCAATATTCAAAGGGTGTTAAAATGCCTAGAGGGGATAAAGCTTCTGTCATGCAGTATCTAGTTCCTGTCCCCTCAATTGAAAGGCAAGTGTCAGTTGTGACGATTCTGGAAAAATTTGCTGTTTTAGTCGGCGATCTTTCAAATGGATTACCTGCGGAAATTGATGCTCGTCGTCAACAATATACGTATTATCAAAATAAGTTGTTAACGTTTTAAGGGGTGATTGTGTGGATCAATACAATGTAATTATTCAGCAAAGCGAATCGACTGTTGTTGCAGAATATAAGTCGGATTTGCTTCGCCAAAAAGAATATCAAAGCGAGACAGAGCTTGAAGCCGAACTGATCAAACAGCTACGAAACCAGGGGTATGTCTTTTTGCCTATCCACAACAATCAAGAACTTATTTCAAATTTACGAGTACAGCTCGAACGCTTGAATGCGGTCGCTTTCTCTGATAAAGAATGGGACGAATTATTGTCGAAGTATATCGATAATCAAAACGACAGTATTGCAAATAAAACCTTCAACATTCAAGAGAACCATCAATATACTTTGCGTAGAGAAAATGGCGAACTCATCAATGTCAGACTTCTTGACAAGAAGCAAATCCACAACAATCAACTACAAGTCATCCATCAATACGAAGTTGAAGGAAATCATCAAAATCGGTATGATGTTACCATTCTAGTTAATGGGCTTCCTCTTGTTCACGTTGAGTTAAAACGACGTGGTGTAGCAATTAAGGAAGCGTTCAATCAAATCCAACGATACGAAAGAGACAGCTTTTGGGCAGATAACGGGTTGTTCCAATATGTCCAAATCTTTGTGATTTCAAACGGTACAGAAACAAAGTACTATTCGAACACGACCAGAGAACTAGCCACCAAAGAAAATACGAACAGTAACACCAACAAGAAGAAGACAAGTAACTCATTTGAGTTCACTAGCTATTGGGCTGATGCAAACAATAGAAATATCAAAGAGTTGCATGACTTCACGGCTACGTTCTTGTCGAAACATACGATTCTTAATGTGTTAACAAAATACTGCATTTTCACTTCGGATGAAATGCTCCTTGTCATGCGTCCATATCAGATTGCGGCGACCGAAAAGATCATCAATCAGATCTTCATAGCCTATAACGCCAAGAATGCAGGAACCATCAATGCAGGTGGTTATGTTTGGCATACGACAGGTTCTGGGAAGACATTAACCTCATTCAAGACCGCCCGAATTGCTTCTGAACTGGACTATATCAAGAAGGTCATTTTTGTGGTCGACCGAAAAGACCTCGATTATCAAACGATGAAAGAGTACGACAAATTCGAAAAGGGATCGGCCAACTCGAATACCAACACTGCTGTTCTCAAAAAGCAGTTGGAAGATCCAAATGCAACAATCATCATTACCACGATTCAGAAACTGAGTATCTTTATCAAGAAGAATCCGAAGCATGATATCTACCTAGAACATGTCGTGCTCATCTTTGATGAGTGCCATCGTTCTCAATTTGGAGACATGCACAAGGAAATCATCAAGTCATTTAAGAAATACTATATTTTCGGTTTTACAGGAACACCGATTTTCGCCATCAATACTACCCAGCATAATAAATTCCCGACTCTCAAAACTACGGAACAGGTCTTTGGCAAGAAGCTGCACACCTATACTGTCGTCAATGCCATCCACGACCAGAACGTTTTACCCTTCCGTATCGATTATCTGAACACTGCACAAGCGAAAGACGACATCGACGATTCGGAAGAAGTCTACAACATCAAGAAAGAAGAAGCCTTGCTTGATACCAAGCGAATCGCCAAGAACGTTGAGTATGTACTTGAGCACTTCGCACAAAAAACAAAGCGCAACGAAAAAGCGTATGACTTCACTCGATTGATGAACATAGAGGATGTAGCAAAGAGCTCATACCTAATGCGAGCATTCCAAGCGAAAGAGTTCAAGCAATCCCTAAAGATTACTGGTTTCAATGCTATCTTTGCATGTGCTTCTATTGAGGCAGCAAAACGATATTATGCTGAATTCAAGAAACAGCAAGAATCCGTCATCCCAGTCAACAAGCTGAAAATTGCATTGATCTATAGCTGGAGCGCAAACGAGGAACTTGATGGCTTTGAGGACGAAAATAATGAGAACACCGATCGACTCGACAAGAGCTCACGTGACTTTCTCGACGCAGCTATCAAAGACTATAACCTGATGTTTGGAACGAGTTATGATACATCTAGCGACAAGTTCCAGAACTATTACAAAGATCTGAGTCTTCGAGTCAAAAACAAGGAAATTGATCTGATGATCGTCGTCAACATGTTCTTGACTGGGTTCGATGCAACGACTTTGAATACGCTCTGGGTAGATAAGAAACTCCGAATGCATGGATTGATTCAGGCATTCTCTCGAACAAATCGTATCCTGAATTCCATTAAGACCTTTGGAAACATCGTGTGTTTTAGAAATCTTGAGAATTCAGTCAACCAAGCAATCAGTGTTTTCGGTGACAAGGATGCGGGCGGTATTGTACTTCTAAAATCATTCAAAGAATACTATGAAGGATATGAAGGCTTCAAAGGCTACAAAAACCTTGTCAATGAATTACAGGCTAAGTATCCAATCGGTCTTGAAATCGTCGGCGAAAAACTCAAGAAGGAGTTTATCTTTTTGTTCAATCAGATCATGAAGGCGAAGAATATCCTTCAGAGTTTTGACGACTTCCAAGGGAAGCAGATTCTATCTGATTTTGATTTCCAGGATTATCAAAGCATTTATCTTGGTTTGTATGACGAATTCCGAAAGACAGCCAAAGCTGATGCGGAACTCATCAACGATGAAATCGTCTTTGAAATTGAACTAGTGAAGTCGGTTGAAGTCAATATCGACTATATTTTGATGTTGGTCGAAAAGTATCATAAAGACCATAACGAGGATAAGGAAATTGAGATTCGTAAAGCCATTGACTCGTCGCCTTCGTTGAGAAACAAGAAGGATTTAATCATCAATTTCATCAAGTCACTGACTGTGGACCAATCAGTAGCTGACGAATGGAAACGATACATTGATCAGAAGAAACAAGAAGAACTCGATAAAATCATCCGAGAGGAAAACCTCAATCGTGATGAGACTTATAAGTATATCGAAGACTCATTCGAAAATGGCGAAGTGAAAGAAACGGGCACTGCGATCGTCAAGGTGCTGCCACCCACATCAATGTTTGGCAATACAGACGGAGTTGACCGTAGTGTCAAAAAAATGAATGTACTGCAGAAATTAATGGATTTCTTCAACCGTTTCTTTGGATTATAAATAGAGGTGAATCATATGGCGCCTATTCTTGCAAAGACAATCGAAATCTACCTTCCAACTGGTGATGCTAGTCGTATTAGTCATGCCAGGATCACAACAGAGGCAATTCGTATTGTTTATGTTGACAAATCAGAGATTGAGAATCACAAGAAGGAACTAGATCGGATTGGCTGCTACATCCTTGTAGGTGTTGATTCATCTGGAAACAAGATGGTTTACATCGGCGAAACCGAGAATATTTTTACCCGTTTACAAGAACACAAGAGCAAAAAGGCGTTTTGGACATCAGCATATACAATACAAAATTTAGGCGGAATTTTCGATAAAGCTCATCTCACCTATCTTGAGCAAATAATGATTGAGACTGCAAAATCAGTCAATCGCTTTCTTGTGGAAAATGCAAATGGGGGAAAATCCACATCAATTCCCGAATCAAAGCAAAATGAGTGCTTGGTCTACTTTGAAACGATAAAGACCCTCTTGAAGGCTTTGGGGTTCATTGTGTTTGTGCCTGAAGTTGAGCAAAGTGAGCTTCAAGAAAATCCACGATTCTACTTTCAACACAAGGATGGTTTATGGGATGCTCAAGGAGTATACATAGATGAAAAGTTTGTTGTTTTAAAAGGATCTGTTTCGCGAAAAGAACCTACCAAACACAAGGCGAATTCTAACGAATTAAAATTCAGAGATAGATTGCTTGATGAAGGAATTATCGCTATGAATGGCGAAAAAATGGTCTTCGTGAAAGATTATACTTTCAATTCGCCCAGTACAGCTGCAGACATCATTTCATTGGGAAGTAACAGTGGATGGGTCGTATGGAAAACAAAAGAAGGGAAAACGTTAGGTGATATTTACCCTCGATGAGTAACCGTTGTGATGTATATGATTTAAAAAAATCACAACGTCGAGACCATATGATAATCAATGTCATCAATACTTTTTTATAGCATCAAACAATGGGAGTGGTAACTATGGAAATCAAAAACTATCGTTGTATTCGTGATTTTAGTCTTCAACTTCAAAAAGTCAATGTGATGTATGGACAGAATGGAATCGGAAAAACCACCATAAAGAAGGTGCTCAATTTTGCTTCTCAAGGGATACCTATACCAAATGATCCTAATATAGACTCCCCTTCACCTGATTCGGTGATACATGCAGAAGAAGTGCAAGGATATACTCCGCTAACTTTTGATGAGGATTATGTCAAGAAATATATCTATACTAACAACTCACTAAAAGAAGCAAGCAAATACGATGTACTTTTTTCCAAAGGCCAACTTGATGAGTTAAAAACAAACGTGAAAGGAATTATTAGTTTTGCAGTGCTGGCAAGTCAAAAACTCACCGAGTTATACCTAAAATTGCAAAAAACATCACAACTCATTGATACACACTTTTCTGACACGGGCATTAAAGCGAAACTGAAAAATATTACCAAACAAAGCATCACTGGCAGTAATGATATGTCCCTTCTAAGCTTTGCTCGTAAAACCGACGATATGTACATTTGGTGGAGAAATGGCTTTCAATCATTTTGGGATGTTTCAAATCCAAATTGTATCTTTTGCAATCAAAAAATCGATAATAGCCCGATACGAACGCTGCTGTTAGCAAAACAAAACGAGACGATAAATACAAAAACTCAGATGGATTTTATAAAGGATATTGATGTTAATAAAGATGCTTTTTCCGATAAGTATGCGTCGTCAATTAATGCACTAAGGACAACAATTATCGATTCGTGCACAACTGATGCATCATCGCGTTTGATAGAACATAAGGATGCGATGCTGCCAATCGTTCACCTGTCGGAGACAATACTATCTAAACGTGACAGGTTGAACCAATATATTAACAAAATTGAGCTTATGAAGACCGACGGGTTACGAATTGTTGACACAGAATCGATACTATCACACGATCTTGCGGACAAACTTCAGGAGTATAATGACTTAATAGATAAAATACAACTTGAAGTTGAATCCTATAACAAATTATTAGCAGAAAACAAACGTGTACTTACGGACATGATATCTGGGAACGAGATTTTATTTAATCAAATCCTCGAAATGTTTGGATTGTCATATAAAATTAAGATAAAAGACGAGGGATTAAATCTTGAAAAAGAACAAGTCGATTTCATGTTTAATCTTACAGGTAAGGAGTCAAATACAGTTCAAGACATAGTAGATCGTTCGAGTGATGTATTGAGCTTTGGTGAGAAGAACACAATTGCATTTGCGTTTTATGTGATTGATTGTATAAATAAACTAAATAGAAGAAGTGAAGGTGCAAAGTTTCTATTTATACTTGATGATCCTATTTCGAGTCACGATATTTTTAGGAAATATAGTACTGTTGACGTCTTAAATAAGCATCTAATAAAAAAGATGCATAATGATGATATCTTCATCATTTTTACGCATGAATTTGAAATGATGTTACCTATTCGCGAGACGATTATATCTAGCGAGCCAAATAGCAGCTTTATAGGCATGAAAAGTAAAAACGGACATATTAATCCTGAAAAGATTACTTCTTCCAATTTGATAAACACCATTGCGAGATTAATTAAACATATAAAGTCAACGGTTGTTCATCCCATATCAAAGGTTTCGATGTTGAGAGTTCTGCGCGAGTTTGATAGCGAAATTTTAGGTTTTAGGCGAAACACGGATTGGCTGTATTCATATTTATGTGACATCATTCATTTCCGTAGGGGTGAATTGATATTCAATGAAGATGAATACAGAGAATTTATTGGCAGATATGGTGTGAAGGACGTTTTGTTAAGATCATTTTCAGACTATTCATCCCTCTTTTCGAATATTGATCTTTTCCAACTAACTGACATTGACAAATACTTCATTCTTCGCCCTTACATTGAGTTCCTATTGTCTTCTGAAGCATTAACTATAGATGGTTTTTCATATCGAAGTTACTCCAATTCGAAATTGGTTGCTTTTATCGATTCCAATTTCACATTCTTGAATAGTTCTGTTCATCACAATCACAATGAAGATGAGCCTACCTTTTACGACATTAAGGAATTTGAGATGTTTAGTACGAGTATCTTTGATAAATTTATCGAAGCAATTAAGTAGAATCATTTCCGATAATCCCTGTGAACGGTAGCGTCAAGTGTATTGCAATAGGTTATCAACATGCGTTCAAGTGGTCGCCAAGTAGCCGTCAAGTGACATCACGAAAAACGATGAAAAACCGCTAAAATCAAAGAAAATTGTGCCATTGGCTTATAGACAAAAATTGACAGATTTCATATACTACAAATAGCGTGGAATACTGGCTCCAAACAAGCCTAGAAGATCGAAACTCCCAGGGAAGGGGGTTTCTTTTCTTTTGCAGAGAAAAATGTAGTATTCAACCCTTGGATAACTTCAGTTTTTGATAAAATTACTGAACCCTGAAAGGCTGGAATGACTGTGCCAAAGGTACTGGATACCTATCAGCAATGGGAGGCTGATGGAGTACTCGACGAACGAATCAAGAGCATTCAAGACATGGTTGCACGGCGGATTATCCAAAAGGATATCGCCAAAGCCATGAATGTGAGCGAAAACACTCTCATCAAATTGAAGCGCGCTCATCCCAGACTCAATCAAGCCTTCATCAATGGCGATGATGAACTGAAGTATAAACTGTTGGATGCGCTGTTCCAACGAGCTGTTGGAATGGAGTATGAAGAAGTACAAACCATCATCGAAGAGACCTCGTCGGGTACGAAGAAGCGACTGGTGAAAACCAAAAAGCGAGCATTACCCGATTTCAATGCGATCAAATATCTACTCATTATCAAGTTCGGACGAGAGTTCAACGAACGAAAAGAAGAAATCGACATCATGCTGAAACGCGTCGAGAAAGGCGAGGAAATCTGGACTAATGAATATAGTGATGAAGAAACCCTCGGAGTTGTCCGAATACGAAAACAACCCAAGAAATAATGCGGCCGCAATCGATGCGGTCGCCAATAGCATCAAGGAATTCGGATTCAAAGTTCCGATCGTTATCACCAAAGACAATGTCATCATCGCAGGCCACACAAGGCTCAAAGCGGCCCTCAAGCTGGGGTTGGCCACTGTTCCTTGCATCGTTGCCGACGACCTCACACAAGCCCAGATAAAGGCCTTTCGTTTGGCGGATAACAAGACTGCTGAACTTGCTACCTGGAACTTCGAGAAACTGGAAGAAGAACTCTCACATATCGATATGGATATGCTTCAGTTCGGATTCGAAGATCTACACTCCGATGTGCCTGACAATGCCAGTGACGATGATTTCGATCCATCAGACGAAATCACCGATACACCATTTTCTGAGCAAGGCGACATTTACCTTCTAGGAAATCACCGAGTCATGTGTGGTGATTCGACCCAAAAGCAAGACGTGTTGAAGTTGCTCGACAGAGCAGTGGTCGATATGATCTTCACGGATCCGCCATACAATGTCGACTACGAAGGAACAGCAGGTAAAATCAAGAACGACAAGATGGAAGACAATAGCTTCTATCTTTTTTTATTCGATGCATTCACCAACATGTTCGAAGCGACCAAAGACGGCGGAGCGATCTATGTTTGCCACGCCGATACCGAAGGACTCAACTTCCGTAATGCATTCAAAAACGCAGGATACAAGCTCGCGGAATGTTTAGTGTGGGTTAAGAACGCTTTGGTGCTTGGCCGTCAGGACTATCATTGGCGACACGAACCCATTCTTTATGGATGGAAAGAAGGAGCAGCTCATTTCTTCATCGACGATCGCACCCAGGACACCATCTGGGAATACCACAAGCCCAAGAAAAACGATGAACATCCGACGATGAAGCCACTCGAACTCGTAGGACGAGCGATTGCCAATTCATCGAGAATTGGCGAGTCGGTGCTTGATCTGTTCGGTGGATCAGGATCGACGATGATCGCGGCAGATCAACTGCAACGCAAGTCGATACTCATGGAACTTGATGAGAAATTCGTAGATGTGATCGTGAAGCGCTACATTCGACATAAGAAATCGAATGAGAATTGCTATCTGATTCGGCATGGAAAAAAGATTGCTCTGGATACCATTGAATCCTTTCAAATTACCTCTCTATAGATGCGAATTATCTTGATATAAAAGGCCATTAGAGTGATGTATATGTATGCCAATAGGCAGAAGGAGATCACGACAATGGTTCAGAAATGGTTTACGACAGATTTGGAAAAGGTTCAAAGCTTGATTCTAGAAGCAAAGGAACTGATGGAAACGATCCGCGATACCCAACAAGAAAAGTTCGACAACCTTCCTGAAGGATTCCAGATGGGAACTAAGGGAAAGGCGATGGAAGAACGCATCGGGTACTTTGAAGAAGTCTGCGACAGCCTTGAAAGTGCAGAAGAAGCAATTTCGAACGTGATGGAGGTTTAGGATGTACAGAGAGTTCAACGCCCATCCGAAGGGTATCAAAACCACCGACTGTGTGGTCCGCGCCATCAGCAAGGCGACCAACATTGAATACATGGAATGTCGCCGCAAACTGAATCAACTCAAACGCGATTGGGGATTCACCAGCTACAAGGACACCAAGTTCCTTTATAAGTATTTCGAAGGTCAACCTCGATTAATCTTCAAGGCGGTTCGAGGAGAACCTCGGCTCAAAGGATCGGACTTCACAGTCCTACATCCGAAAGGAACTTACATCCTGAAGATGGCTGGCCATGTGACGGTTTGCATCGACGGTGTGATTCTGGACATTTGGGACTGCACCTACCGCAGCGTCTATACTGCATGGGAGATCACAAAATGAAAACCAACTTTATCCGTAAAGCAACACCGAGCGAATTGATACCCACCGACGAGTTCGTCATTGAGAAGACCATCATCATCGATAAGTTTCTGTTCGAATGCTTCATCAACAATCCACTCGATGATTACGAATTCATCGAAGAGAATGTGAAGGTAATGTATTGCGACCAGAACGAAGTGTTCCATTGTCTGTTCGTCACATCCGATTCGCATGACTTCGGAATTCTGGTTGAAAGCGAAGGATATCATTACGCTCGCTTCGCTGCCTACCTTCCCAAAGCCGTATTGAAAAAAGATTAACTAATTACTTAGGAAAACGAACCTCCTGCTCGAATAAATAGAGTAGGAGGTGTTCTTATATGATCAACCAAGCGTTCTGGGATTTGTTTCTGAAGAGGATTGAAGAGTATAAAGGTAGCGGATATCCATACGCGATTATCAACCCCACTCGAGAGTTCATGCAAAAAAAGCTCAGAGAAGGCCGCATCACTCAGGAAATCTACGACCGATTCGAGCAGATCATCAAACGATAAGACAAGGGGAAGCTGAGGCTTCCTATTTTATGTAGAAGGAGTAAACGACAATGAAAATCATTACTAGCGAATCAGTCTTCAGTGGTCATCCTGACAAGATCTGCGATCAGATCAGCGATGCCATCCTTGATGCGATTGTAGCTCAAGACCCGAACGCACGAGTGGCAGTAGAAACCGCCATCAAAGATGACCTGATAGTCGTCTTTGGCGAAGTAACTACTTCAGCAGTTGTGAACTACTCAGAGATTGCCAAACGAGTAGTCAAAGACATCGGCTATGATGATGAGTTCTGTGTTCTCGAGAAGATCTCGAAGCAGTCACCTGATATTGCTCGTGGAGTCAACGAAACCAATGATCATCAGCAAGGAGCTGGTGACCAGGGAATGATGTATGGATTCGCGTGTAATGAAACACCTGAGTTAATGCCTGTACCGATTGTCATTGCTCACGAGATTGCTAAAGAAATCGACAGCCTTCGAAAAGCCAAATACAACCACATCTTTGGTCCTGACGGGAAATGCCAGGTATCGGTTCGATACGTCGATGGAAAGCCAATCGCTTATGACACGATCATTGTCTCAGCACAAACTCGACCTGATGTTGAACTCTCGATTGCGAAGGAGATCATCATTGAAAGAGTATTAAAACCTCTCATTGGGCGCGATCTGTCGGGTATCAATATTCTCATCAATCCGACAGGAGCTTTTGTCATTGGAGGTCCAGATGGAGATTCTGGATTGACTGGTCGCAAGATCATCGTCGATACCTATGGTGGCTACGCGAAGCATGGCGGTGGTGCCTTCTCAGGGAAGGACGTTAGCAAGGTCGATCGCAGTGCGAGTTATTATGCCCGTTACGTCGCAAAGAGCGTCGTTGAGGCTGAATTGGCCGACACGTGCGAAGTCTGTGTGTCCTATTCGATTGGCATCGCAACACCTGTCGCAGTATCGGTAGATACCTTCGGAACGGGGAAGATGTCTGATGATGAACTCCAGAAATTCGTGCTTCATCATTTCGATTTCAGTCCATCGAACATTCGTAAAGAACTGGAATTCGATAAGATCAAGTTCCAAGACCTCGCGAAGTACGGTCATATCGGTCGAGAGGATCTTCCCGTACGTTGGGAGCGTGTCGAAGATAAAGCCGATGAACTAAGAACAGCATATGAAAAAGCCAAAGGTACTGCATAACTTCTACAAGTCCGATGCTTGGAAACTTGCTCGTGAGATCAAGATTCGATCGGTCAATGGTAGATGCGAACGTTGTGGTGGCATTGGTCAGGAAGTACATCATCGAAATAGACTCACGGTTGAGAACGTTGAGGATGCTTCGATTAGCGTTAATCCCGAGAATTTGGAGTTACTCTGTCGGGAGTGTCATAACAAAGAACACAAACGCTTCAGCAAAGAATCGCAATTTGATGACGAAGGGAACCTATTATTTCCTGAATAAGACCTCTGAAATGAACATTGTTTGATATAATGTTAATCAAAGAGGTGCTATCTCATGCTGAAAAAAAGCGAAATAATGAAGTATATACTGCATTTAAAAAAATTAGCTTCGACTCACAAAAAAGTATTCGGAGAAGACAAGAACCTTGTTACACCAACTTTGATCTCTCAGGAGATCACTAAAAAGTTGCTAAAGCTTAAAGATTACTCGGGCACTGACAAAAAATTCGATGCCGAGGAAAATGGAAAATTCTATGAGATAAAAGCAACCTCATCTGAAGACGGTACAACAACTATTAATTTGCAATCAAAACCACACGTATTGGTATGGATTTATATCGACTACATCCAAAATGAAATAACAATCAAGCAAAAACACAAGTTTGAGGTTATCGATTCTATATCATCATTATTCACATCCTCAGCGATAGGTAGAATGAAATCAGATCCATTCCTCAAATCAATGGAGCAGTCACGGGTAACAATTATTCTTGACAATATTTCTTGGGAAAACACTTTGAAATATAAACTCGATGATCTATCCCCCCTGCCAATAGAAGAAACTTAATCTTAGGGTACCGTACAGGGTGGGATTTAAATAACGCGACCTGATTTTTTTGAAAATTCAAATATCTCTGGAAGTGAAATTGATTAGTGGTATAATTTTATACAATGGTGGTGAAAATTATGAAGAGAGAGGAACAAATCAAAAAAATAGCCCGTTATTTTTCGGTTCTAAGTAATGAGATTGACCACCTAAATTCATTGAATCTATATGATATCAACATTGTTGCAGAGACTTTTTTTGCTCATTTACTCAATCTAATTTTTGATTTAAACTTGGTCAACATAAATAACATTGCAAAAAACGCAACAGCCATTGATTTAGTTGATAAAGCTAAGGTGTATGTATTCAAGTTACTTCTGAGAATACTTCTGGAAAAATCAAGGAAACAATAAAATCTTATCTAAATGTCAAGCTATATACTACATATCCTACATTGCAGTTTATGTTTTTAAAAGAGAAAAAGGCTTATAAGACCACTTTTGACACCAAAGGTCTTTTTGTGTTTGACTATGTGAGTAATGTATTTGATACTAAAGATCTATGTAAAGTAATCAATACACTTTCAGAAGAAAAGGTTGATTCAATTTACGAATATCTCAATTCACAGCTATCATTAGATGGCACAATTAAAACACATTTCTCGAATGAAGTAGAAACGATAATTGACTTAATCGAACTGATTTCACGCGAATCAAGTGCTTCAGGTGAAATTGATACTTTTGTTGATCCTACGTTCAAGATTGACACAAGATTTAAGAAGTATGCCGATCAAATTCGTAGTGCCTTTGCTGATTTGTATTCAGTTTATGGATCAACGGCTCAGGAAATTAGTGACTCGGTTATTACTGATAAGGCAAAGGAAATCAAAATAAGAATTTTTCTTCAAGATATAAGCATAAAAATGCTCGGAATTTCGAAAAACGATCCTCTAGAAGCTCTTGAAAATTTAATTGGGTATTTTGAAGATAAGTTAAGTGCCAGCGGGAAAAAATATGATCGAGCTGCAATCAAATTCTATTTGGTTACCGAGACAATAAAATGTAACGTGTTCCCAAACGTGGTGTCATAGAATGAAAATTAATAAACGAGTATCTACAATCTCGCCAAGCTTTGTAGGGTATTTAATTCTAAAAGAATTCAGAAAATCCAAACAACCGTGTCTTTCAATTTATGAACTGGCAGATAAACTTAAAGGTCATGGGATCCTATCTAGTAGGCAAATTGTATTAGGTCTATCATTTCTTTTTTCGGTTGATATTATAGATTTTGAGGAGGCTCAAGTATGGATAAAAATGTAAATTCAATAAAAATCAACAAATTGAGTTGCTCCTCTAATATATTTGATCCTATTGTATTCCATGATGGAATAAATTTGATATTAGGCGAAAAGGGAGATTTGGTATCACGAAAAGGGAAAAAAACAAATGGTGTTGGGAAGTCAATGGTGATTGAGTTCATAGATTTTTGCTTTCTTAATGACTATTCTAAGTCAAGGGTTAAGCTTATCCCTGACAACGTTTTTCCAAAAGATGAAATGGTTCATTTAGACTTAACCATTGGTAACGCTGCTATAAGAATCTCGCGATCTAGACATAATGAAAAACAACCCATAATTACCAAGAACAGCGGGAATGGAGTTCCATATACACTTGACGATGCAAGAAACTATATCCAAGATCTTGTTTTTTCAAAGTTAGATAGGGTAAATATCCCGTCTCTTCGTAGTCTATTATCAATACTAATTCGGGATGAAAACTCTGAGTTTATAGATATCGTCAAATGTCATGATCTAACACAACGAATACCTGATGATCTCTCTATTCACTTGTTTCTCCTTCATATTGATGTAAGCAAGTACGAAAAAATCATGAATACAATAAAAGAGTTAGGAAAAATCACGACAGTAATTGCCAGTACCAAAAAAGACTTAACTGAAAACGGGAAGAAGAACATAAGCAATATAAAAGCAGAACTCAATGCTCTCGAAGCAGAGATAAAAATAATCGATAAGGCAATAGACCAATTTAGAACCGCTGAAGCGTTCGATATGGTTCAAAACGATTTGATGAATCTTGATACAGAGATTTCAAAGTATCGAAAAGAGATCGCAATTTTGAGATCCGAATATAAAAAAATTCAATCTATGCCAAAACCCGAGTCTATCGATGATACTGAGATAGAATTGGTATATAACCAGTTTAAAAAAGAATTAGGTTCTATGATTGTAAAAACCTTGAGAGAGGTCTCTTCTTTCAAAGATAAAGTTGACGACTTTCAACGAACTATTATTAACGTGAAGGCACAAGAATTATTAACCCAGATTGATAGAATAGCTGATCAGATTAAGTTTCTTGATGCGCGGTATTCAGAGAAAATGAAACTTATTGATTCTCAAGGAGTTCTTCAGAATCTCAAAACCGGACTCAAAATTTATGAAGAGAAGAAAGCATTTCTAAGTAGATCTATAAGTTTGTATGATGAATATGAGAGAAAAAATAAAGATAAGAAAGAACTTGATCTATCTGTTAAGCAAACATCGATTGAAATCGATGACGAGATTGACAATAAGTATAGCTATATAGCCGATTTCAATCAAACAATACTTGATATTCACGAGTATATAATGGGAAACCGAGAGTGCTCTTTTGAAGTGAATACTGCGGACTCTGTTAAGAGTAAGACCCCTGTAAACATCTATATGAGAATTCGTGACGATGGTAGCAGGTCAGTTAACCGTACCAAAGTGTTTATATATGATGTGGGATTACTATTTAATTCGAACACCAGATTACTGCATCCGTTATTTTTAGTGCATGACAATATTTTCGATGTAGACCAAGACACCCTTGTTCAAAGTCTAAATTACCTTGCGAAGCAAGAAGGCTATCAAGATTTTCAGTATATTCTGACACTAAATCGTGACAAAATTGAGAACGAAGAGAGACAAGCGATGTTAGATATCAAGGTAGAAGATAAAAAAGTAGCATCTTTTACCAAATTTAATAAGTTTCTTAAAAACGATTATCAAGAACTATGATATGAACACAGACTTGTCGAAAAAGGACATTTTTGGTGTCACGTCAATCTTTATTAGTATAAGAATGGAATGAAAAATCACTATGTCGAGAATCATTAAAGTTCATGATGAATTAGAGCGACTTCGGTCGCTTTTTTCGTCGGTTGACGAAACCAAGACAAAACTCGTCGATAACCTACTAGAACAAGCGGCCTTCATGAAGGTTGAACTTGGTGTTTTGCAGGAACAGATTCGAAAGTATGGATCAGTACAAGTTTCAAGTAAAGGCTCGCAAAGACAAACTGAAGCAGCGAAGTACTATACCAAGTTAATCAACTCATACGGCACCGTCATTAAAGCGCTCAACTCGATCATGGGGAAGAACATAGTCGAAGGTGATGATTCATTTGATGAGTTCCTGAAGCGAGCTAATGTCTGATGAACTATCTATTGGAATACTATCGTCAAGTCACCGAAGGACAAATTCTGATTGGAGACGAACTTAGAAAACAACTCGATGTACTTCTGCGAGAACTAGAAAACCATCGCTACGAATTTGATGAAGCACCTGGTAACCTTCGAATTGATTTCATCGAAACTTTCTGTAAGCACACAAAGTCGCCATTCAATGGGAAACCTTTCATTCTCGAGTTGTGGGAGAAGGCAATCATCCAAACTGCATATGGTTTCAAAATCAAGGAAACAGGATTACGACGTTTCAATGAAGTCATCCTTCTGATTGCTCGAAAGAATGGCAAGACCACGTTCATAGCTGGGATTGATTTGGCTGAATTCTTCTTATCAAGAGGCGGTGTCGATATCGTCTGTGCATCCAATACCAGTGAGCAGGCGAACATTCTCTTTGAAGAGATCAACAACATGCGAGAACAATCACCAGTACTATCCAATGAGAAACGGAGCAAGAAAAACATATTTTTTATCTATTCTCCAAAAACCAAGAACAAGATCAAGAAATTATCCGCTCAAAGCCGAAACAAAGATGGATATAACATTGAGGTTGGATGTATTGATGAAGTTCACGAAATGACCGATTCAAAAGTCTATGATGCAATCAAGCAAAGTCAATCGACCAAGAAAGAGCCGCTGATATTCATCATCACCACTGCGGGAACGACTGTGGGCGGTTTCCTGGATAGCAAACTCGAATACTGTCGAAAGATGCTCAAAGGCGAAATCACAGATGAACGTGTATTACCTTGGCTCTACACGCAGGACAACACCCAGGAGATCTATGACGATCCTAGAAACTGGCAGAAGTCGAACCCAAGCATTGGAGTAGTCAAACTTTCATCCTACCTTGATGACGTCATGAACAAAGCCAAGAATGATCATTCCACTAGAGTGACGATGTTGTGCAAGGACTTTAACATCAAACAAGTTGATCAAGGAGCTTGGTTGTCCTTCGATGATCTAAACAATGAAACGAAGTTCGATATCAACACTCTGAGGAATTCATATGCGATTGCTGGCGTAGACTTATCCTCGACGACAGATTTGACTGCTGCAGTTCTTGTCATTCAGAAGAAGAGTGAAAATCGAAAGTATGTCATATCGCATTTTTTCATGCCAAGCGAAGTAGTCAAGAAGCGAATGGAAGAAGACAGTGTTCCTTATGATATTTGGATCAAACGCGGATTAATAACCCTGACAGAAGGAAGTCAAAATGATTTTACTCTAGTGACGAAATGGTTCATGAAGATGATTCAGGAGTATCAGATCCGTCCGTTGTGGGTGGGGTTCGACCCTTGGAACTCACAATATTGGATCAAAGAAATGGAAAATCTTGGTTTCAACATGGAGAAGGTTCGTCAAGGGGTCTATTCACTCTCAGAACCCATGAAGCAACTTGAAGCTGATTTGAAAAGCAAGCAGTTGATTTATGACAACAATCCCATTCTCAAGTGGTGTTTAGCAAACACTCAAGCCAAGGTAGATCTTAACGGTAATATTCAACCTTCGAAACTGAATTCTAAGTACAAACGCATAGATGGCACAGTTGCATTGGTCATTGCATATGCGGTTCTTGGTAGGTTTAGGATAGATTATTCAAACACTATATAACATTGCACACTCCTCTCTTCAAATGTATACTAAAAATAGATGATTTCAAAACAGTGAAAGAGGTGGTTTTTTTGAAATGCACACAATGTGGAAATGAGAACTTTGCTAAGACAAAAGGAATGGAGATTAGTGGTAGTTATGAAGCTCAACTTGAAGTATTTGATCCCATTTCAAGATTCGTTTGTTTAAATTGTGGTTACATCCTTAGCTTTAATTTTAAGTTGGTTGATGAATATAAATCTACATTAATTGTTCTTAATGAACGTAAAACGGAACAGGTCCAGGTCGAGAACGAAATTTCAAAGCTTAGTCGCGAATATTTTCTAAAGATTGATCCAATCAAAAAAGAAATAGACCAATTGAATGATATCATTCATGATGAGGATAACTCGGTTCGAGTAATAAATTCATCTAAACAGAAAGCTGAATCGCTTAAAGGTGAAATAGAAACTATAACACGAAAATTTGACACTGATAAAGCGGTACTGCAGAATAAATTAAATAGCGCTAGAGAGCAAGTTGATGAATATCTAGCAATTATAGAATCTATTATGACCAATACAGAACGCCCCATAAAACAGATGAGACGTACATACAATCCAACGAAAAGGTATTCGAGACATAAAAAATAGTTATATAAATAAAAAGTGGGATGTCAACCATCCCCGTTTTGAGGTATTAACATGAGTGTTTTTTCAAGGAAGAAAAAAGAAGGGTCAACTAGTGCTTTCCAACTACTCGGTCAAAACAATACATTCTTCACACCCTTTGGATCTAATATCTCCAAAAGCGATGTTGTGAAAATTTGCATCGATCGGGTAGCCAGCCAGTGTGCTAAGCTGAAACCGAGATACATCAAAACCGAGACTGACAAGACAGTGACCGAGAAACAAGGTCGACTGTCTTTTCTTTTGAAGCACAAACCAAATCCTTTGATGACTCCTTACGATTTTGTTTATAAGGTCATTATGCTATTGCTTCTGAATGACAATGCATTTGTCTATCCGATGTTCGATTCAGTTAATGGCGGAGTCAAAGCCCTGTATCCGTTGCGACCCATACTAGTAGAAGCGTTGATTGATACCACTGATTCGGTGTACTTGAAGTTCTTTTTCGAGGATGGTCGACAGTTCACCTTACCCTATGAGAATGTCATCCACTTGCGGAAATACTTCGCATCGAATGATCTCTTTGGTGGGACTGGTGCTGCTGGTGACCATGAAGCAATTCTGAAGACAATCACCATCAACGAAAATGTCCTACAAGGCATCGACAATGCTGTCCGATCATCTATGCAGATCAAGGGCATCATCAAGATGAATGGGATGCTTTCCGAGGCCGATAAAAAGAAGCAAAGAGAGTTATTCGATGCTGCGCTCAACGATTCCATCTCAACCAAGGGAAGTTCCATCATCCCGATAGACCTAAAGTCCGAGTATGTCCCACTAACAGTGGATCCCAAATTAATCGATAAAGAGACACTCGAGTTTCTGCAGTCGAAGATCCTGGATTACTTCGGGGTCTCAGCACCGATTTTCGCAAACAAGTACTCAGAAGAAGACTTCAACTCATTCTATGAATCCACTATCGAGCCTCTAGCCATTCAAATGTCCGAGGCTTTTTCTTTGGGCTTACTGACCGAGAATGAACTCACTCGTGGCGAAGAGATAATCTTCTTCAGCGAGCGGCTTCAATACGCAAGCTGGAATACCAAAGTGACAGCCATTGAGAAGCTGATGAGCTTAGGCATTATGACCCTGAATGAATCGCGTGCTCTCCTAGGACTCGAACCCATAGAGGGTGGAAACAAACGACTACAATCGCTCAATTTCGTCGATGCAGACAAGGCCAACAAGTATCAGGTTGGCGAGGAGGAAAACCATGAAGATCACAGTTAATGGCACCATATCCAAAGAAGCACTGAAGACCATCTTAGAAACGCAGAAAACCAAGCTTGGTATAATAGATGATTTCTGCAAAGAAAACAAGATCACATCTTTCCAGTACAAAGATGCAGAACTCGAGTACAGCATCGAGTCCAAGCCATCGAAACTGAAAGTCGAGGTGCGAACCAATGATTAAAGAGACTCGCTTGGCCGATGTCAAGTTTGAAGAAACCGAAGGGAAGATGACCCTCGAAGGGTATGCGATTGTCTTCAACCAAGAAACCCTGATCGGAGATGAAGAGTATGGATTCCTTGAGGAAATCAATCGGACTGCGCTTCAAGATACCCTGATGAAGGATGTCCCGATGAAATACAACCACATGGATTCCTTCCTGATCATCGCCAGAACCAAGAACAAGTCCCTCTCACTATCGGTCGATAATGTGGGATTGAAGGTCCATGCCGATTTACTCGACACCCAATCGAACCAGGACATCTACAAGATGGTCCGCAGTGGCCTTCTCGACAAGATGAGCTTCGCCTTTACGGTCGAGGAACAGACCTGGAACAAAGAGGGACGCGTCCCCAAACGCATCATCACTAAAATCGGACGGCTCTACGATGTGTCAGTGGTTGACACTCCAGCCTACGATTCAACCAGTATCTACGCTCGTTCTTTGGAGTCCATGGATTTGGAACTAAAGGCTATGGAGTTAGCAGAGCAGGCACAACGTGCCGATACGTTGAAACATCGTATTCGAATCAAGACAAAATACTAATCCCCAGGAGGAAAGAAAGCACATGAATCTCGAAAAAAGACGCAAAGAAATCGAAACCAGACTGACGGAAATCCGCTCGCTCATTGAAGCGGAATCGGACGTCGCAAAACTCGAAGCATTCGACACCGAATGCACCACCCTGCAAGAAGAAAGAACCCTCATCGATCGCAAGATGTCCATCGCCACCAAGGTCGACATCAAACCGATCGTCATCGACGCTCGCAACGATCTCAACAAGGAAACACTCGAACTGCGCGGTAAACAACTCCGCGAAAATCGTGTGATCCAAGTGTCAAGTACTGAAGTCCTCGTCCCCGAACACGTCGCAGGCGGACTCGCTCCCGTTCCGTATGCTCAGGTCTCGTCCCTCGTCGACAAAGTCAATGTCGTCAACCTCAATGGTGGTGAAACCTACAAGAAGTCGTTCGTCAAATCGAATGGCACTGCAGGTACGACCGCCGAGGGTGCGGCCGCGACCGAAACCGAGCCTACGTTTGGCTACGTGACGATCACCAAAGTGAAGATCACCGCCTACACCGAAATCACCGAAGAGCTCGAGAAGCTTCCGAGCATCCCCTACCAAGCCGAAGTTCTGAGGAACATCAACGTCTCCCTCAAGAAGAAGATCTCCGAACAGATCCTCCGCGGCGCTGGCACCTCGAACACCTTCACGGGTATCTTCTGCGATACGGCTGTCGCTCTCGCCGACAGCACGCCACTCGAACTCTCCGCGATCACCGACTCGACGCTCGACGACATCATCTTCGCTTATGGCGGTGACGAAGAAGTCGAAGGCGGCGCTGTGCTGATTCTGAACAAGAACGACCTCCGCGCTTTCGCAGGTCTACGGACGTCCGAAGGTCGCAAGGTACACACCGTCGACTACATCAATCAAACGATCGACGGCATTCCGTACGTGATCAACTCCAACTGTAAGGCAATCGCCGACACGGCGACGACCGCAGGCGACTATGCGATGGCATATGGTGCGCTCAAGAACTATGAGGTTCCCGTCTTCTCGGCCGTCGAAATCGGCAAGTCGACCGACTACAAGTTCAAGGACGGTATCATTTGCTACAAAGCCTCCGTGTTCACAGGCGGCAACGTCGTAGGTTACAAAGGCTTCCTCCGCATCAAGAAGAAAGCCGTCTAGTCGCTAGCAGCGACAGGCTCACAAGAAAAGAGGTAACTTAACTTGGCTATACTCGACATTGTGAAAAAGGCACTCCTGATTCCGCTGACTGAAACATATGCGGATCTCGAGTTGTCTTCCCATATCCAAGGGTGCAGAGAACTGCTTCGCTCGGTCGGTGTGGCCGAGGAAGTCCTCGGTGAGGAAGGGAGTCCGATTGTGGACTCCCTGATCCTCATTTACTGCAAGACCTTTTTTGGCTTCAAGAACGATGGATCTGTCAAGGAACTCCCGAAGAGTTTTGATATGTTGCTTTCGCAGCTGGCACTAACGAAGGGAAGTAGTACTTGATGTTTCCAAGTTCACCCAATATCCGACTCATGCTTCTTAAACTCGATGGCGTCCAGGATGCCATTGGCAATCGTCAACTCTCACTCGTCAGTTCCAAGGAAGTCATCGGGATCAACTTCTCGGTCACTTCAAAGGAGTATTACGAAAGCAAGAAATCGGATGTTCGAATCGACATCGCACTTCGCATCCAGAGTTTTCTCTATGATGGAAGCCGACATGCGATGGTTAACGACATCGTCTACAAGATTGAACGTACCTACGTGAGTGGGCAGTTCATTGAACTCTACTTGGCAGAAACCAAGATCAAGAGGGGGGATATCATTGGTCTCCTTGGATGAACTGGGACTCAAAATCGGTGAACTCGTCATCGAGTATACCGATGATATCAAAGCGGCGATGGAAAGAGTCCTCGATCAAACGGCCGACAAAGTGTTGATCTACATTCAAGAAAAGGCACCGAGGAGCGGCCAATCGTATGGGTTCGCCGACTCATTTGTCGCGTTGCCTATCGGAACGGGAATCAACAAAACCATCGCGATCTATTCCGAGAAGAAGGGTCGTCTGACCCATCTCTTGGAGTTCGGGTTCACGCATCGGGGTGGGAAGTTTGTCGGACCGCGTCCGTTCATGCGACCCGCCTTCGATGCGTTCGCTCCTGAAATGCTCGAAGCAATCAAAGCAATCATTGAAAGGGGTGGCTCATAATGGCTCATCTCGCACAGATCTATACGTTGTTAAAGTCGGTCATCCCCAATAAGGTGACCTATGGTACCAACATTGTCGACGCGGTTGATCTCGATGTGTACCCATTCATTGTGTATCAGGAGATCAGCAATCGCCCAGTCACCTACGCCGACAATCGTCCGAGTGTTCGCATCATCACCTATCAAATCACCCTCGTCACCAAAGAGAAGAATCCAACCATTGAAGCGCTGCTTGAAACAGCTTTGCAGGCATCGGGGTTCAATTATCAGATGGTGACGGAATACGTCAATGAAGACAACTCGGTCAACCGAGTCTACGAAATCAAACTGGAGGAAATCAATCATGAGTAACAAGGTTACTTTCGGACTTACCAACGTCCATTACGCGCTCGCTACCCAAGCCGTCGACGGAGCCTGGACGTTCGGTTCTCCCAAACGCCTCGCAGGAGCCCAAGAAATCACCACCGAAGCGATCGGTGGCAGCACGCAAGTCTATGCGGATGACAAAGTCATCGCAACGCTCGTTTCGAACTCGGGGACGACCGTCACGCTCAAATTCACCGAAATCGACGACGAGTTCAAAAAGGACATCTTCGGCTTCAAGACCGACACCAACGGCAACTTCGTCGAGGTTATAAACAACGAAACGAAGACATTTGCTCTCGGTTACGAAATCCAAGGCGACATCAAAGCGCGTCGGATTTGGTACTATCTCTGCACCGCAACCCCGTCTGGCGACTCAAGCAAATCCAAAGCCGACTCCATTGAAGCAAACTCAATCTCGCTCTCCATCACCGCGCGTCCGATCGAATCGGGCAACAACCTGATCCTTCGCGTCATCGCCAGTGTCGGTGATACGAACTACACTAATTTCCTGTCCACGGCACCCGAACTGCCGACATTCATCTAAAGGGGGAATGAATTATGGAAAAAACCATCAAGCTTGGCGAGAAGGAGTACCGTCTCCACTCGTCCTTATTCACTATCATCGATTATCGCAATGTTTTCGGCTCGGAGCTCTTCAGCGACATCAAGAAACTTGAAAAAGGGAAGAACATCAAGGAAGAAGACTTCTCGCTCGTCATCGACACGATTTTTCGCATCATCTACGTGCTTCATCGTCCCTTCAGCAAAACCTCCTACAACGACTTCCTGATGTCGCTCGACTTCTCGATTCTGAGTGATACAGATGAACTCGCTATTCTCTCTGCGACGATTGGAGACATGCTCGGTACTCTCCAAAAAAGCGCCAAACCATCCCCACAGTCCAAATGATGAGCCCGAGTTTGGCGCAACTGCAAACATCATCTTTAACCTGGCTCATCTAGGCATCTCGATTGAGGATGCAAAGTATTTTGATTTGGAGTCCTATGTCGAACTCGTCCAACTGGAGATGAATGTGATCACCAACAAAAAGGGCAGCCGCAAGGCTACCCAATCTGACATTGATCGTTTTTTGATTTAGCTACTATATTGTCTTTTCAAATGTCATGATAATCATGGTTAAGTCGGTGATGCTTACATTATGAACACGCCAGCCGTCTCTTGCATGTTTGTTCATTTCTTCTTGTATCTTTTCGGCACCAACATCCTTTGATTTGAATGCTGGAATACGAATTGCAACTACCTTATATTCAAACATACGATTACCCCCTTATTTAAATACATCTTACCATAGTTGAACGGAGGTGAGCATCGATGGCAGAGACAATCAAAGGACTTAATATCAAGTTGAGTCTTGATGGAAGAGATCTTGAGAACGAACTCAAGGAAATCCAGTCAGATCTGAAGGAACAACAAAAAGATCTCAAAGCCATCAATGCAAACCTCAAGTACGATAGTTCGAATGTCGAGTTATGGAAACAGAAACAATCGAAGTTGAACGAGATTCTGCAGACGACCAAGAAGAAACTCGAAACCCAAAACCTCGAACTCGAAAAGGCCAAGCAAGCTGTCAAAGTCGGCGACATGAGCGAGGTGGAGTTCTCCAAACTGGCGCGCAATGTCGCCTACACCGAAGCCGAAGTTTCCAAACTCAATCAAGAGCTCTTATCCACTCGTGGTAAGATCACAGAGCTTGGAAACGCCAACTTTGAGAAGATTGGCCAGTTAGGAAACACACTCACCAAGTCCATCACACTGCCGATTTTAGGAGTCGTTTCTGCCCTTGGTGCTTTGGCAGTGAAGACAGCTGCCACAGCTGATGAAATCGCCGACAGTGCGGCGAAAATCGGCCTCAGCGCCGAGGGTTTACAAGAATGGAACTATGTCGCAAAGATCTCAGGAAGCTCGACTGAGAGCTTGAATAAAGCCTTTGTGAAGGTCAATGGAATCCTTGGTGACATCGCGACAGGGAATGGCGATAAGGTCTCCGAAAGCCTATCTCTCATTGGACTTAGCGTCGACGATCTCAAGGGAAAGAACGCCGATCAAGCGTTCGGTACCATTCGCGACGCCCTAGCAGATGTTGAAGATGAAGCACTGCGTGTCGGAATCGCGAACGAGTTCTTTGGCGACAAGATCGGTTCTGAACTGATCCCGATCCTATCACAAGAAGCAGATTCGATAACTGCCCTCCGAAATGAAGCACGTGAACTAGGAATCATCACCAATGATCAAGCCGCCATTGCTGGAAGTTTCAATGACGCTCTCGATCAAACGAAGCAGTCACTCTCCAGCCTCGCAATGGATGTGGCCGCGACGGTCCTACCTGCCCTCGAAAGACTCCTCTCGATTGTCCGCGATGCGATCATTCCTACCATCAAGGATTGGGTTGTGAGATGGACAAACCTCGATTCAGGAACCAAACAAATCATCTTGACCTTGGGAGCGGTGGCGGCGGCCATCGGTCCCGTTTTATCAATTATCGGGAAGGTCGGACCACTCCTCAATACCGTCTCAATGGTGATCAAAGGTGTCGGTTCTTCAGGACTATTCGCTGGCGCAGGGATCAATTTCGCGACGTTGGGGATTGGTGCGTTACTCGCCATCCTCGCTGTTGCTCTCTTTCAAAGTGAAGATTTTCGCGCTTTGCTCGCACGGCTTGGTGAAACGCTGATGCTACTATTACCACCGATCATGTCGATTGTCGAGAGCCTCATGACGGCGTTATCGCCTATCCTAGATGTGGTCATTGAACTCGTCGTTATGCTCGTCGATCTCCTGGTACCCATCATCGAAATACTCCTCGTTCCCTTGATGTCCCAGATTGGATTCATCGCCGATTTGCTTGAGATGGTCGCACCATTGATCGAGATCATCGGAAAAGTGCTCCAAGCCATCTTGGTACCAGCCATCAAGGTGCTTCAGAAAGTACTCGAACCCGTCATGGCCGTGGTTCAGAAGATTGTTGAATTCTTAGCGACCATCTTCGAATGGATTGGCGATCTGGGTTCGAAAATGGGGGATATCGCAGGGAACTTTGGCGATATGATCGGAACCATTACAGGCAATATTGGTGATTTCGCTTCGAATATCTCCCAAGGTGTCAGCGACTTTGTCGGCAATGCGGCCGACAAGGTCGGAGGGTTCTTTGGTAAGATTGGTGGATGGTTCGGCGAAACCTTCAACCTGAAACAATCGCAAAGCGTGATCAACGCCTCCAACATCAACCGATCCACCAACAACATGAACAACATTACCATCAATACGACATCGCCGACCTTTGATATTGATTCGATCAATCGGGCGTTAGGAGGAAGTGTTCTATGATTCGACGTCTCTTCCTTGAGAACCCCGCTGGACATCGATTTCATTTCGATTACCGAAGTGGGACGCTGATCTCGGCGCTTTCTGGTCTTGGATTCACGCAAGATCTCACCTATCTCAAATACGATACGTTCTACGATCGCGTCGCGGCAGATCAGCCGATTTCCGAAGTTCAAGCCTTGCTCACGTTCATGAAGGGATATCGAGGATACTCGGAGTTCTTGGACTTCTTGAAGCAAGGTGATAAGGGTCTCAAGTTGTACTACGAAACGAACGACACGGCATTCTGTTACATTGATATCAAATCCCTATCCAAGCAAGAACTCATCGCAGGAACCCTACAATGCCAGATCGTGATTCACAAGTTATCGCTTTGGCTTAAATCTCAGGTCTTCAGCATCACCGTCAATGGCGATCCGACAGGGAAAGTCTATCCCTTCAGTTATCCGTACCGCTACTCTGCATCGTATGAAGGGAAGATCCAAGTGCAAAATCGAGGTGTCCACAAGGCACCTCTTTTCATTGAAATGATCGGTGCGGTAGAAGATCCTGAAATCTTCATCCGAAAAAATGGAATCATCATCTCCATTCTTCGGTTGTATCATTCCCAATCCTCAGGCGAAGTTCATGTCTCTGCGGTTCCAAACAACCAGTACATTCGTTCGATCGATAACGGTGAAACAATTTCGATCTATGCTTCCCAGGACTTCACCTGCGACAATTTCCTCTTTGTTGAGCCTGGGGAGTGCGAGATTGAATTCAAACCAGGGGTTGCGAGCGCGACCTTCTGTCGCATCACGATGCTTGAAGGGTATCTGGGGGTGTAGGATGCAACTGATCTTTCTCGATCGCAACACCCTTCAATATAAGGACTACGGTTATGTCGACAAGATCTTCGAAATCAACGTCGACCTGGTCATCATTCAGAAGTCCTCTTTTCTCATCAACAAAGGCAATCTCAATGCGTCAATCGGCGACATCGTCATATTAAAGGACGCACCGATTTCGTTTATTGGGATTGTCGAGCGCCTTGAGTTGGCCGATAAGCACCAAATGACCATTAACGCGCTCGACTTTCGGGAGATCTGCTCGATCGATGTTCCTGTTCAAAGTTTCAGCGGCGATCTGGCCAGTTACCTTGAGGGACTGCTCGTTCAACACTTCAAAACGAGTTCGGACGCGTTTCAGAACTTGAACTATCTGACGATTCTCAAAGACGCAAATGTCCAAGGCGACTTGGCGTTCGAGCCCGACAAAATTCTTTCGCTTGCGTCCGTCATGGAACTCATCACCAAAACGTATGGATTACGATTGTCTTCGGAAGCTACCTATCTTCGTGGCCGTGTGACGGGGATCAACTTCCGAATCGGTGAAGTGAATCGTGGCATCAAACTCAAAAACAATTTTCAAGCCATCCAGGATCTCGTCATCAATGACAGTTCCAGTCAGATGATCAACAAGATCGTCTATCATCCAAAGACAGAAAATATTATCTATCGATCGATTTTCTCCTATTACCTTCTCACCAGTGGGGAGATCACGACTCAAATTGATCATCCTCTACGCTATAAAAGTGTCCGCCCAAAAGCAGCATTTTACGCCGATGCGGATTATCCGACTTTACTCACCAAAGCAAGATCAGAGATGATCTCGTCCAAGTTGGATCACAACATCACGTTTTCGATTCGAACGGACAATGATGTGCTTCGGCCGATGCAGAATGTTCAACTCGGGGACTTCGTCGAGTTTCGTAAAGACGATCAGATCTACGATTCGGTGGTTACGAGCATCAAGTTCAAAGATGGGTTTCATCAGGTAACCGTCACGCTTGGCGAATACCGTATCAAACTGACCGAGAAGATCCAGCTCTTAAGCAAGAGTGTCAACTCGGCCGTCAGCAACATTTCGATTTCTACAACAGGGATCACAGATCTCGATGGAGGTGAATTCTAATGGGAGTTCAAAAAATCATCTTTGATGGTGCGAACGTCACATCGAAAATCGATGCGGACCTCCACCATTTTCTGTTCTCAAATGACGTTGGCATTTTGAAAGGACTCAGGCACGAGTGTGCCTTTTCACTGGCCAACAACACCATCACGTTACTCGAGGGTTATGTTTCGATCTATGGTCGGGTAGTCTATATCGAAAACCAGACGGCCGTCGTCGTGACACCCGATTCCGTCAAGTTCGGGTATGTTGTGTTGAATGTCGATACCAGTGCAAATACTGCGCAGCTCTATGTCAAAGAAGAAGCTGGCACCTATCCGACCTTGATCCAAACCGACCTACAAACAATTGATGGAGTTTACGAACTGGCTCTCTGTGCCTATTCGAAAACGACGACGTCGGTCACGCTTGTCACTGACTTCCAACGTATGTTCATCTTATCCGATCGAACGCGCGTGGAAGAACTGGAAAGCTCGTTGACCGAGCGACATCTTCCTGTCCGATTGATTCTTACCAAGGTCAGCAACGGTGTCTACCGATTCAGTGGATACAATTCGGTGGCGATCTCGGAGAGTATTCTCTATCTGACGATTGAGTATTCGACTGTACTGGTCTTCCCAGGGCAGTTGTTGTTCCTAGTTGTTGGTTCGAATACCTCGATTGGCTATCGGCGCGCAGGATCCGACTACACGCTGGGAATCTCGTACTCGAGCGATACAGTGACACTCACTTGTGGAAGTACCGAACATCGCATCACATCCGCATTCATCAAAAAATAAGGAGGAATCAAACATATGGCAACGATTCAAATCAAACGAAGAACCACCGCAGGAACAGGACCTCTCATCGGTTCGGTAGGCACCATCAAAGCAGGCGAACCACTCGTCGACTTCAATGGTGAGCATCTCTACATCGCCAAGGCAGATAAAGTTGGGAGTGTCGGCACACCGCTCGTGGATGCCGACTACTTGAAGATTCCAGGAGTGGCCAAAGTCGATACCCAAATCGATGCGAAGATCACCGCGCTAGGACTTGGCACGGCTGCGACGAAGAATACAGGAACTGGCAATGGCAATATCCCGATCCTCGATGCGAGCGGAAAACTCGCCGATTCCGTCATTCCGAAGGTCGCCATCACGAACACGTGGGTGGTCACAAGCCAAACCGAAATGCTCGCACTGTCGAATGCGCAAGAAGGCGACGTCGCGGTTCGTACCGATATCAACAAGTCCTTCATCCTGAAGACGACAGGGTATGCGACACTCACCAACTGGCAAGAACTGCTTACGCCAACTGATACCGTCACGAGCGTCAACGGTTCAACGGGAGCCGTCACCATCACTCTTGCAGGACTCGGCGGTGTATCGACGACCACGTTCAATACCCACATTGCGAACAGTGACCACTTGACTACGCTGCAGAAGGCGATTCTCACCAACGTCATGAACACGCGCATTTGGGATGGTTCAGGCTCGGAATCGTTGGGAACACTGGTGGCCTTTGATGCGGCTGTCATCGCAGACGCCATCAAAGTGTATCAAACGATCGATGCCAACTACTCACCGAGCGCACTCAAATACCAAATCGGTATCGACGCCACCAAGGTTCTGCAGCCGTCATCGATCATTGATGGCGGTACGTATTAATGGCCACCATTCGGGTGAAGCGCGGCACCACAAAGCCCACGACAGCGAGCCTTGCTTACGTGGGTGAGTTGGCCTTTGATTACACCAATAATGCGCTGTACGCCCGAAATTCGACGGAAGTTGTGAAGGTGGGTGGCGAACTGGAGAAAGTTTATTCGTACGAAGGTGCAAGTTACAATCACTCTGCCAGTTATCCCTTTGATCCAGCGTACATCTACAAGATTCATATCATTGCTTCCACGATGGGAACGATCGTTGATACTTCGGCAACCTTTCTTTATTATCGAACAGCAGGTTTGTCGAATCTACTCGGATCCCACAATTCGATCTGGTCAAATGATGCATCCACCACCATCACGAAAGTGTCGGCACGAAACACGATCACCTTCACAATTCCCGATGTGCACTCTTCAGGAGCCACACTCACGAGTGGGATCACCAAGGTCATCGACATGGAATTGACACCAACATTCGCAAATGCTCTCACTGACAATCAACAGTGGGTTGTGTATGGGAAAGCGACTACTACGGTAGCAGGTCAGGCTGACGCCACGATTACGATGGTGGACTTTGTTCACTCGTTCTTGGGTACTGTCGGTAATCTCTACATCAACCCTGGTTTGAATCTTGGAAACCCCGATCTGATCAGCGTCACGATCTATCGCACTCTTAGAAAGTAGGAATCTTATGGCCATTATTAAAAGCATGAACTCCAAGTTTGGATTATCGCTCTCGTATCATCGCATCACCGCATTCAATATCAACTATGCCCATCGAAAAGCGGTCATCTGCGTCGCTTCATATCTTTCTAAAGAAACAAGAGCCAATCGCAGTCAACCGCTCGAGGAAGTCGATATCGAGATACCCATCGCAGATTTTGTGTTGTTTCAAAACACCAATACGATTCGTCAGGGATATCTCTGGTTGAAAGAGAATGTCGTCGGTTTTGAGGACGCCATCGACGATCTTGATGTCGTCGAACCTGCTATACCGACAGGTGAGGATCAGAATGAAACAACGCCAGTCGAAGGATAACATTCTTGAGGTCGTTCGAAACATCTTTCCTCAGTCGACGGTCATGTTCATCTATTACTGTGGATCCGTTGCCTTTGGCCTCGATGACGAAAACAGTGACGATGACGTGACCGCCGTCCTCGACGGCTTCCAAGGGAATGTCCACCTCAGTTTGGGTACTCTCGACATCTTCGCGTATGGGCGCGATATCTATATGAAGAAACAAAACCTTGATCCGTCGGTGCCGCTCTACGATCGAGCCTACATCGACGAAGTTCTGTCGCCAAAGGACACGCTCATCTATCTTGATGAACGCTACCGAGCCGAATATGAGGCGTACAAGAAGATCGACCTGACGAGTAGGCTCGGCCTGTTTTTAGCGAGTTTCGTCGAGCATTATCAAACGCGACTCGATTTGCCTGCACCGCAGAAGTCGCATTATCACATCCTACGTGTTCGCGGCATCCTGGATCACGTGGATCAGGTTGGAACATACGAGCATGTGGTGGAAGAGCCGTGGGCGACGATGATGAAAGAATACAAAAAGAATTGGAACAACGATGTGGGCGTACGCTACATGCCCATTTTAAGAGAACAGCTGCGCTACATCGCAGCCTACAGGGATAAGGTGATGAACGATGAATTGGGATAACATCCTCAGTCTATTTCGCATGGAAAACCTGATCTATTGGATCGTAACGATGGTGGTTGTGATCATGACCACCATCAAGCAGTTCAATCGTCAGGAACGCAAGAACAAGTCGAACAACGATGGTATCTTGAGCAATCTTCAAACCATCGAGAAGCAGAACGTGAAGATGATCAATCTGCTCGAGATGCATTCGCAAGACATCAAAACGCTTAAGAAAGACGTGAATGTCCTGGAACATCGTGTCTCGCGACTCGAAGATTCACAAGTCAATATCTACAAACGCCTGGGAGGGAAAGACAATGACAACGCTTGAAATCATTCTACTGATCACATCGCTTTTACTACTCGCTCTCTATGTCACTTCGAAAATGGGCAAGGACCAGTCTTTTACCGAAGTGATCAAGGAAGTGAAGGAAGATCTCACTCGCACCGCCGAGAACGTATCTGACTTGGTTCAGAAAGCCAAGGACATCGTCTTTGACGAGAGCATTCAGAAAACGCTCAAAGAGTTCATCATGATCGTCGAAGAGAAGAATCGACTCGCCAAGGATAAGGGCGAAGCATTCCTCGCAGGCGACGAGAAGAAGAAAGCCGTCATCTCGCGACTCAGCGAATGGGTCAGCAATCTGACGGGATCCACCGAGAAGGCGATCACCTTCGTCGAGACGAATCAAGCCAAGATCGAATCAATCATCGACGAGTACGTCTCCTTCAGCAACAAGATGCAGGGACGAGCATCCCTCTCCGAAGCTGAAAAAATCATCCAAGAAGAACTCAAAAAATAGTCAATGGCCACTTATCACGTGTTTTGTGAAAAGGTGGCCTTTTTTTATTTGGTATATTTTTTATACTACGTGTTATAATATTTATAAAATCAATGATTGCTCCGTCACAATGGCGGGTAAAAAGGAGGGTTTTGAATGAAAAGTTGTGTTGTTGATACATCAACTGGTGGTTTGGATTATTATGAATCAGCGCACCAAGTCAAAATAATTCGGATCAGCATATTCATGGATGATAAGGCTTATCTCGATGGCACTGAAATGATAGCGGACGATTTTTATCGTATCATGAGAGAAAATCCATCGCTGGTTCCGAAGACAAGTCAACCATCTGTTGGAGAAATCATACAGTTTTTCGACGCGTTATTTATGCAAGGATATGATTCCTTTTTCGTGACTACGATAGCGTCCGTATTATCTGGCACATATAATGCAATCAAGATGGCTGCTCAAGAATTGGCTGATCGTATGACAATCCGCGTTTTTGATACACAAACCGTTTGTTTTTCAGAGGGACTGTTTGCACTTGAAGCAGATAAAATGTTACAAAGCGGAAAAAGTTTTGATGAAATTGAAGCGCTATTAACCGAAATGAGGAAGAAGAATACGATATTTTTTGCAGTTGATTCACTAACTCAATTAGTCAACAATGGGCGCTTATCGGGAGCACAAGCATTTGTTGGTACATTGTTAAAAATCAAACCGATTCTGCAAGTTAAGGAGACTGGTCACATTGTATCAATTGAAAGAATTCGAACAATCAAGTTAGCGTTTAGATCAATCGCAAGTAAGGTCAGGAACTATACTGAAGGTAAACCATTTGATGCGTACATCCTATATACTGGTAACCCGAAGTTACGAGATTATTTTGTGAATGTTTTGAAAACAGAACTAGGTCTCGAGGGTCTTTACCAGGCACCTTCAACTCCTGTAGTTGGTGCACATATTGGACCCGATGTTATAGGAATAGGCGTATTCATCAAAGATTAATAACAAGAAAGCGAAGTATAGCGCTAGTATGCTATGCATCATAATATGGAAACTGTGAATAAATGGACTCGATTCATCGTATCGACCCATGTTTATACAAATGGTGATAAACAGCTACGATCACAAGCCTAATGGATTAGATAGGAGGAACCATTGTGACATCAAGAGAGATAGAGATGCTTAACCTCATTGTTAAGAAAGTTGGTGGAAAATGGAAAATGCTTATTATCGCGACTTTACTCAACGGTGAGATGAGATTTAACGAACTTAGAAGAAGTGTTAGAAACATTACCCAACGATCACTAGTTATTCAGCTGAATGAATTGCTTAATCAGCAATTAATCGAAAAGAGACCGGTTGAAGATGGTTCCGATATTTATGTATATGCACTAACAGAATTAGGTAAATCCTTGCAAGATGTAATTAATTCCATGCTGGGCTGGATCAAATCCCGCACGAGTTTTGTTCATACCAAATAGTAGATTAAAGGAGATTTGAAATATGTCGGATATTTGCATTCAAAATTTCACGAAAGATTACGGATTTGAAAGAGGGGCATTCAATGTCAGCTTTTCAATTGAAAAAGGCGAAGTATATGGTTTTCTAGGCCCAAATGGAGCAGGAAAAACGACCACGATTCGGCATTTGATGGGTTTTTCAAAGCCTGATAAAGGCAGCCTTCAAATTTTTGGGATGAATGCTTTTGCGAACCATAGTACCATTTTAAAATCGGTTGGTTATCTTCCAGGGGAATTAGCACTTCCAGCTGGTCTGACAGGAGTCGAGTTCATCGAGATGATGAAGAAAATGCGACATGTCAATGATGATACTAGGATTAACGAACTGATTCAACTGTTTGAATTGGATCCTACAGCAGAGACCAAGAGCATGAGTTTTGGCAACAAGAGAAAGTTGGCTATTGTCGTCGCTTTCATGCATGATCCTCAAGTGCTAATTCTCGATGAACCAACATCGGGCCTAGATCCTGTAATGCAAGAAAAATTCATCGAGTTCATTAAATCCGAAAAAACACGAGGGAAAACCGTATTGCTCTCTAGCCATATTTTCTCTGAAGTAGAAGCTCTATGCGATCGAGTTTCGATTATCAAACATGGTCACATCATTGATGAGTTTCCAATGAGTAAGCTGAAGCATAACGAAAATAAGACTTATCGACTTACTTTTGAAAAGGAACAGGATTTGAACTCGGCTTTTAGTAAATTGCCCACAGATATTTATCATCCAGAAATTCTGGATGGACAAAGACTAAGAGTTCATACCAACGACAAGAACATCAACCAATTCTTACAAGAGATAAAAACAATTCCATTTTCCGACTTTGAATACGAGCGATTAACATTGGAAGACTATTTTATGAATTATTATTACGATGACATCAAGTTTGGAGGAATACATAAATGAATGATATTGAAGTCAGGCGTGTAACAAAGGACTATGGATATAAACGAGGGATTTTCGATATCGAGTTTGTCGTAAAGCAAGGGGAAATATTCGGGTTTATTGGTACAAACGGTAGTGGAAAGTCTACTACTATACGACACATGATGGGGTTCAGTAAGCCCGATCATGGAACGATATCCATTCGTAACCTTGATGCGACGACACAAGCAACAGACACCAAAAAATGGATTGGATATGTACCTGGCGAAATCGCTTTTCCCGAATTGGAATCAGGAGAAGCATTTATAGAGTCGCAGGCAGATTTTTGGAGACTTAAAAACTTTGAACTAACGAATCGGCTCATAGAGATATTTCAAATTGATTTGCGTGCCAACCCTAAAAAGATGAGCAAAGGGATGAAGCAAAAAACTGCTATTATCGCAGGATTCATGAATGATTCGGATATCCTGATACTCGACGAACCAACGACAGGACTAGATCCCCTCATGCGCGTGAAGTTTCTTCAGGTACTAGAAGAGGAAAAAGCAAAGGGGAAAACAATTTTCATTAGTAGTCACTTGTTCGAAGAATTGGAACATCTCTGTGATCGTGTAGCACTTATTCGAGATGGGCATATCGTAAGCATAGCGAACATAAATGAGATCAAGCATCCTCAGGAAAGAGAGTTTAAAATCGAGTTTATGAACGCAGATAATTATCAACGCTTTCTTGAAGAACCTTTTCATTTTGATCGAATACGTCCCGATCAGAATCAGGTATTTATTAGTGTCGATCGGTTGGACATTCACCAGTTTATTGTCAAATTATCCACATATGATGTAAAATTCTTTATCGAAATCAAGTATAATCTCGAACGATTCTTCAAAGACACATTCAATTATCAAGAAAGAGTAGGTATCGAACTATGATCAGTTTTCCTCTGTTGAAGCAGTCAATTAAAGCCAACAAAAACATTTGGTTTATCATTACGGTAGCGAGTTCATTGATGTTAATGACGATTGTATTTGTAACAGGGAACCTTAATGTAGGTGAACTACGGGATTCTTTTTCAGATACTTTCGTTAAATCCGAAATCGAATCCGAGATCCGAAAAAACAGTATCAACGCATATATAGAAGTCAACGACACTGTCAATACGATATACCCACAGGCGAGTAATCTTTATGATCTTTCAAGCGCCACGTTGTTTGTCTATTCAGCGTATGTTGATGCATTACATCCGACTCCTAAAGAAGCTGCTATTGCTGAAATTCAATCCCAATCAACGCCTGAATTAGCTGAATTTGCAGCAGGTGTAGCATCTGCCATCATTGATCGGTATGAAGTAGAATTGCCGTCGTCTGAGACCCTCCTTGATTTTAAAGTGCAATTCGTTACTGATACGATTGTGGCAAACATAGGTCAGGACATTGATGAGAATACAATTGCTCTGATACAAGCATTGTCTACCCAGATCATCGAATTGTACGCCGATACAAATTCACTGACTACAGTCCAATTGCAAACTATATCCAGCACCTTTACGAAAGAACTTTTCGTATCAAAGATCGATGCGGAGACCATGATTTTGTTCGAAGAAAATGATTTTGATATCGATCGCATCAATTCATTGGTTTCTTCATCGCTGATTCAATACATCGCCTTGACAAACAGTGGTGTTGAGAGTGATGATGCCATTTCACAAATTTCGGTCAGTATTCTATCACAAATGCCGTCCGAGGTCACTGATTCATTAAGCGAAATCATTGATCTCAATATCGATCATCTTGTTGTGGGAACCATTTTTTACAAAATAGCTGGGTTACTATTGCCTTTAGTCTATGTAATAGTCACAGCGAATAGTCTGCTTGCTGGACAAGTAGATAGTGGATCAATGGCATATGTACTGTCTACTCCAACAAAGCGGAAAGTAGTAACCTTGACACAAATATCGTTTCTTGTCATGTCGTTGTTCGTTATGTATTTGATCATCTTGCTTTCGGGGATCATCGCAATCCAATTGGTTAACAATCCAAATCTGATGATTACTGTCTCGGATATCACTATTTTGACGATTGGAGCATTCATCACAATGTTCTCTATTGCAGGCATCAACTTCCTAACTTCTGCTTGGTTTGACAAAAGCAAAAATGCCACTGGACTTGGTGGGGGGATTTCCATTTTCTTTTTAGTTAGCACCATTCTAGGTCTTTTGGGATCAGAAGTAATTCCTACCGCTATCCGAATTGACTCACTGAACTTCTTCAATTATTTTTCGTTGATTACGTTATATGATGTTATTTCTGTACTTGAAGGAAATATTAATTATTTGAACTTTGCCATTTTGATTTTCATTGGCTCTCTATGTTTTGCGATTGGTCACTTGAAGTTTAACAAGAAAGATCTCCCTTTGTAAAAAATAGCGTTAGCACGATATATGATGTGAATTCATATCATTGTTAGATTACTGAATGAAAGAAAGGTATCACTTATGGAAAACAGAATTACGATAGGCATATTTACTGACGTATACTTTCCAATGGTTGACGGGGTTGTACATGTTGTTGATAATTATGCTCGATCGCTACTACAATACGCCGAAGTGTATGTTTTTAGTCCAAATTATGGAGTTTCATCAGAGCATCCAACGCCACCATATCACCTTGTACAAACACGCTCAGTAAAGGTTCCAACGACCGACTATCGCACAACGATTCCGTTCATAGATGGTGATTTCAAGCGGCGATTAAAAAAAATAAAACTTGATATTATTCATGTTCATAGTCCATTTTCGATGGGAAACTATGGAATCAAATACGCAAAGCAACATCATATTCCTGTTGTAGCAACCCTACACAGTCAATATCAACAAGATATCTTCGCACGAATTCGTAATAACTTCATGACAAAACTCGCAATGAAGCAGTTAATGAAGCGAATCAATGATTGTGATTTGTTGTTTACAGTCAATAATCGGATTGCGCAAGTCTATTTTGAACATGGAGTACGCATCGTCCCGATTGTTATTGACAACGCTACCGATTTACTTCCATGTGATAACGACGAACTAGTAAAAACGTTGAAAGAAAAACACGGACTCCGTGATGATGAAAAAATTTTATTATTTGTCGGCAGAATCGACAAAATCAAGAATCTAGATTTTCTAATTGAATCACTTTTCGAGTTAAAGAACCGTGACTATAAATTCAAGATGATTTTCATTGGGTCTGGTCCTTATCAAGATGATCTACAAGAAAAAATAGCATATTTCAGATTAGATCATGAAGTCATCATGACTGGTAGAATCACCGATCGAGCGCTGCTAGCTGCTTACTACAAAACGGCTGATTTGTTCTTGTTCCCGTCGTTGTACGACACTTCCTCGCTTGTTCAGGTGGAAGCGGCAAGTCAAAGTACACCAACCTTGTTTATTAAGGGCGCAATTACAGCCAGTTCCATTGGTGATGGGTTCAATGGATATTTATCTGTCGAACAACCGACTGAATTTGCCAACAAAATCATTGATATATTTGGGGACATCAGTCAATATAATGCAGTAAGTAATAATTCGTTCGAAACATTATACTTAACTTGGCAAGGTATCGCGGAGAAGCTGATGACTTATTATTCGCGCCTAATAGATATTGCAAGAAAATGATTAGGCTGATTATGAATCTCCATATTCTAAATGTCCTAGCAAAATCTCCATTTGTAACTATTGCATTATCATTGCAACCCTATAAGTTTTGTTACTACTAATTCCTGATCAAAGTACCAAAAAATCAATCATCCTTCTAAATAACACTCCACTTAAAACACAACCATTTCGAGATTGGATTAACAACGATAACAAGGCTTTATCACTGGCCGTGTCTTAACAATTCAAAACGATCGAATTGATTGATTAACTTCATACTTATTCCGTGCATGGAATATTTATCTTCGGGAACATACGTCAAAGACTTCAAGCACCGTTCTATCCTCCAATGCGATACTGAAAAAGCGAGGTAGGGCAGCGTATTATCAATATGGATCTCTATTTGAATTCTTCATGCAGGGATGGAACATTCATGCGAACACCTTTTTCTTGATAGGCCATCAATCCGTGTGAGGCAACAACATGCATTTTCTTATAGGTTAAGATACATGACCCAACAGAGTATTTCGATCGATGCAATATAATAGCTGTTTATTCTTTTTACGTAATCCCGAAAACAAAGTATAACTATGGAAAGAAGGAAAAAATGAAAAAATTAGTAATTTTCGATTTGGATGGTACGCTGAGCAACAATATCAATCAGTCAAGAATTATTTATGAACGTCTTTCTGAGCGCTATAAGTTGAAAAAACTATCTATCGAAGAAATTCGTGAACTCAAGACAAATCCCAGCATCAAACGTCTAGTTCGTTTGGGTATTCCGATCCATAAGATTCCTTCCATGTACAAAGAATCACGTGTTATCGCCTCGGAATTTGTGGATGATTGCAGAATAGTATCTGGGTTGAGTGAACTCATCATAAATTTGAGTAATCATCATGTCAAATTAGCTATAGTTTCTTCAAATAGCGTTTCAAATATCAACAAGATTTTGGCTAATAACGGTATTAATGTGTTCACATTCATTGAGGGCAAAGCCAAGATGAAGGGGAAAAGGCGCAAGTTACAGAAATTAATAAGACAATCAGGATGTGAACTAGCCGACGCCATCTATATTGGCGATGAAGTCCGAGATGTTTCTGCTTGTAAGTCTATTGCTCTGGAGGTCATTGCGGTAACATGGGGCTTTGAAACGAAAACCACTTTAGAAAATGCAGGTCCTAACTATATTGTCGATACTGCAGATGAGTTATCTAAATTGTTATTCACTTAAAAACAACAGTATGTAAATGTCGCCTAACTTGTACTCATTTGTTGTTTCAAAAAGAGATAAGCATTAAAAAAACCAAGCACAAAAATTATTCAGTAGAAATTGAAGTGAAGTCTGAGCATTAATATTTAGATTAATAACATGTTACTGCCTTTGATTTTTTTAGCTTTCTTTTCGAACAATCTTGATAAACAACGCAACATGATTTTCAGACAAAGTATTTTCAAAATATTACATGACATTATCGAATGTTGTTTGGGGGAACATATTTCGACTGAAAATATGTTACTCGCCAACATTTAAGTGCGTTTTTTGAAGCAATCGGCGTGTTTCAAAGCATCTTGTATGTCATAACATATTTCCTCCATCGACAGTTTCTCTCCGATGATGAATGCGTCAGGAAAATGCCAATATAAAACCGCATGGCTGCGGAACTTCCGATCGCGACCATGCGGTTTTTGCTTGTCATCGAATCGCTTGGGCGAAACGATGTGCGACGACGTTCCAGTCGATCACCGAGAAGAAGGCGTTCACGTACTCGGGTCGGCGGTTCTGGTACTTGAGGTAGTAGGCGTGCTCCCAGACGTCGAGGCCGAGGATCGGCGTCCCCTGGGAGAAGACGGGATCCTGGTTGGGGGTCGAGACGACCTTGAGATGCTTCTGGGCGTCGAGGACGAGCCATGCCCAGCCGGAGCCGAAGCGGGTCTTCGAGACGGTCGAGAACGCGTCCTTGAAGGCGTCGAACGATCCGAACGCGGCGTCGATGGCGGCCTTGAGCGCGCCTTCCGGCTGGGCGCCGCGGTTGATTGCGAGTTCTTCCCAGAAGAAGGCGTGGTTCCAGTGCCCGCCGCCGTTGTTTCGGACGGCGGTCTGGATGTCGGCGGGAATGGATTCGAGGTCCTTCAAGATGATTTCGAGGGGCAGGTTGAAGAGTTCGGGATGCTTCTCCAGGGCGGCGTTGAGGTTGTCGACGTATGCCTGGTGGTGCTTGGTGTGGTGGATCGTCATCGTCAGGGTGTCGATGAAAGGTTCGAGGGCGTCGTATCCGTACTTGAGTGCGGGCAAAGTATGTTTCATTAGAAATTCCTCCAATGGATGAGATGTTTGCTTCACCCATAAGATACCACCATCACCGGCAGGAATCAAACGATATGCGCTAAAAGTTAGCAAATGCTAACTCAACGCGCGAAAGAACGGGCGGAAGATCGTTCCGCCCGCGTTTCACGCCTTCTTCGTCATCTCGAGGATGCGTTCCATGTTCTTGAAGTTGACCTTCGCGACGGTCGCGAGGAAGTCCTTCCCGTGCTGCAGGACGACGAGCTTCCCGATCAGGTCGACGGCTGGACCGGCGCCGAGCGGCAGCCGAATCTTCAGTTCCGCGTCGATCTCGTCCATCCGCTTCAAAAACGCGTAGCGGGCGAGCACGGACGCGGCCGCGACCGCGAGGTGGGCCGATTCGCCCTTCTGGATGAAGGTGACCTTGCGGTACGCCTCGACCTCCTTCAGGTAGTCGAAGTAGAGCTCGGGAGAACAGAACTCGTCGACGATCACCTTCTCGACGATCCCGTCCGCCTTCGAAAGGCACTTCCGGATCGCGTGATTGTGGAGATAGGCCTTGATCTTGTTCATGTTGAAGCCCTGGGCGACGAGGTCGTTGTATTTGGACGGTTCGGTGACGAGCAGGACGTGGGGGACGAGCTTTCCGAGCTCGTCGGCGACCTCGCGGATGTAGTCGTCGGAAAGCTTCTTCGAATCGCGGATCTTCATCGCCTCGAGGCGCTTGATCTTCGCCTGGGACACGTAGGCGGCGCAGACCACGACGGGACCGAAGAAGTCGCCGGTGCCGACCTCGTCGGAGCCGATCGCGGAGGTGAAATAGACCGCGGGATGCTCGGGCTGGATGGTCCCGAAGGTCGACTTCGGCTTTCCTTCGGTTCCCTTTTCGGGGATCTCGGCTTCCGCCTTGAAGCCCATCACGTCTGCCCACATGAGGTATTCGTCGAGCGCGTCGGGGCCCTGGAGAAGGACCTTCCCCGTACGATACAGGGTGACGGTCAAATCGCCAGATCTGAACATTTTCACGATATCCGGACTGGTCGGCGTGACTTCGCTGTTGGCATAGTACTCGAGCAGCTCGGGAAGGCGCGCTTCCTCGATCTTGAACACGTAGTTCATATTCTCAACTCCATCGCTAATTTTACCATAGACTGTGATAAAATAATAGGGAAGGGAGGCTGAAAAAGATGGTCCACGACACAACCGTCCTCGAATTCACGAAGATCCTTGCGATCCTCCGGCAATACGCCGAGACCGACCGCGGGAAACGCACCGTCCTATCGCTTCCCGTCACCGACGACGTCCGTGAGGTCGAGCGGATGCTTTCCGAGACCGACCAGGCACGACGCATGATCGAACGCTACGACGCCACGCCGCTCGACGGCGTCCTCGACGTCGGCGACGCGATCAAGCGCGCCCGACTCGGGTCGACGCTCGCGATCGAGGAACTGCTCGACGTCGTATCCGGCATCGACGCCGTCGGAAACGCCCAGCGCTACATCCGCAAGGTCCGCCAGCTCGAGATTCCCTCGGATGCGCTCGACCCCTACTACGACGCGCTCGTGCTTCTGACCGGCCTCAAGACCGCGATCGAGGAATGCATCGACGTCAAGGGTCAGATCTACGACGACGCCTCGGAAGGGCTCGCCGCGGTCCGGACCAAGATCGCCCAGAACCACAAGAAGATCGACGAGAAGATGCAGAGCCTCCTCCACAGCGAGGCCGCCAAGCTCACCGATTCGATCATCACGATCCGCAACGGACGCCTCGTCCTTCCGGTCCGGGCGGAATACAAGAACAGCTTCAAGGGCATCATCCACGACCAGTCCGCCTCGATGGGCACGGTCTTCATCGAACCGATGGGATGCGTCGAATTGAACAACCTCTCGGCCGAGCTCGCGCTCAAGGAAGCCGAGGAGATCGAGCGGATCCTCTCGCGTCTTTCGGCGATGGTCGGCGTCGACGCGGAGGTCCTCTCCGCCAACTACGACCTGATGACGACGCTCGACGTCGTCTTCGCGAAGGCGAAATACGCCGTCGCGCTGTCCGCCGTCCGCCCCGAACTGACGAAGGGAACGATCCAGCTCGTAAACGCCCGCCATCCGCTGATCCCGAAGGAGACCGTCGTCGCCAACACGATCGGCTTCGGCAGTTACCGCTCGATCGTCATCACCGGTCCGAACACCGGCGGAAAGACGGTCGCGCTCAAGACCCTCGGGTTGCTTTCGCTGATGGTCCAGGCCGGGATGCTGATCCCGGCGGACGAGTTCTCGAAGACGATCGTGTTCAGGAACATCTGCGCCGACATCGGCGACGAGCAGTCGATCGAACAGTCGCTCTCGACCTTCTCCTCTCACATCACCAAGATCATCGCGATCATCGACCACCTCGCCGACGATTCACTCGTCCTCCTCGACGAGCTCGGCGTCGGTACCGACCCGAAGGAGGGCGCATCGCTCGCGATCGCGATCCTCGACCACCTCCGGAACAAGCGCGTCTACTCGATGGTCACCACCCACTATCCCGAACTCAAACTCTACGCGATGAACCAGGACGACACCGTGAACGCCTCCGTCGAATTCGACGTCGAGACGCTCCGTCCCACCTACCGCCTCCAGATCGGCATCCCCGGAACCTCGAACGCCCTCGACATCGCCAAGCGGCTCGGACTGGCGCCGGCGATCGTCGCCCATGCCGGCGAGATCTCGCTTTCCTTCGACGACGAGACCGCCCACCTGATGAAGAAGCTCGAACGCCAGAGCCTCGCCCTCAACGAGGAGATCGACGCCTACAAGGCGAAGAAGCTCGCCGCCGAACGCCGCCTCGAAGACGTCGAGGCGGAACTCGCGAAGACGAAGAACGACCGCGAAGCCGCCCGCGCCGCCCTCGAACGCGAGAAGGAACGGATCGTCGGCGAAGCCAAGGAAGAGGCGACCCGTCTGATCGCGGAACTCGACCAGCTGAAGAAGTCGGCCTCCTTCCGCGAACACGAGCTCGCCCGGCTGAAGCACGACGTCAAGGCCCTCGGCGCCCAGGAGATCGACCTGAAGAAAGTCAACCAGGCGAAGATCGCCGTCGGCGACGTCGTCACCGTGATTCCCTACCAGCGCACCGGCATCGTCATGCGAAACACGGGCGGAAGCAAGTTCGAGATCCAGATGGGGGCGCTCTCCGGCGTCTTCGACGAATCCCAGATCGAGTTCTCCTCCCGCAGGCAGCCCGAGGAGAAGCCCGTGAACGTCCGCGTCGTGAAGAGCGGCGAGACCAAGATCGAACTCGACCTCCGCGGCGAACGCTTCGAGGAGGCGATGACGCGCCTTGACAAGTTCGTCGACGACTGCCTCATGGCCAACCTCGAGTTCGCCTACGTGATCCACGGCTACGGCACCGGCGCGCTCCGCAAGGGCGTCCAGGACTACATCCGCCGAACCAAGGAGATCAAGTCCTCCCGCCCCGGCGGGCAGGGCGAGGGCGGCAGCGGCATCACCGTCCTCTACTTCAAGTGAGGAAAGCCGCCATGATCGACCATCTCGCCTCCCGTCCCGAAACGACGAAGTCCTATTTCGAAACCTGCGTTGTCCTCGTCGAGTTCTACGCCCGCTGGTGCGGCACCTGCCGCGCCCTGACGCGCACCCTGAACGCGGTCGAGCCGATCGTCGGGATCCCGATCGTCCGGGTCGACATCGACGACGATCCCGCCCTCGCCGTCCGCTACGATGTCCTCGGCGTCCCGCAACTGCTTTACCTGAAGGATGGCGTCGAAATGACGCGCGCTTCCGGCTCGCTCGACGAGTCGGAGTTCGCGGTATGGTATTCCGCCGCGAGGTCTTCGCGATGACGCCCGACTCCCTTTCCGGCATCCTCGTCGTCGACAAGCCCTCCGGGATGACGAGCCACGACGTCGTCTTCCGCGTCCGCAGGATCCTCGGCGTCGACGCCGTCGGCCATACCGGCACGCTCGACCCGATGGCGTCCGGCATCCTCGTCCTCTGCGTCGGCCGGGCCACCAAGATCGCCCGCTATCTCGTCGAGCGCGACAAGACCTATCTTTCCACCTTCCTCGTCGGCCGCGCGACGGACACCGACGACATCACCGGCAAGACGGTCGCGGAAGCCGCCGTCGCCGACCTTCCCGATCAGCTCGTCGACGAGACGCTTTCGTCCTTCCTCGGATTCTCCGAACAGATGCCGCCGGCATACGCCGCGATCAAGGTCGAGGGCCGGAAACTCTACGACTACGCCCGCGCCGGCCAGCCGATCCCGCAGGTCGCCGCCCGCCCGGTCGAGATCCGGACGCTCACGCGGACGTCGCCCGTCCTCAAGGACGGGACGACCGTCCGGTTCGACGTCCTCGCCGACGTCTCGAAAGGTACCTACATTCGCGCGATCGCCCGCGATTTCGGAAGTCGGATCGGCCTGCCCGCGACCCTCGCGGCGCTGCGGCGTACGCGCGTCGACCGTTTCGAGATCGATGACGCGATCACTCTCGAACGGCTCGCGGAGGGCGCAAGGCCCCTCCTCGATCCGCTCTCCTTCCTCGATTTCCCGCGCGTCTCGCTGTCCCCCGACCTCGTCTTCAAGGCGAAGAACGGGGCGTTCCTGCCGCGTGCGATCACATCCGCGGATGCCGTCGTCGTCATCGACGGCGACACGCCCATCGCGATCTACCGATCCGATCCCGACAAGGGGATCATGAGACTGGAAGTGATGCTCTGATGGAACTGATCAGACTGACGTCCGATGCGACCGTCGACCCGTCGGGGTATGTGGTCGCGCTCGGATTCTTCGACGGCATGCATACCGCCCACGTCCGCCTGCTCGAGACGGCGGTCGATACCGCCCGCAAGAGGCAGGCCAAGGCGGCACTCTACACCTTCTCGACGCACGTGCTTTCGCACATGCGCCGCGAACCCTTCTTCCACCTCACCAGCCTCGAGGAGAAGGCGGCCTACGCCGAACGCCTCGGCTTCGACCGCGTCGTCGTCTTCGAAGTCGACGACGCTCTCGTCGAGATGGAGCCGGAACGCTTCGTCGAGAAGCACCTCCTCGGCTGCGCCGCAGTCGTGATCGGCTTCGACTTCTCGTTCGGGCGCTTCGGCCGGGGCAACGCCGAACTGCTCCTCCACGACGGCCGCTTCCCGGTCGTGGTCGTCCCCGAGATCGCCTACTACGGCAAGAAGATCGGCTCGACCCGGATCCGTGCCGCGATCGCCGGAGGCGACCTGAAGCTCGCCACCCGCCTCCTCGGACATCCGTACGCGATCGCCGGGGAGGTCGTCCGCGGGAAGGGCCGCGGGAAGATCCTCGGCTTTCCGACCGCGAACGTCGACCACGACGGCTACTTCCTGCCCAGACACGGCGTCTACGCCACACGCACCCGGATCGACGGAAAGTGGTGGCCCTCGATGGCCAACATCGGCGACAACCCGACCTTCTCGGGCACGCGGGTGACGCTCGAGGTGAACGTGTTCGGATTCCATGCCTCGCTCTACGGACAGAAGATCGCGGTCGAGTTCCTCGCGTTCGTCCGCGGCGAGGTCAAGTACGATTCGACCGCCGATCTGATCGCGCAGATGCGCGACGACGAGGAGACGGTCAGGGAACTGTTTTCCAAGGAGGAATGGTGACGATGGAGAAGAAGTTCACGAAGGCGTTCTGGATCGCGACCGGGATCGGCGCGTTCATCTTCCTGGTGTTGATCCTGCTTTCGAGCGTGCTCTCGCTCGGCGAACGGCTCAGGGCCACGTCGCCGTGGCTCGAGGTTGGGTTCTACGTGCTCGCGGCCTTGCTCTTCATCCTGCTCATCGTGCGCCCGGTGGCGATCGTGCTCTCGGCGCCGACCTTCTCGATGGAGTCGCTCTTCGACGAAGAGGAGAACGCCAAGGCCAACTACCGGATGTACCGCCGCGTGACGAAGAACGTCATCGGCGAGGACTATCTGAACGACGCCCAGAAGAAGGAACTCGAGGAAGCCATCAATGATCCGATCAAGCTCAAGAAGACGCTCTCGTTCGTCTTCGACGAGACGATCAAGAAGGAACTGAACAAGATCATCGTGAAGCACGCCGAGACCGTCTTCCTGTCGACGGCGATCAGCCAGAACGGGCGCCTCGACCTCGCCGCCGTGGTCGTGATCAACCTCCGGCTGATCAAGGAGCTCGTCGTGAAATGCGGCTTCCGGCCGTCGTACGCGGCGCTCGGGAGGCTCTCCTTCAACGTCCTGACGGCGTCCGTCGTCGCCGAGTCGCTCGAAGGTCTCGACCTGAACCAGCTGTTTCCGACGCAGACGCTGAACGCCCTGAACGAGGTGCCGTTCCTCCGCCTGATCGCCGGGTCGCTCGCCCAGGGCGTCGGAAACGCCCTCCTCTCGCTCCGCGTCGGCGTGATCTGCCGCAACTACCTCTTCATGAACCTGAAGGGCGTGCCGAAGTCGGAGATGCGCAAGAACGCGTTCGGCGAGGCGCTCCTGCTCTTCCCGCAGGTGATCGCGACGTCCGTCAAGAAACTGCCCGGACGGCTCCGCACGATCTTCGAGAAGGTCCTCTGATCGAACCGGATCCCCGGCCGCCACGGCCGGGGTTTTCGTCGGTTGAATTTGTTTGCTTTCGAAGTCCCTTTTTGTTATAATAGACAAGCGATTGATCTGAATAACCTATGGAGGACATACCCATGCTCATCGACAAGCTCGGCGGATCGAAGGTCCGCTTCGAAGTCACCGTCACGAAGGAACTGTTCGAACACGCGCTCGACCACGCGTTCGAGGAAATGAACCAGAAGGTCGAAATCAAGGGATTCCGCAAGGGTCACGCCCCACGCAACGTCTACGAGGCCAAGTACGGCGTCGAGTCGCTCTACGAGGAAGCCGTCAACCACGCGATCCAGGACACCTACTACGACGCCGTCGTCGAGAACGATCTGAAGGTCGTCGCCCAGCCGAAGATCGACTTCGACTTCAAGAAGATCAAGCGCGGCGAGGATTTCGTCTACTCCGTCGTCGTCGCCGTCAAGCCCGAGGTCACCCTCGGCCAGTACAAGGACCTGCCCGTGAAGAAACCGTCCGACGCCGCTACCGACGCCGAGATCGATTCCGACATCCAGGCCGAACTCGAGCGCCACGCCGAGATGGTCCTGAAGGAAGCGGGCGCCCTCGCCGAGGGCGACACCGCCGTGTTCGACTTCTCCGGATCGGTCGACGGCGTCAAGTTCGACGGCGGCACCGCCGAGAACTACGAGCTCAAGATCGGCTCCGGCCAGTTCATCCCCGGCTTCGAGGCCCAGATGGTGGGCATGAACGTCGAGGAGGAGAAGGACCTCAAGGTCACCTTCCCCGAGAACTACCAGGAGAAGAAGCTCGCCGGCAAGGAAGCCGTCTTCGCCGTCAAGCTCCACGAGATCAAGAGCCGCCTCGTCCCCGCCCTCACCGAGGACTTCGTGAAGGAACTCGACCTCGCGGGCGTCGAGACGATCGACCAGTACCGCGCCCACGTCAAGGACGCGATCGAACTCCGGAAGCGCCAGCAGAATGAGAACGCCCTCGTCGACGAGGTCGTCCGCCTCGCCGTCGAGAACGCCAAACTCGAGGTTCCCGAGGAGATGGTCGCGGAAGAGGCCGACCGCCTGCGCGAGAACGCCGAACGCCAGATCAAGCAGTACAAGCTCGACTTCGACACCTACCTGAAGTACATGGGCAAGACCCGCGAGGAGTACGAGGAAAGCCTCAAGGAAGAGGCGCTCCGCACCGTCAAGAGCCAGCTCGTGATCGAAGCCGTCGGAAAGGCCGAAGGCCTGACGGCGACGAAGGAAGAGATCGAGGCCAAGTACCAAGAGATCGTCGAGCAGTACAAGGCCCAGAACGTCACCCTCGAACAGGCGAAGAGCGCGATCCCCGAAGCCTCCGCCGCCGAGGAGGTCGTCTTCCGCAAGGCCCTCGACCTGCTCGTCAAGAGCGTCAAGTTCGAAAACTGAGGAAAGCCCCGCGCCCGGCCCGGTTGGACCCGGTCGGGGTTTTTTCTACCCGCATCGCTTCGGAAGCGCGGGGCGGTCCGGTTGCGGATTCCGCGCTTCCGTGATAGAATATAAGATAATGTCAAACGCATTTCCCGAAGACGAGGTGAACCCCATGTACGAAGTCAACCGCATCTACAACGACCGCCTGCCGGCCGTTCCGGTCCGCGGCGTCGTGTTCCTCCCGAACTCCGACGTGCGCGTCGAGGTCGGGCGCGATTTCTCCAAGAACGCCGTGGCGGAGGCGGAAGCGAACCGCGACGGCCACGTCATCCTGCTGTTCCAGAGCAACCCGGAGATCGTCGAGCCGGAATTCGCCGACTTCATCGAGGTCGGCCTCCTGGCGCGGATCTCGGTCAAGATCAAGCTTCCCAACGGCAACTACAAGATCAAGTTCGAGCCGCTCGCCCGCGCGACGATCAACGACCTGATCACCAAGGAACCCTACTACCTGATCGACTTCACGACGATGGTCCTCCGTCCGGAGAACCTCGACGAGGAGCAGGTCCTGCTCAAGATGGTCTCGAAGGAGGTCGTCGAGAACGCCCAGTTCCTCTTCCGCGACGCCAAGAAGATCACCGACGCGCTCCAGAGCGGGATCACTTCCGACAAGCTCTGCGACCTGATCGCCGCCGAACTCCGGATCTCCGAGAACGAACGCGTGAAGTACCTCACCACCATCTCCATCAACAAGCGCCTGCAGTACCTCCTCGAGGACATCGAGAAGGAGAAGAACCTGCAGTCGATCGAGACCAAGATCAACGAGTCGGTCCGCAAGTCCGCCGACCAGTCGCAGAAGGAGTACTACCTGCGCGAGAAGATGCGCGCGATCCAGGAAGAGCTCGGCGACTCCAAGCAGGACGACATCCAGAAGCTCCAGGAGGGCATCGAGAAGTCCGACATGCCGAAGGAGGTCAAGGAGAAGGCGCAGAAGGAACTGAAGCGCTACGAGTACCTCTCCCCGAACTCCGCCGAGGCGAACGTCGCCCGCACCTACCTCGAGACCCTGATCTCGATCCCGTGGCAGAACACCACCCCCGATGAAAACGACATCAACGTCGCGATCGACAAGCTCGAGGAAGCCCACTACGGCCTCGAGAAGGTCAAGGAGCGCATCGTCGAATACCTCTCCGTGAAGATGCTCACGGGCAAGAACCCGCAGACGATCCTCTGCCTCTCCGGCCCGCCCGGCGTCGGCAAGACCTCGCTCGCCAAGTCGATCGCCAACGCCTTGAACCGCAAGTTCGTCAAGACCTCGCTCGGCGGCGTGCGCGACGAGGCCGAGATCCGGGGCCACCGCCGCACCTACGTCGGCGCCCTGCCCGGCCGCGTCATCAACGGCATGATCAAGGCCGGCGTCTCCAACCCGGTGTTCCTCATCGATGAGATCGACAAGCTCGTCGTCGACGAGCGCAACGACCCGTCCTCGGCCCTCCTCGAGGTCCTCGACCCCGAGCAGAACCAGTTCTTCAGCGACCACTACGTCGAGGAACCGTACGACCTCTCGAAGGTCCTCTTCATCGCCACCGCGAACTACCTCGAGAACATCTTCCCGCCGCTCCGCGACCGCATGGAGATCATCGAACTCTCCTCCTACACCGAGATCGAGAAGTTCCAGATCGCCAGACGCTTCCTCGTCCAGAAGGAAGTCGAGGCGCACGGCCTCGATCTCGCCAAACTGACGATCGAGGACGACGCGATCCGCGCCATCATCAAGGACTACACCCGCGAGGCCGGCGTCCGCCAGCTCGAGCGCCTGATCGGCTCGATCGTCCGCAAGGCGATCAAGGAGATCCTCGTCGGCAAGCTCGACCACGTCACCGTCTCCCCCGACCGCCTCTCCAACTACCTCGGCAAGCCCCTCTACTTCAACAACGTGATCCAGAAGGAGGACATGGTCGGCGTCGTCACCGGCCTCGCCTACACCGAGGCGGGCGGCGACACGCTCGACGTCGAGGCCACCTACTACGAGGGCAAGACGGCGATGCTCACCACCGGCAACCTCGGCAACGTGATGAAGGAATCGGCGCTCGCCGCCCTCTCCTACGTCCGCACGAACGCGAAGAACTACGGGATCGACCCGACCCTCTTCGAGAAGTCCGACATCCACATCCACGTCCCCGAGGGCGCGATCCCGAAGGACGGCCCGTCCGCGGGCGTGACGATGGCGACCGCGCTCGTCTCGGCGCTCTCGCAACGGAAGGTCGACCGCTTCGTCGGGATGACCGGCGAGATCACCCTGAAGGGCCGCGTCCTGCCGATCGGCGGCCTCAAGGAGAAGGCGATCTCCGCCGCCCGCTCCGGACTCAAGCGGATCATCATCCCGAAGGGCAACGAGAAGGACGTCGAGGAGATTCCGAAGGAAGTCCGCGACGTGCTCGAGATCGGCTTCGCCGAAACGATCGACGAGGTCCTCGCCTTCGCCCTCAAGAACTGAATCCGGCCGCCCGCTTCCCGCGGGCGGTTTTCGTTGTCAAACGCCCCCGCCCGGCGTATAATGGTGTCAGATTCGCATGCGAAAGGAACGACCGATGATCCAGACCCTCGACCGTCTCATCGACGGCATTCCCCTCACCGAATACCGTGACGCCGACGCGGGAACCCCGCGCGGCGTCATGTTCGTCGTCCACGGACACACCGGCGAACGCGCCCACGTCGCCGACCTCGCGGCCCGCTTCGCCGGAAACGGCTTTTTCGCGGTCGCGGTCGACGCCTATCTGCACGGCGCCCGCCGCGAAGCCCCCTACGGAACCAACGAATCGCTCGCCTGCACGATGGCGATGCCCGGCGTGATCCTGCACACCTGCGCCGACCTCGCGCATCTCGCG